>Ga0214923_10007190_pt1 | contig 12212 bp, 20 predicted proteins | sample LL1510_MetaG_FD_177993 | JGI IMG/M metagenome (GOLD analysis project Ga0214923, IMG submission 177993) | Freshwater microbial communities from Lake Lanier, Atlanta, Georgia, United States - LL-1510 | ecosystem: Environmental > Aquatic > Freshwater > Lake | place: USA: Georgia | collected...
TTTCGCAGAATTGGGACCGGACGTGAGGAAAGGGTAGAGCTGACCGCCAAAGGCTACGAATATCTACTCAACAAACAAAAGCCGCCGCTGGCCACGATTGTCTACGACGAGGACAGCGATGAGTGAAAAGGAATGGATGCGTCAAGTCATCCAGCTGGCTCGACTGCTAGGCTGGACCGTGGCGCACTTTCGCACGTCACGCAACGGCTCAGGAGGATACTTGACCGCCGTGGCAGCTGATGGCGCGGGATACCCTGATCTTACCCTGGTACGAGATCGAATCATCTTTGCCGAACTCAAAACAAATAAAGGCAAGCTATCGGACAATCAGATCAAATGGATGGAATGCCTAAGAAAAGCGGGCGCAGAGTATTACCTATGGAGGCCGTCTGATTTTGAGGCCGTTAGAAAAACGCTAGGCGGAATGAATAGGCAGCCCATCAGTTAAGTCTGAGATATGCTCTGGCTTCAAATAAATAAATACAGAATAGAGAGGAGATGCGCCCATTGTGGCAAACGCTATAAGCAAATAGTGTTCGTCATAAGTATAGCGATCAACTACTACAAAGTGCGTAGATTCAGTTAAAAAGGTTAATAGATCCTCAATTGGTAGATTAACATATTCCCGGTGTGGACTGTTTTGCTCTAGTTTGTAAGAGTTCCAATCGTAGCTTTTCTCCACGGCTCGCCTGCAAAGGCTTTTCTTCTGATCGACGGTTAAATGTTCAGTCTTATAGCATACGTCGCGCATAGCGTCCGGTGACCTTGAGGGCGATAGTTAAATCGTCTGAGGCATTCTATACATGGCCTGATCTTCCCAGAGATGTCTTGCGTACAATAGCAATAGCTGGAGGCTTCCTGACGCACTCCAGTCGCTGCGTATCATCGCAACGGTCAAGTTCGGCGGGATGAACCATTCCCCGCCGGGCTTGACTTAATTTGTGGTCACCTTTTCTTAAACGGTACCGCTAGCCCTTCCTTCAGTAGCCAATCCGACACGTTCAGCCCGTCTACCCAGATCGTCGCCAGGCATCGTCGGAATGAGTCAACTTCGTGCGATTGCACGATCACGGCCTTACCCTCAATCAACGCTTTGACCCGATCGCGTGATATGGTAGCCGCTGGCTTCGTCACGCCCTTCATCTCGGGTGCGTTTACACCTAAAAACCGCGCCGTCGTAGCAAACGATACGCCGAATCCTAAGTCGATGACGACTTCGGCGGTATCGCCGTCAATCACACGGGTAACCGTCGCATGATAAACGTACGGTTCTGGTGTGTTACTTGTTGCATCCATTATCGGTATTCCGTTATACTGCTAAACATGTCAGAGCAACGCTCTACATGGTCTGGCATCATGCTACGCGATACCGTTATACGACGTACAGAGTCGCGGAGGCAACATGACGGACAAGGAATGGTTGAAACGCCGCAAACTGATTGTGCTATCCCCAGAAGATTGCACTAAGGCGTTAGCCCTAGTCGAAGGTCGAAATCGGAAAGAATCGAGACTAGGGGCGATGACCTACGGCGGCGTGCGAGGTGGAGCGGAAGCTCACCTAATCGGCATGTTTGGCGAGATGGCAGTTGCCAAGTTTTTTGGCTTGCCGGTAGACGAGCGAATCTTTGATCATCACGGCGACGACGGCATCGACCTAGAAAACGGAAGCCGAAAATATGGGGTAAAATGCACGACGTATCTCGATGAGCCGTACATGCGAGTGGAGAAAAAACACTTTAATCGACAACTCAACGGCTATATCCTATGCGCGATGAATAAAGCAACCCCCGCAGAGGTTTATCTCATCGGATGGGCTACCGTCGATATGATCGGCACAGCATCACAGCGCCGGTTCGTAGCTAAAGGACCGGTAAATTATGTGCTACGAGAGGAAGAATTGATTGACATTGATACGCTGAGCGTCTGATTAGCTTATAATAGAATCAGATACCCGGTATCTGATATAAGACAACAAGAAGGACAGCAAACGATGAAGATTCAATTCGACCGAAAGGCAGCACTCGAAGCCCTTGCTGCCGTAGCCAAAGTGTCAAGCGGACAAAAAATCCAACCCGTTCTATCGTGCGTGAAATTATGGCACAACGGAGCAGAATGTGTAATATCGGCGTTTGACTTGGAAGTCGGGGCCAAGGTGTCCCTACTTCAGACTACCTGTTTAGTCAGTGGTTCGTGTTTAATACCAGCCGATAGGTTTCTGAAAATTCTACGAGAGCTAACCGGTGAGGAGGTATTGCTTGAAGGTGATAATGAAACAATAACTATCTCAGACTTAGAAAATGCAAGCAATTTTGAATTGCCAGGCTGTGATGTCAAACAGTTCCCCGAATTCGACATCGTGGACGTTTCAAAGTCTCGCCATTCGATGACCGGCAAAGCACTGAGGCAGGCACTAGAGAACTGTGGGTTCTGTGTAGCGACAGATCAAGGACGCTACGGCTTGACAGGCGTCATGATGGTGTTAGACGGTGATAATTTAGAGATGGTCGGCACGGACGGCAGGCGGCTGTCTCAGGTAGTCGAAGTGTGTTCGGCCATTAATCAAATAGGCAAGCTAAGCGGAATCGTTCCGTCCAAGGCAACAGATCAGCTTCTCCGAATGCTGCACGGACACGATGAGGATATGGTGACGATTCAGATGAGGACCAATGACGTATTGTTCCAAGTAATGGACGATCACTTATACAGTTTGTTGATTAATGGACTATATCCAGACTACAAGGGAATCTGGCCGAAGAGTGTCAAACGGAAAATAGAAGTAGACGCCGACGAGCTACTTGTTGCCGTAAAGCAAGCGGCAATTATGACGGACAAGGAAACGCAACGGATAAAAATAGAACTCAATAGCAACACGCTCACTCTGAGCGCGCAAGGCGTAACGTCGGGCAGGGGAAAAGTGCAAATAGGGGCGTCCGTCGAGGGAGAGCCGATGAGTATATCCGTCAACCCTTTCTACCTTCGAGAGTATTTAGAAACGATCAAGGGGACGGGTGGGCTGACGATTGAGCTAATCGACGAAAATAAGCCTATTACCTTAAAAACGCACAGCAACGCAAAGTATCAGCATCTTATCATGCCGCTGTCCTAACAGAGAGGGTTGGATGCTTACGCTATCGCCGCCTACCGTCCGATTTTCTCCAGCTCAATTGGCCGAGCTGGAGCGTCGGCTTGATCAACTAGCAGAGCGGTTGAGTCTTGAGGAATGCGGCAGGTACGGCGATCTATGCGCCGCTCTACTTCCCGAAGTGTACGGCGAGCCGTCGAGGCTACCCGACGAGCCTACCGAAGCGTTTGCGGGCAGTCCGACGAAGATAGAAGTCATGGCCGAGAGGCATAGCTTAGGTAGCGTTATCTATCATCCGCAGGATGCGAAGAAATGCCTTCATATGGAAACGCCGCCGCCTTTCGCCGAACGTCCTCGGCGGCAGGCCGCACGAACGAAGCACGGAGAACGCCCGCAACGCGAGCGGAAGAAAAAAAGAGAATATGTGCCGAAAGTTAAAAAACCGGCAGAGAAGCCGATTCGAGCGTCAAAGCAAGCCGACGATAGCCTACCCCTTTTTCAGTGGATGACGTGATGGACACAAAAAAAGAAGAATCGGACGATAGAACTAAGCCCCAAAAAAAACGCGGCAGGGGGCAGCGGGTAGGGTTAAATGTCGCCAACATCGCCGTCGCTCTTCATAATGCCTCGGGGAACGTCTGTGAGGCCGCACGGCTGATGAATGTGCATCGCCAGGCTATTTATTACTACGTCGCGCGTGAGCCTCAATTAAAGGAAATAATCGAGCAAGCCCGAGAGTCCATCTTGGACTACGCCGAAGCGGGATTGCTTGCCGCGTGCAAAAAACAGAAAGCGTGGGCTATTAAGTTTGCCTTGGCAACCCTAGGCCGGTCGCGCGGCTACTTGAGAAATAGCGTACCGACGAAGCAAGACGAACAGACGCCTCCCCCCACGATTCAGTTCGTCGAGGTGATTTCACCTATGCCGGTGACTACGCAAATAATCGAAACGATGTCGAATCCCACACCGTCGGCAAACTTATTGCCGACTACGAAAAGTTTAGACGAGGTGAACCCATGACAGAAAAAGTCTATAGCGAGATGACCGTAGAGCAACTAGGAAAGCTCAAGCTACTATTAGGATCAAAAATACAAAAGCTACAGCTAGAACTAGCCTATGCGAGAAGTCACCCGCCGAGCATAAAGTGTTCGGTTGACTTCAAAAAATGGAGACAAGAAACCCTTGCAAAGCTGCAAGCGGCACTGTTAGAGCAGGGCGACGTTGCCCAAGAGTATCAATCCAGGCGATCAGTCGATCAATCGCGAAAACTAAAAACGGACATTGTCGATCTTCTCAACGAGATAAAACGCTACAAGTTTACCAATCCAGACACGGTTTGCCTGATTCAACGACTCACCGATAGCTACGCAAAGCAGGAATAACGCATAACATCGCCCGTTTGCTCAGCCGACGTAAATCTCGAATCGGTCAGGGTCGCTCTGAGTCAATACCGTAGCACTGCTATATCCGAGCTGACGAGCTATGACACGCGCACGCACTGCCATTGTAATCGTTCGGCACTGATAGTCCTTCCCATGAACTACAATCGTCGGCATTCCCGAGCTTTTAGCACGATCAAACCAAGCCTCCCACGGATACATAGACTTTCGCATAGCTGACCCCCTTGCAAGGAAAAATAACATACAAAAGCATTATACAACGGAAAGCCGGTATAATAAAGCGACGAATGATAACGTGGTCAGGAAAAACCAATGACGACACTACAAACGCTTCAATCCGCGATGATTAGGGACCCGCACGACCAGTCTGTTTGGCTTGCCATAGCGGACGCACTGGAAGAGGAAGGGCAAGGTGCGCGAGCGGAGGTGGTCCGCCTCTGGCTTGCCGAGGTAGCTCCAGAGTTCAGACTACTGACAAATCCCGAACGTCGGCGCGAGTTGGAACAGCAGCGAGTGACGCTACCGTTGCCAGAGTACACTAACAGTATCGGCATGCGGTTGGCATGGATACCGCCGGGAAAGTTTCTGATGGGGTCGTCGAGAGAGTTGGATATTCAAAGCTACGAAGACGAAAGTCCACGGCACGAGGTGACGATTACGAAAGCGTTCTACCTGGGGATCTATGAGGTAACGCAGGAGCAGTGGGAGCGGGTGATGGGCAGTAATCCCAGCAGGTTCAAGGGAGCGCGTCGGCCTGTTGAAAGAGTATGGTGGGGTCAGGCAATGAAGTTCTGCAAGCGCTTGAGTGACTTACCGAACGAGAAGGAGAAAGGCTATACGTACCGCGTGCCGACAGAGGCGGAATGGGAATATGCTTGTCGAGGAGGGGCTAGTGAATTTAGTATTTATCATTTCGGAGATAGGATTACGAAAGAGAACGCGAATTTAGGCAACCCCGTCGGCGAAACGACGGAGGTAGGCAAATACGCGCCGAATGCGTTCGGGTTATACGACATGCACGGTAACGTCTGGGAATGGTGTTTAGACGGAGAGCGTAAATATCAGGATCGCGCGGAGACGGACCCGCGCGGGCCGACCAAGGATGCAATTCGATTGATTCGCGGCGGGAGCTGGAACACCGCAAGCGTCGCATGTGCGTCAGCATATCGACGAGCGATCATTCCGAAAACTATAATAGACAGCACAGGCTTCCGCGTTCTGTGTGAGGTCAAACCATGAACGGCTTGCTTTATAATCACGTATTGAGCGAGGCAAGACATCCTGACCTATATGTAGACATTCGCGGCCAGTTTGTTCGCATTCGCACGTCCTGTTTATATCCCGATAGTGACTATGTCTATGTCTACTGTTATAATTTAGATACAATAGAAAGAATTACCCTGACTGACCTAGGCAATTCTTTTCAATACGTCCGAGAAATCCCCAGTCGCTCAGACGATATACAAACTATATCGTCTACTGTCCGAAAAGCGTTCGACGTAAGCATCGACCGAGGTGTGCTTACGACGCATCGACGCATCGACGAAGCCTTACCAACGGCGATATATCGACTAGCCGCGGCGTCTGTTTTTATCGCACACATCAGCTTAGCCGATATGCAAAACGCCTAGGCGTATTTATTTAGTAACTTCTTTTGCCTGTAATCCGCTACAAATTCAGAATATCCAGCGATCTTTTGAATTTCTCGCTCTACGGTCGCACTGATCGACCGTTTTCGGAAAAACTGTCGCAACTTAACTACGTTATTCTCCGTCATGCGAACGCTATAAGGCTCTTTGTATTCCTCAGTGTGGACGTGCGGCGTCGCCGGTGTATGTCCTTCGGACATTCTGTCCACGATAAAATTAATTCGCGCCGACACCCCCTCGTGAGACCTTAAAAAAGCAATCGTAGACTCGGAAAACACAAACGTCATCATCTTTCGCGATTCCTTTGCAGTCCTCATCCGTTTACCCCTTAAATAGTACCGTCAGAAACTACGTGAGTCATTCTTATTGTATACCACGTCAAACGGGAAAGAAAAATAATTTTTTCAGAAAAAAGTATTGACACTATACCGGTCTGCCGATATAGTATATTAAGTAAGTCAACGACAACATCACACAACGGAGCGAGTAACATGATCAGCAAGGAATTCATGACGGCGGGAAAAGCAATCTACACGGTAAACAATGATAAGGGGCAACATTACACGTACAAGGTAGACCGTAAGGAAAACCGCAACGGTGAAGGTTTTATTTATTTCGTGTCATATTTAAGCGGCACTGACAACGAAAACGATTACACCTATCTAGGCTTGCTGAAAGATCAAACCGGCGAGATAGTCTTGACGCGAGGAAGCAAGCCGTCAGCCGACAGCGTGGTCTACAAAGTCGCGAAGTGGGCAACAAAAATCATCTGGGAAAGCAAAACAATACCTGAAGGCTACGGCATCAACCACGCCGGCTGCTGTGGACGATGTGGCCGAACCTTGACCACCCCGAAGAGTATCGAAACGGGAATCGGGCCAGAATGTTCAAAAAAGATGGCCGTATAATAACACAACACACAACGCGAATCGCCCCGCGTGTCAGATAAAAAAAAAAGAAAAAAAGTATTGACACTATATCGGCAGAACGATATAGTAAATAGTGTAGGGCAACGACAACAAACCAACGCGAAAGGGAAAGACAATGACCAGCACAATCAACACCATCAAGAGCATCACCCCGACGACTGCAATGTTCGCTGTAGCATTCACTCTATGCTGCACGTTGAGCCAGGACATTACGCAAGCGTATATTTTATGGCTCGCGTCCTTCGTGTGCATTATGAACATCAGCATTCTAGGGTCAACCAATGACCAGAAAAAGCCCGGCGACGTTCTGATTTCAAGTGTTAAGCATTCTCTAATACTCGGCGCTCATTTTCTACTGGGCTTGATTGCTTTGATTACGGTTGTGGTAGTTATTCGATAAAACACAACGGACAACGCGAATCGCCCCGCGTGTGTGAGGCACAGTCATGACACCGTTACAAACATTGCAAGCCGCACTTCAGCGGCAGCCGGCGGACTTAACCGTATGGCTGGCGATAGCGGACGCACTGGAAGAGGAAGGGCAAGGTGAGCGAGCCGAGCATACGAGGCTATGGCTCGCTGAGGTAGCCTCTCAGTTTCGATTGCCGACGAATCCTGAGCGTCGGCGGGAGCTAGAGCGGCAACGAGTGACGCTACCGTTGCCGGAGTACACTAACAGCATAGGCATGCGGTTAGCATGGATACCGCCGGGAAAGTTTCTGATGGGGGCGTCGAGAGAGTTGGACCCGAACGCCTACTCTTATGAGTTGGGCCAGTACGCACACGACGAATACGAAGGAAGTCCACGGCACGAGGTGACGCTCACGAAAGCGTTCTACATGGGCATCCATGAGGTAACGCAGGAGCAGTGGGCGCAGGTGATGGGACAGGTCAGGGGAGGAGGCAACTTCCAATTTATGAATACCCCCATATATATGATAAATTGGCATCAAGCGATGGAGTTCTGCAAGCGGTTGAGCGAGTTACCGGAGGAGAAGGAGAAAGGCTATTCGTACCGCTTGCCGACAGAGGCGGAATGGGAATATGCCTGCCGAGGCGGTGGTGTAGAATTTAGCTTGTATCATTTCGGAAATACAATAACAAAAGACGACGCGAATTTTGACAGAAATGTTGGTGATTTGACGGAGGTAGGCAAATACGCGCCGAATGCGTTCGGGTTATACGATATGCACGGTAACGTCTGGGAATATTGTGCAGACACGTTACGTATTTATCAGGATCGCTCAGAGACGGACCCGCACGAACCGGCTGGGGATGCGCGTCGGGTGGTGGTTCGCGGCGGGAGCTGGCGAAATGACGAGGACATGTGTAAGTCGTCAAACAGAATCAGAACAAATGGTAATATAACAAGTATATATGCTGGCTTCAGGGTTGCATGTGACCTTAAAAAATGAGCAGGCGTACTGAACGCTTGCTCTAAAAAATTTTAGAAAAAAGTATTGACACTATATCGTCCTGCCGTTATATTGAAGGTGTAAGGCAAACGGAAACAAACTAACCAACGCGAAAGGGACCGACAATGCTGACCTACGAAGAAATCAAGACCAACGTGATCAACCTTTACACCGCAGCCGCATCGAAAGGCGAGACCGGCAATCGCTGGTCGCTTCTGATGTGGGATGATGGAACTCTTACAATATCCGAACATATTGACGACTTCTCTATTCCCGAGGGTGCTGTTCGACTCTTTATGCTTAACTCGTTTGACGCACCAGAAGGAGAAGACTTCGAGTCGATGGTTGACGACGAGGTGTCGCAAATCATGGAAACCCTTGACAAATAAGGCCAAGAAATAATCGCCCCGCCTGTAAGATAAAAAAATAAAAAATAAAAAAGAAAAAAGTATTGACACTATATCGTCCTGACGATATAGTGAAGGTGTAAGGCAAACGACAACAAACCAACGCGAAAGGAAACGACAATGATCAACCAACATGCTGACGTAATGCTGACATCGCAGAACCTGACGAGAGAGGGCTACGTCCACATACGGCTGACCGTGGACGGTCAATTTATCGTCGAAGGGTTTTCGGTAGGTGAGTGGGTATATCCTGAAAATGAAGGACCGCGAGAATACAAGCTATTCCCTGGTATGCCGACGAAATCTCTATCGTTCTTCTACCTTGGCACTGACCTTGAACTAGAAGAACTGCCCGCACCCACCGAGAAACAGCGGGCAGCGGCGGCGCGCATGTGGATGCACAGGGGCAATAAATTTGACCTGTGCGAGATTAAACCCGAAGGAGTTAAACCTTCCAAGGATGACGACGGTTTATATCTGGGCGGGACAACCGCGTCATTTTGCGAGTGGGCTTTCTCTAAAATGAATCCCGACGAAGTAACGAAAAAATACGGCACCGGACAGAAAGAATTCCTCACCAAGGCTTGCGGCGACAATGAAGAAATTATCACAGTGAAAGGCAAATAACCATGAGCAACCGAGATAACTTCTACATTCTGGGGCAAGCAATTGCAGCTTTTGATCCGCGATTGCAAAGAATCACAGACGTTTGTCTGTCGAACCTTCTCACTATTCCAAAATGCGCACCCGTTTTGTTGCGACATGTTTGGGGTGATATGTTAGAAAACTCAAACTGTCGAGAATTTTTGAATCGCGTAGATTGGTCTAATTTCAAACCAAGTAGTTCAGAAAATGTATTTTTTTGGCTGGGCTATTATCACGTAAGAGATGGATCGAAAATTGTGTGACATTAAAAAGTTACAAAATACTGTACGCCTGCTCTAAAAAAATCCTAAAATAATTCAGAAAAAAGTATTGACACTAAAACGTTCCGACGATATAGTAAATAGTGTAAGGAAAACGGAAACAAACCAACGCGAAAGGGAAAAACGATGACGACTTCTAAAATGTGCGGACTTATCACGGCTCTGTTTATCATCAACATGATGATGTCCTTCGTGATAGGGCAATCACCGTCGCTGGTAATTGCGAGCTTTGGCATTTTGAGCTTGACCACGATGGGCTTGCTAATGGGCCAGGTACTCAAGGCTGCAACCTTTGCCGATATGAAATTCCAGGCTAACGTCATGGTCTGCCATCTCGCAGTAGGCATGACGTACCTGGTAGTGTTCTTTACACTGGCAAAGTAAAGCAACAGGGCGGCGGTATAACGTTATAATACCGTCGCCCTTTTCTAAGTGTGACAATGTCTACTTTTCTATCTTTCTTGCGTAAATTTATACTTTGTTATACATTTAGACTAGCTTGGCTAGTAAAAATATCAGCTATCTTTTCTAGCGGCAGACTAGGCATAAAGGCCACTCATCTAGTGGCAGTTCTGCCGAGGTTGGATTTCACAATTCGTCGAATCTTGTCGATAGCACGGGCTTCCATCTGCCTGACGTATTCCGGCGATTTTCCGGTAAATTTGGCTGTCTCTTTAACGGTTCGACCTTCTTTGAACCGCAGACGAAAAACGGTCATCATGGGGCCGATCAGCACTTCATTCGCTACGCTCCAGATTTCGCGTATTTCTTCCTTGTGCTGCTCGCGATCAGGACAGCAGGCGTCAAACGATGGCCCCATCACCGAAAATGGTTTTTCCTTTAATCGCTGAATATCGCCGACCAGTCGCGGGTTAGTAAACTCTCGGACACAAGACATAATGTACCAACTCAACCAAGTAGATTGCTGCCTTCGTTTGCTGGCATCAAACGTAGCCGAGCATTTCACGACGGCGAGATTAACGATGTCGTTTCGATCATCAACCGTCACCCAACTAGGCAGGCTATATTTCGACAAGATGAAATGGCCTAGTTTGATTAGACTGACTGCCCGCAACTGCTGCTCAGGTGATAGCTTGACCGTCTTCCAATCGATTCTAGGTTTCTTTTTGATTTTGGCGGTCATGTTGTTTTTTAGTTCCTGTTGTATCAGCCTAAGAGAAACTAACATATTCAAAGTAGGTCATTTTGTTTGACCTACTTTGGCATACCGAAGCAATGCAATAGTAGCTTGACAGACTACTATTGCATTATACGCCCGGTGTCTTCGGGGATGTCGGTGATGTAGCCGGTGGTGTAGTGTTTTTCTTGCGTTCCAAGATGTCGAGAACCCCATTGTGGTCATCGTCTCGCAAGGCATCTTGAGCCATGCGAGCGAAAGCCTGCACAAGGGAAAGCAAATGAGGGCTTGCGTTTGGCGGTAAGATGTTAGGTCCTGCCGGCGGGGACTGCTGGCGTCCTAGCCACCATGAGGCGGCGGCAGTGATCGCAATTGACAAGAGAGTCATCGTGTCCATGATTAGTCTCCTTAGCCTAGCCGTGACGGCTAAGATTGCCTCTTATTGAGTAAACTATATATTGCAACGCCTGCCGCGAACAAACCGGCAATCGCAAGTGTCGGAGGCAGTGACGGAATGCCTAGCAAGGGTAAAATGGGCACGCGACGATCGGGAGCTTTATCTGGGGACCAGTTCTTGTTTCGGTCGCGTAGCTGGTTGATTAGCTCAGGCGTGATTTTGGCGTCATCCTGACGATGCCATACCTTGCCGGTACTGTCTTGCACATACATGGCAACGGGCTTGCCCGCGTCGAACCCGCACTTGGTTGCCCAGTGATCGGAACTGTAGGAATTGACGCGACATTCACGCAAGACATCTTCGGGAATCTGTCGCAGAACACTCTGGCGTTGATCGTCGGTTCCACCGACGACGGTGATCCACCATTGCCCCGAGCGATCGGGGATCTTGCTTTCGATTAGCTGCAAAGCCTCTCCGCGTGAAACCTCAACGCCGGTGTGTCGGTATCTTGTTTGTTTGGATACGTTTTCCAGCGACACACCGAAAGGGATCGGCGGTGCTTCTTTGGGGACCTTACTATCCGGGACATACACATAGCCCCGCTTAGCGTCCCACGGGCAGTATTCGCCATTGATAACTTGACCGATGCAATCGCTGAATAGCTCGCCTCGTTCGTTTAATCGACGAACAAAGAGACACATCACCGAAGGATCTTCGGTCCACGGCTGCCAGAAGTACGCCGACGAATCGTCGGCTGACAGCATAGCCAAGACAATAAGAGCGTACATCGTCAATCCTCCAATCGCGGCGGCGGCGGCGGTCCATGCCGAAGCAAAATCACTACCCAGTTCGGAGGATTGACGATGTAC
>Ga0214923_10007193_pt1 | contig 12211 bp, 10 predicted proteins | sample LL1510_MetaG_FD_177993 | JGI IMG/M metagenome (GOLD analysis project Ga0214923, IMG submission 177993) | Freshwater microbial communities from Lake Lanier, Atlanta, Georgia, United States - LL-1510 | ecosystem: Environmental > Aquatic > Freshwater > Lake | place: USA: Georgia | collected...
TTTTCTGGACAAACGCTTTCAACTGCTCACCAAAAATATAGCTTTTGCTGTAATGTTTCTTTTTATTCCCTTTTGTGAATACATGAACATCTACCATCATTGGAATGTTGGCACCTTTGCTTTGTTCGGAGGATTTTTCACAGGTGTATTAATAGGACTTTTCGATTCACCAGCTTATAAAATCTCCTATTCAGGATTAAGTCTGTTTTTTATTTTTTCTATAGTTTCTTTGTTTTACAATCCATTTTCAAGTGAATGGTATTGTGCAAAAGGAATACAGGCCCATGAAGCGCATCATTTGAGTTTAGCGAAAAGCTATTATTTTGAGTCACTTATGTGCAATCCAGGATCAAAATGCGCCAATGAAAACCTCACGTTGATTCGAATTGATGAACTTTGTTCCATAGCATTTAAAGAACATAATCGTGGACATTATCTCGAAGCTCGAAAATACTATGAAGAAATTTTGCGACTCGACCCGCATAATCAATGGGCATTGAATAACTTAAACCGTTTACCGTGATACCAAAAATCATTCAAAAAGGAGATTTACAACTCGAATACTTTACGAAGGGTGAGGGTTCTCAAACCGTTATTTGCTTGCATGGACACGGAAGAACGGTTGATGATTTCACTTTTTTGCAACAAGAAAATCGAAAATGGGTGGCGCTTCATTTGTTTTATCATGGAAAATCGCACTTTCCAGAACATCGAATTGAGCAAAATCCTCTGACAACACAAGAGTTTGTTTCCATTTTCGAAGCCCTGTTAGCAGCTGAAAAAATTGATAAATTTCATTTTGTGGCTTTTTCACAAGGCGGAAGATTTACCTTAGCCTCCATCCCCTATTTTGGCGACCGTATTCAATCTGTTTCGTTGATTTCACCAGATGGAATGGACAATAATAGTTTTTACAACAAAACTTCCCGCAGAAAATGGGCACGTCGCTTGTTTTCACATTTAGAGGACCAACCTCAAAAATTCATACGTTATGCGGCAATAGCCAAAGCCATGCGTTTGATGCGACCAAAAGTTTATGCGTTCGTCGAGAAATTCGCTGCTGACCCTGTTACTTTCAAGCGCGCATCTTTGACGTGGCGAGGATTTCGAATGGTGCAACCCGATGAAGAAGCCATTGCAAAAACCTTAATAGAAAAGCAAATTCCTTTTAAAATTGTCATGGGTTCATACGACCAAGTGATTCGTCCCTTACAAGCTTATGCGTTTACGAAACGTATTCGACAAGAAAAAAGCGTTGTTGAAATTCCTTGTGGTCATAATTTTTTCAAAAAGGAAAATATCGAAAAATTCAAAGATTTGCTTTTCGTTAATTTGATGAAATAAGAAAAACCAGTTTGTTCTAATAAGCTAATTAATTTCTAAAATTCAGCTTATTTTGACAAAATATGTTGAAATAAGAAGGTTTAAATGTGTTTATTTAAGCTTCTCAACAAAAATCCCATTAAATCCTTTAAGTACAGTTAAAAAACAATAACAAAAAAGCACCTGCTGACAAATCAACAAGTGCTTTTCAATCGATTTAAGAAATTATTTATCCTTTACTTCTTCGAAGTCAACGTCCGTCACTTCATCTTGAGGATTACTTTGGTTTGCATTTCCTACATCCCCTGCATCACCACCCTGCGCATTCGCAGCGTTGTACATATCTTGAGAAGCCGCTTGGAAAGCATTGTTCAATTTTTCAATTGCAGCATCCAAATTCAAGGTGTTTTTTGCTTCGTACTGCGCTTTCAACTCAATCAACGCATCTTGAATCGTTTGTTTTTTATCCGCAGGAATTTTATCACCATATTCAGATAATTGACGCTCAGTTTGGAAAATCAATGAATCCGCTTTGTTTAACAATTCAACTTCTTCGCGTTTCTTTTTGTCAGCTTCTGCATTTGCTTCAGCCTCTGCTTTCATTCGTTGAATTTCTTCATCAGAAAGCCCTGAAGAAGCTTCAATTTTAATGGATTGTTGCTTACCTGTACCTTTGTCTTTCGCTGAAATATTCATGATTCCATTTGCATCGATATCAAATGTTACCTCGATTTGAGGAACTCCTCTTGGTGCCGGTGGAATATCTGTCAATTGGAAACGACCTAAGGTCTTGTTATCATTCGCCATTGGACGCTCACCTTGTAATACGTGAATATCAACAGAAGGCTGATTGTCCGAAGCAGTTGAGAATACTTCTGATTTTTTCGTCGGAATTGTTGTATTAGCTTCAATCAATTTTGTCATCACACCACCCATTGTTTCAATTCCCAAAGAAAGCGGAATAACGTCTAATAACAATACGTCTTTTACTTCACCTGTCAACACTCCACCTTGAATCGCTGCACCAACTGCAACTACCTCATCTGGATTCACTCCTTTTGAAGGTGTTTTTCCAAAGAAACGCTGAACGGCATCCTGAATGATTGGAATACGTGTTGAACCTCCTACAAGGATTACTTCGTCGATATCACTTGGTTGAAGACCTGCATTTTTCAAAGCAGAACGACATGGAGCGATTGTTCTTTCAACGATTTGCGAAATCAACTGCTCAAATTTTGAACGTTGCAAAGTACGAACCAAGTGTTTTGGAATTCCATTCACTGGCATGATGTACGGTAAGTTTATTTCAGTTGAAGTAGTAGATGAAAGCTCAATTTTAGCTTTTTCTGCTGCTTCTTTCAAACGTTGTAAAGCCATTGGGTCTTGACGTAAATCCAAACCTTCCTCTGATTTAAACTCGTCAGCTAACCAAGCTATGATTGCCTCATCCACATCGTCACCACCTAAGTGTGTATCACCATCCGTTGATAAAACTTCAAAAACACCATCACCTAATTCTAGGATAGAAACGTCATGTGTACCACCACCGAAGTCAAATACAACGATTTTTTGGTCAATTCCTTTTTTATCTAAACCATAAGCTAAAGCTGCTGCAGTAGGCTCATTGATGATACGTTTGATTGTCAAACCAGCAATTTCACCTGCTTCTTTTGTAGCTTGACGTTGTGCATCATTAAAGTAAGCTGGAACCGTAACAACTGCCTCAGTTACTTCTTGACCCAAATAATCTTCAGCTGTTTTCTTCATTTTTTGAAGAATCATTGCTGAAATTTCTTGCGGTGAATACAAACGATCGTCAATTTTCACTCGTGGTGTGTTGTTATCTCCTTTTACAACTTCGTATGGTACACGGTCGGCTTCTTTTTTCGATTCATCAAATGAAGAACCCATGAAGCGTTTAATCGAATAAATGGTCTTTGTTGGATTGGTAATCGCTTGTCGTTTCGCAGGATCTCCTACTTTTCTTTCACCACCTTCAACAAATGCTACGACTGAAGGTGTTGTTCTTTTTCCTTCAGCGTTATTAATAACTACAGGCTCGTTTCCTTCCATTACTGAAACACACGAATTTGTAGTTCCTAAGTCAATTCCTATTATTTTTCCCATTTTGAATAAATTTTCAATTTTACGTTAAGCTTGTTTTCAATTAATATGCCATTGCTATTTCATGTCACTTCCGCTTGAAAAAACTGCCAATTCTTACTTTTTTGATGCTGTAAACTGACATGTTTATAAAAACGTCTATATTCTCACTGACAAATTGACTTGAAACGCTATTTTTCTAAAACTTTTACTAAACGCAACATCGTTTCTTTGGCTAAATATCCACAAAAGTGACATAGGTCACATTTTAAAATGCTAGGAGTACTTAGCTTTGTTGCAAATTTAGAAAAATGAAAAAAGGATCGAAGCTTTACAGTATTTCGCACTTAACCTGTCCTAAATGCAACGAAGGAAAGTTCTTAGTATCACACCCCTATGATTTCAGGCGCTTAGGCGATGTACGCGAAAGTTGCGATGTTTGTGGATTAAAATATTCTCGGGAACCCGGATTTTATTATGGTGCCATGTATGTTTCGTATGCTTTAGGAGTTGCTTTGTTTGTGACTGTTTGGGCTTCTTGCAATTTATTTTTCAAAGATGTTTCAGTTGGTTGGCAAATTGGGTTAGTAGTGTTTTTTACGCTTACATTAAGTCCTTATTTATTTGCTTTATCAAAAATAATTTGGGCTAATTTCTTTATTCACTTTGATGCCAATGCAAAACTTAGTAGACAAGAAGCAACTAATCGCTGATTCTCTAGGATACATTCTTGAAGAAGGGTTGATTGATGAAATGAGCGATGTTGCTCGCATAAGAGAAGTGGCTACAGATGAAATTATCGTTCATGTTGGAGATGAATTATTAATGATTCCAATTGTCATAAGTGGTTCAATAAAAGTGTCTCGCGAAGATGAATCAGGAAACGAACTTCTGCTTTACTACATTGAAGGAGGAGATACTTGTGCAATGACTTTGCAATGCTGTGTTCGAAAAGTAGACAGTCAAATAAAAGCAACTGCGATGGAGTCTTCGTTATTGTTGATGTTTTCGGTTGAAAAAATGGAAAAATGGATGGACAAGTACAAGTCTTGGAGAGAATATATCATGTCGAGCTACCATTCTCGTTTGATGGAGCTTATGGAAACCATTGATGCGATGGCGTTTATGCGACTGGACGAACGTTTACTTAAATATTTAACGGATCAAGTCAAACTATTGGGTTCTTTGGAAATCACACATACACATCAACAAATTGCGGATGACCTTCATTCCTCACGCGTTGTTATTTCACGTCTACTGAAACAATTGGAAAATAAAGGCATTATTCAAATCTTCAGAAACAAAATTCAGTAAAGCAATATTAAAAAGTTTATATTGGATTTTTGAATTGTTTGATTTTTTTCTAATTTTGTCTTAAATAACTAAAACACTTAAAATGAAAAAACTTTTACTTTCTTTATCAATGGCATTAGTTGCTCTTACATCTCAAGCTCAATTAGTGAGTGGTGACTTCGAAGCAACAATTTCACATCCTTATGCAACTCAAGGTGCTCCAGAAGTTGGAACATGCGGTGCAAATCAAGACTGGTTTGGTATTTTTGACGCTGAAACAGCCAATCCTGGTGCAGGTTCTCAATCTGCAAAAATGGCAACAATTAATAGTCCAATATTGAATAATGCGTTTAACTGGGGATCTGATACTATTCCAGGTTTTATTCAACAAACAGTTAATAGTTATGATATTACTGGTGCTACAGTAAATTTTCTTTACAAGTATACGCCTGTAAATGTTGACACAGCTTTATTATTAGTTCAAATTCTTGACACAATGCAAGCAGGATCATCTGATGATGTTGTAATTGCTGGAGGAGCTGCAGATATTATGAGTGCTTCAACTTGGACAACAGGAACTTTTACGATTCAATCTTTTGCAACAGGCACACCTCATCAAACTGTTTTTCTTGCTACTTCATCAGTAGGTGGATTTTTTAACACTTCATTGCCTCAAGTAGGAAGTACACTTTGGTTAGACAATATTGCTGTAGTTGCAGCAGGTGTTGAAGAAAAATCTTTTTCTGCTAAAGTGTATCCTAATCCAGCAAATGACGTTTTAAACATTCAAGTTGGTGAAGAAATTGAAAATGTTACGATTACTTCTATTGATGGAAAAGTAATTAACTATGGAAATAGTTCTTCAATTAACGTAGCTAGTCTTACTCCTGGTATGTATGTTTACACAGTAACAACTACAACAGGTAAATTAGCTAAAGGAAATTTTGTAAAGAAATAATATAAACTATTAATTCTATAAAGGCTCTCATAATGAGAGCCTTTTTTTTTGACTATATTTACGTTATGAGAATTCTATTATTGCTTTTGATATTTCCCTATTTGTCATTTTCTCAAATAGTTATCAATGAAGGTTGTAATAAAAATTTTAGCGCTCAATTAGACGAAAATAATAGTGCGAACGATTGGATAGAATTGTTCAATAACAGCGATTCATCTACAGCGATAGAACACTTTTCGCTTAGTGATGAATTAGGTCAACCATTGAAATGGGAGTTACCTCCTCTTGTTCTAGGTCCTCATGCGTATAAAATTATTTATTGCAGTGGCAAAGACAGAAAAGGATCCGCTCCTTTTGTTCCAGGTAGTATGTTAACCAATTTCCAAGCAACTCCTGGTTGGAACACGCACCCCATTCTTAATGTTTTTAATTGGGATGGGTCTTCAAACATAGTGATAAATGTTTGTGCTTATAATAACTCGCAATATACCCTCAATTCTATTTTTAAGCAATCTGTAACAACTTATGCTTCGACTCAAGCAGTATTTATTGATGGTAGTCCAGCCGCTTGTCAAGCAAATACAGGTCAGCTTTATTATCAGCGACCTAATCTTAGAATTAATAATAAAATCATTGATTCAGGTACGCTGCAAAATGGAACCACAAGCTACCCTGCACCTTATGGGAATTGGTATTGGGGTTCGCGACATCAAATTTTAGTGCGTGCAAATGAACTCCACCAAGCTGGAATTCAAGCAGGTCCAATTAATCAAATAGCTTTTGAAGTGGTTAATAACAGTGGCGATACATACACTTATGTGAAAGTTGACATTACGCAAACAGCAATTGATGAACTAACTGGAGATTTTTTACCTGAAAATGGTTTTCTCTTACACACGAACTTCAAAATTAATCCAAGTGGAGAAACGGTTTATTTATTCAATCCAATTCAAGAATTAGTAAGTCAACTGGAAGTTAAAAGTCCTGTAAAAGATATTTCGGTGGGGCGTTCACCAAATGGAAATGGACCTATTTCGTGGATGATTCCAACTCCAGGTGCTCAAAACAATGGTGTTACATTTATGGATACCTTAAAACAACCTGTTTTAAGCAAAACTTCTGGTAATTATCAACAAGGATTTTATTTGAAAGTATATAATCCAAACAACTCAGCGTCATCCAAAGTAGTTTATACCACCGATGCTTCTTCGCCAACATCAACCTCAAACATTTTTCCGGATTCAATTTTTATTTCAAGCAATAAAGTCATTCGATTAGCTGTTTTCCCTATCGAAAACGTTGCGTTCCTGCCAAGCAAAATAGTGAGTGGAACTTATCTCTTTTCAGCAAATCATTCAACACCCATTTTATTGGTAACAACAGATCAATCCAATCTTTATGGATCAACTGGTATATTTGATAATTTTACATCGGAAGAAAAAAAGCCCGCACATGTAGCGTACCTTTCTGAAGGACAAAATCACCCACTTTTGTTTGAATCACTCACCGCAATGCGAATGGATGGCGGGGCTGGTGGGAGCAGATCCCAGCCTCAACATTCTTTCAGATTATCGTTCAATGATGGTGTGTTGGGTGAAAAAAAAATAGATTTCAATATTCAACCGCTTAAACCTGAAAGAAAGCTTTATAGTGATTTTTATCTACGAAATGGCAGCAATCAATATTTGAAATTGCCCTACAAAGATGCTTGTCAAGTTTATATGATGACGCGAGGTACCCATGTTTATTATTCTGGTTATAGACCTGTTTCAGTTTACATTAATGGCGACTATTTTGGTCTATACGAATTGCGTGAAAAGTTTAACCACGAATTTTTTAATGTTTATGATGGTGCAAACCCTGATTCAACTGAGATTTTAACTTTGAGTTATTATTATGGAAGCGTTTTGCGTGCTTTGTCAGGATCAACGGATGGCTTTTATGAATCTTATGATAGCTTAGTTCACTTATCCCCTAGTGACTCTGATTATTTCGAAAGAGCAGACAATTATTTTGATATGAAGCAATACACCGATTATATCATCGCAGAATCATGGATGGGAAATACAGATTGGCCTCAGAATAATATTAAAATGTATCGTTCCAACAAAACCAAATATAGATGGCAATTCGCTTTGATTGATTTAGAGTTATCGCTTCAACCAAACGGTTGGACAAGTTGTACAGATAACCACATCAGCTATTTGTTATCACGCGACCCGAATATTCCTTATATTAATATTTGGCTTCGAAGCATGCAAAACCCAATGTACAAAAATTACTTTATCAATCGTTTTGCAGACCAAATAAACACAAATTACCAAACTTCTAAATTGCTTGCCATTGAAAATAGTTTTTACCAGGAAGTAGTCAATGAAATGCCTCAAGAATACTTGCGTTGGGGAGACCCTAATAATATTCAAGGCCAAATGGCTGATTTTCAAAACAATCACACCGTCTTTCGTGAGCAATTGGCGTGCAGAAATGAAGTGGTTCGAGGTAATTTAGTTTCAGAATTTGGACTCAACAAACAAGTAAATGTGAAATTAGACGTGTTCCCAACCAATGCTGGATCTATTCAATTGAATTCAATAACACCTGATTCGCTGCCTTGGCAAGGAATTTATTTTGATGGTGTTCCAATTCATCTTACTGCAAATGCGAAAACAGGTTATTCTTTTTCACATTGGGAACCAAATAATATTATCACTGACACACTTGCTACAGATGTTGAAGTAAACGTAGAACAAACCAACACTCTTTTTAAAGCCATTTTCACTAAAAAACCAATTGCACCGGATGGTCCTACTGTTCATTTTTCGATATACCCCTCTCCTGCGAGTGAATTCATTACGCTTTCACACAATAACCTATCATTGACCCAAAATTGTGAAATACAAATTTTTGATATAAATGGAAAGTACATTAAATCTTCTTTTTTTGAAGTAAATTCTTTCACAAAAAGCATTGATATCAGCGAATTAGCAGCTTCTTTTTATATTATTCGATTTAAAAAAAATAATGAATTGCTTGGCTCGCTTCGGTTTTTTAAACGCTAAGAAAGAGGGCTTTGAAGATGTCCTCGGACGCTTGATAAGCTGAAATTTCTCCTTTTAAAACAGCTTGCTCTTTCGTTTGGATCAAACTTTTTGCTTTATCCGTTTCCAAAAACTGTTGCAACATCAACGATTTTAAGTGACTATGCAAAACATTGATCGCTTGTTTCTTTCTGTTTTCTTCATACCATCCATTGCTGTGAATGTGATTAAAAAATGCTTCTATTAGTTGCCAAACTTCGCCTAAACCTGTATTATCAATGCTACTACAAATTTTTGCAGAGGGTATCCATTGACTTTGCTTGGGCGGAAAAAGATGCAATGCATTGGCATATTGCGCTCTCGCCAATTTTGATTTTTCAATGTTTGTTCCATCTGCTTTGGTGATAACGATTGCATCCGCCATTTCCATGATTCCCCTTTTGATTCCTTGCAATTCGTCTCCTGCACCTGACAACATCAATAACAAAAAAAAATCAACCATGGAATGAACCAAAGTTTCAGACTGACCAACGCCAACCGTTTCAATAAAAATCACGTCAAACCCAGCTGCTTCGCACAAAGCAATCGTTTCGCGAGTAGTACGATTAACACCACCTAAACTATTGCCTGCGGCAGAAGGACGAATAAAGGCATTTTCCTGCGTTGAAAGCCAATTCATGCGCGTCTTATCACCCAAAATACTTCCGCCAGTTACATTTGAAGACGGATCGATTGCCAATACGGCCAATTTTAGTCCACGTTGAATAATTTCTTTTCCGAAAGCTTCAATAAATGTACTTTTTCCAACGCCTGGAACACCTGTAATTCCAATTCGCCATGAACGATTTTGAAAAGGCAAAGATTGTCGAATCAATTGTTGGGCTTCCTGGGCATCTTCTTTTCGATTGCTTTCTAATAAAGTAATTGCAGCGCTTAACGCTTCTCTTGAACCTGCTTGAATTTTTGGGAAAAGTTCATTTGCCGTCAAGTGTTTTCTTCGCTCCCGACGCTTGTTTAACCAATTCTCAAGCTGTTCATTATCAGGCATTCAGTAGGGTTTTCAATCCTTCCATTGCTTGTTGGATGTTGTTTCGGATTTCTAGTAAAGAAGCTTCCATCATGTAGCATGGCGCAGTAATAACCTTGTTTTCAACATCAATTAGAATTTCGCGAACTGTTTTTTCTTCAGTCGTTACACCAGTTGCTTGTAATCCTCCTTCAAAAGAAGGAATTTCATAAGGTGAATCTTCCTTGGACGAACCAATGGTCATGTTCAAATGCACACCTGAATCCTCTAAAGCTTTCGCTAAAACAACTGGACTCACACACAAAGCTACAATTGGTTTGCCCACATTTATCAAATTCACCAACAATAGCTTCACTTCAGGTAGAATGGTGCTATTTGGTCCATCAAAAGCCCATGAAGTGAAATTTTTCGCGCTTCCAAATCCACCAGGAATAACCAAAGCATCAATATCTGCAGGTTGAATAGTTGTAATATCGACAATAGCTCCCCTTGCTATTCTGGCTGCTTCTACCAGCATATTGCGCTCTTGAGGGATTTTCTCACCCGTGAGGTGATTGATTACATGATGTTGCAGTTTATCAACTCCGATACATACCACTTCACCTCCGATTTCCTGAATGGCTAACATTGACAAAACAGCTTCATGGATTTCTGCTCCATCGTAAACGCCACAACCAGATAGTAATAAACCAATTTTCATAAGCCTATTTTTTGAACTAATGTAGTATAAATATCCTCGTACATTGGCAAAATTTTATCCAATGAAAAGTCTTCCGAACGCTTTTTAGCATTCACTTTAAAACGATTCAAGTTTTCTTTTTCGAGAATCAACAAGGTATTTTTCGCCATATCCTCTACATCACCAACATCGGAAAGAAAACCTGTTTCACCATGAACATTTACTTCAGGAATTCCCCCTGTGTTGGACGAAATTACTGGAACACCAACCGCCATTGCTTCTAAAGCGGCTAAACCAAAACTTTCTGTTTCTGAAGGTAAAAGGAATACGTCAGCGATTTCCATTACGTGTGCTGTGTCTCTCAGTTTTCCTAAGAAAATGACCTTATCGCATAAATCCAATTCGCGGCAAAGTCTTTCGCAATTGTACCGATCAGGTCCATCACCCACAAGAATTAATTTCGAAGGAATTTTTTTATTGACCAAAGCAAAAACGCGCAGCACGTCTTCCACCCTTTTTACGGGTCTAAAATTTGAAACGTGACACAAAATTCGTTCACCGTCGCAAGCATATTTTTGACGCATGTGAGCTGTGAAATCTCTGTCTTTTGGCGCCGGAACCACAAAATTAGGAATGACATGAATTTCGCGTTGAACATTAAAATGCTCATAGGTTGATTCTTTCAAGCTTTCTGAAACGGCTGTCACTGCATCCGATTGATTGATACAAAAAGTAATCACTGGTTCAAAAGAAGGATCACGTCCAACTAATGTAATATCGGTACCGTGCAAGGTCGTAACGAAAGGAATATTGATGCCGTGAGAACGTAAAATTTGCTTCGCCATAAATGCTGCTGAGGCGTGCGGAATCGCATAATGTACATGCAAAATGTCCAATTTCTCAAACTTCACCACGTCCACCATTTTACTCGTTAAAGCTGTTTCATAGGGTTGATAATCAAACAAAGGATAATCGGCTACGGCGACTTCATGGTAAAAAATGTTTTCTCTAAACGAACCCAAACGAACTGGCTGCGAATATGTAATAAAATGGATTTGGTGCCCTTTTTCAGCCAGTGATTTCCCTAACTCTGTCCCTACAACCCCGCTACCGCCAAAGGTTGGGTATAAAACCATTCCTATTTTCATTATTTTGTGCTTCCGATTGGGATGAAGAAAGTAATCCTATAAATTAGTGGTAATGTTTTTACAATTTGCCCTTGCTGATTTTTCACTTTGAAAAAATAACTTGTTCTAAATGGGCTGTTTTGAGCGTTAATTACATCATAAAACAAAGCTGCATTTAATCGAATTTTTTCTCCGAGTTTTAGATAAAAGCCACCTCCCAACATCAAAGAAGCTGCCCATTTTTTAGAATTGGAAGCGTACGAAACAAAATTGTACGGACTTCTCAACATTTGAAACTCTGTACCAACAAACAATTTATTTTGTATACGATAATGCGCAAAAACACCTCCGCCCCATACGTTTATATTGGTTTTCACATTGTAATTATTGGACCAAACACGTTGATAGCGAAAAGAAGGACCAACCACAATATACTTGTTTAAAATAGAAGCGTGTTTTAACTCAAAACCAAAGGCTCCACCTAAATTCGAACCGCCAGCGTATCCTTCAACGCCGATTTCCTGTCCGTCATATGAAACTTGTCCAAATGATTTTAGCGTGAATAGGAACATTAAAATAAGAAGTGAATTTTTCATGCTTTTTTTTCTTACAAAGATAACGTTCTTTTTAAGAAAAAAAAGCATGAAAAATTCACTTCTTATT
>Ga0214923_10007195_pt1 | contig 12209 bp, 11 predicted proteins | sample LL1510_MetaG_FD_177993 | JGI IMG/M metagenome (GOLD analysis project Ga0214923, IMG submission 177993) | Freshwater microbial communities from Lake Lanier, Atlanta, Georgia, United States - LL-1510 | ecosystem: Environmental > Aquatic > Freshwater > Lake | place: USA: Georgia | collected...
TGCAAAAGCTGCTCTAGAAGAAGCCTTCACACCTCAATTGAAATCAATGTTTGCTGCAAAACTTCAAGAAATGGAAAAAGAAGAAAAAGATCTTGAAGAAATGTACGGTAAATCTGAACATGAAAAAATGGAAGAAGCTGAAGATATGAAAATGGATGAAGCTGAATACATGGATGAAACAGAAAAAATGGATGAAATTGACTTAGAAGAGCTTTTACGTGAGCTAGAAATGGAAGAAGGTGAAATGGAAGAAAACCTTTATGAAGCTGAAGAAAATGATGAAGATGAAGAAGATGATGAAGATGATGATGAAAAAGGTGAACCTATTGACCTTGAAGACATGACAGATGAAGATCTTAAAACTATGATCGAAGATGTTATTAAAGGCATGATCGCTGCAGGTGAAATTGAAGCAGGTGATGAAGATATGAAAGATGAAATGGATGTAAAAGATGAAGAAGAAGTTGATTTAGCTGAACTTTTAAGAGAAATTGAAGAAATGGAATACTTAGAAGAAGCTAAAAAGAAAAAAGAAGTAAAAAAAGAAGATAAAAAAGAAGAAAAAGAAGACGAAGACAAGAAAAAAATGAAAAAAGAACTTGACGAAGCGTATTCTGTAATTAAATCTCTTAAATCTGAATTAAACGAAATCAACTTGTTAAATGCTAAACTTCTTTACACTAACAAAATCTTCAAATCTAAAAATTTGAACGAAAGTCAAAAAATAAAAGTGTTAAATTCGTTTGACAAAGCAGCTACTGTAGGTGAAGTAAAATTAGTGTTTGAAACTTTAAATGAGGGAATTAAAGTAAAACCAAACTTAATTAAAGAAAACTTAGGTAGAGCTTCTAAAGCAACAGTTACACCAAATGTTAAAAAACCAATCGTAGAGTCAAACGATGCATTTTTAAGAATGCAAAAATTGGCTGGAATAATTTAATTAACAATTTAAAAACAAAACAAAACAATGTCAAGTATTAATTCTTTATTAGAAAGCTCGGCTTCTGGATGGAAAAACATGCAGAACGATGCTGCTCGTATGGCCGCTAAGTGGGCTAAAACGGGATTATTAGAAGGATTGAATAGCGAAGTTGATAAAAACAACATGGCTTTAATCCTCGAAAACCAAGCTAAACAACTTGTTGTTGAGCAATCTTCTACAAACGTAGGTGGCGCTAACTTTGTTGTAGGACAAGGTGAGCAATGGGCTGGAGTAGCTCTTCCATTGGTACGTAAAGTATTCGGTTCTTTATCATCTAAAGAATTCGTTTCTGTACAACCAATGAATTTGCCTTCTGGCCTTGTATTCTTCCTAGATTTTCAATATGGTACTTCTGCTAAAGCTGCCCCAACTGGCCCATTTGGTCCGGGTGCAGATACTTATGCTGCTACTTCATCTATGTATGGCAATACTAACCCAGGTGTAGCTAATGATGCTGCTTATGGTTTATATGGTGCTGGTAGATTTGCTTATTCAGTTAACCAATTCTCAGCATCTGTAACTTCATCTACTTCAGTAGCCGCATGGTCTGATGTAGATTATGATTCAACTTTATCTGCTTCTATTGCTTCTGGCTTTATCCAGAAAGTTGTTTATACTGTAGGTGCTAACACAACAGTTCCACGTCCAGATTTTAAAGGTGTTCGTGCATTTGTTCCTGCTTCAGGTGCTGCCGCTACTCCTGCATCTCAAATCTACACTAACTTGTTACCACAGTATACTTATACTAATGGTTCTTCTACTATTACTTTTATTGTATCAGGTTCAGGTGCTTTAACTGGAATCCCTTCAGGATCTAGTACAATCAATACATTATTCTATAATGTTCAACCTGCTGACAACTACAGAGGTGATTTTGAAGATAATAGTGGTGCTGGTTATTCAAATGCTGAATCTACAGCTGCTGATCAATTAGCTATTCCTCAAATCAATATCCAAATGAAATCTGAGGCTATTGTTGCTAAAACTCGTAAGTTAAAAGCACAATGGACACCAGAATTTGCTCAAGATTTAAATGCATACCAATCTTTGGATGCTGAAGCTGAATTGACTTCAATCATGAGTGAATACATTGCATTAGAAATTGATCTTGAAGTATTAGACATGTTGATCCAAGATGCTTCTGCATGGGATGAATATTGGTATGCTACTAACAACCGTGTATTGAATTCTAGTAAAACAGGATATGACGATGCTAAATTCTACAACACACAAGGTCAGTGGTTCCAAACTTTAGGAACTAAAATGCAGAAAGTTTCTAACAAAATTCACCAAAAGACATTACGTGGTGGTGCAAACTTCATCGTAACTTCTCCAACTGTAGCAACTATCCTTGAATCAATCCCAGGATTTGCTTCTAACTCTGATGGTGATGTAACAAAAGCTAGCTATGCATTTGGTATCCAAAAAGCTGGTCAAATGAACAACCGTTATACAGTTTACAAAAACCCTTACATGACTGAAAACTTAATGTTGATGGGTTATAGAGGATCTCAATTCCTTGAAACTGGTGCGGTATTTGCTCCATATGTACCTCTAATCATGACTCCATTAGTATACGATCCAGACACATTTACACCACGTAAAGGTCTATTAACTCGTTATGCTAAGAAAATGATCCGTCCTGAATTCTTCGGTCGTATCTTTATCAACGATTTGAATGTACTTTAATCGGTAGTAAATAATCAAAAATGAAGAGCCTGGCGAAAGTCAGGCTTTTTTTATTTTTTTGCAATATTTATCAACAAATATAGTTACATGAATGATTTTAATAGAACACAACAAGCTCAAGAAGTTTTTAAAGAAAAAAGAAAACCAAAAAATCCTATTAAATTTAACATACAATTAAATGAAGAGCAAAAATTAGCTAAAGCTAAAATTTTAACAGATGTTGTAACTATATTACGTGGTAAAGCTGGATCTGGTAAATCTTTATTAGCTGCAAATGTTGCTCTTGATATGCTATTTAATAAAGAAATTGAAAAGATTATTATCACTCGACCAACTGTAGTAGCAGGACAAGATATTGGATTTTTACCTGGTGACGTTAATGAAAAATTAGCCCCATTTACAGCTCCTGTATATGAAAATATGCACCGTTTATATAGTAAAGAAAAAATCGAAAAATGTATAGCGGAAGGTGAAATTGAAATTGTACCTGTATCATTTATGCGAGGTAGAAACTTTACAAACTGTTTAGTTGTAGTAGACGAAGCACAAAACTTAACAGATAACCAAACAGAACTACTTTTAACTCGTATTTGCTCAGGTAGTAAAATGATATTTTGTGGTGATGCTGCTCAAATTGATTTACGAGATAAAAAAACATCTGGTTTTGATGTTGTATGTAAACATATGAAAGAAGTACCCGGATTTAATGTTATTACATTAGAAAAAAATCATAGACATCCAATAGTAGACGACATTTTAGAAGTATACAAATCTTTCAGAGGCTAGCCATATTTATAAATAAAATATAAATGGCCAATTTGTATGTAACCATTACTGAGGAAATTACTCTTCCAAATAACAATGTTGAAAAAACTTACAATTTTAAAGTAATTGAAGGAGTAAATGAAATAGTTCGTAGAGTAAACACTATAGCTACTAATTTTAGTGGTTCTGGAATTGAAATTTTACGTTTTTGTGATAGCCGAGAAGAACAGACCGGAGGAGGCTTTGTAAAAGCAGATGTAAAATATGTTAGAATAACCAATCTTTCTAAAACATATAATACAGTAATTTATTTACTTGATGTAAATAATGAAAGTACTTTATTTAATTTATCCCCAGGAAAATCTCTTATGTTTAATGATGCTGATTTTAATGCTTCTTCAACTCAAGATTATATGGATGAAAGTTTTGTAGATGAAATGTATTATAGTAGTTTTGTTTACATTGACTCTATTAAAGCTAAAGCGATTGGAGGAAATACTCAATTAGAATATTTTGTAGCTTCTTCATAGTTAATTAGGTTTTTTTTCATATTTATAATAAACTATTAATATGAATATCCCTATTTGGCCCGGTTCAAGTTCATTCCAACCAGGAGATACACCGTTTGGATTTTATGACAATGATTTTCAATTTCAACAAGACGCAAATAAATTTGCTAAATTTGCAGCTCAACGTTTAGGATATCCTTTAGTAGAAGTTGAATTACAAGACATTAACTTTTATACAGCACTTGAAGATGCTGTAACAACTTATGGAAATGAATTATATGCTTATCAAGTAGCAGAAAATTTATTGTCTTTTCAAGGAAATCCTCAAACTATAGGCCTAGCTAATGATAGAGTTATTCAAGAAAATATGGCATCTATTATTCGTTTATCTCACCAATATGGAGAAGAAGCAGGCGTTGGAGGAACCATTGATTACTATACAGGTTCTTTAGATTTAATAGCAGGCCAACAAAATTATGATATGAATGCTTGGGCTCAAGCTAACGGTATTCAAGGTCGTATTGAAATAAAACGTATATTCTACGAATCACCCCCCGCAATTACTCGCTATTTTGACCCATATGCAGGTACAGGTACTGGAATGATGCAAATGCTTGATAGTTTTGGTTGGGGTTCATATTCACCTGCTATTAACTTTATGTTAATGCCTATTAACTATGACTTACAAAAAATTCAAGCAATAGAACTTAATGACCAAGTTAGAAAATCTCAATTTACATTTGAACTTGTAAATAATAAATTACGTATTTTTCCTATTCCATTAGGAGGAGGTAGACATAAATTACGATTTGAATATATTTTAGAATCTGATAGAAATATACCATATGTACCTAGCACAGGTCAAGATATGATAACTAATGTTTCAAACGTACCATATGAAAACCCAGTATATAGACAAATAAATTCAATTGGCCGTTCATGGGTATTTGAATATGCTTTAGCTTTATCTAAAGAAATGTTAGGATACGTTAGAGGAAAATATTCCAATATTCCTATCCCAGGAGCTGAAATTACTTTAAATCAAGGAGATTTAATTTCAGCAGCAACTACTGAAAGACAAGCATTAATTGAACGTTTACGAACATATTTTGATACTACTTCACGTAAAACTTTACTAGAAAATAAAGCATTAGAAGCAGAAAGTCAAAATAAAATATTAAATGACATTCCAATGACAATTTATATAGGGTAATATGGCACTTTTTGGTACACAACGTGATGTTTCTTTATTTAGGCACCTTAATCGTGAGTTGTTATGGGATATTATCACACAACAATGTGCATTCTACCAATTAAAAACAACAGAAACTAAAGTTAATATTTATGGTGAAGCAGCCGGTGCTAGATACTATGAAGAACCTGTGCTTTTAAACGTATTAATTGATAGAGGAGACTACTCCAGCCCAGTTGATGACTTTGGTGTAACTATTGATAGACCAATGACATTTAAATTTTTACGTGACGATTTACGTGGTAAAAATCCTGTTACCTCTGGTGGAGGCCCTGATATAGGTAATTACCCCGGAACTCCTTATGGAGCTGATATTTTACCTGAAGTAGGGGATATTATAATGTGGAATGATTCATATTGGGAAATTGATAATGTAAACGATAACCAATTATTCGCTGGAAAAGACCCAGCTTACCCATATAATGCAAACCCATTAAATCCAGGATTAGATAATTTTGGTACCAATTTATCTATCATTTGCACAGCACATTATGTACCTGCTGATAAAGTGCAAATAACTAAAGAAAGAATATAATATGCCATCAGCTAGAAAACCTAACCCGAAATCTCAATTAGAGATACAAAACAGTCAGATAGAACCATATGTGTTTCCTGAAACGGGTGAGTCTTATGGTAATCCTAATATACCTTCTCAATTTAACCAATTTACAGATAAAGATCAAAGCGGAATAGATTTTAATCGTTCCGAACAAATGTCATTTAAAGGGGATGATGTAAAACCATTTACAGTAGGTCTTCAAGATATTGACGAATCTATAATGTATTATTTTCAAAATGTTATTCGTCCAACAGTAATACAAAATGGAAATAGATTAGCAGTACCTATAATATATGGTTCACCTGAAAAATGGAAATCAGTGCAAAAAGACGGGTATTATAAAGATAAAAATGGTGCTATTATGGCCCCTCTAATCATGTTTAAGAGAGATACAATGGACAAAAATCGTTCTCTAACAAACAAATTAGATGCTAATTTTCCCCATTTATATACTTCATGGGTAAAAATATATAATTCAAAAAATGACTATTCAAACTTTAACATATTAACTAACCATAAACCAGTTGAACAGTTTGTTGTAAATGTAGTACCTGATTATGTTACTTTAACATATTCTTGTGCTATCCAAACATATTATGTTGAACAAATGAATAAAATCATTGAAGCTATTAATTACGCTTCAGATTCATATTGGGGAGACCCAGAACGTTTCAAATTTAAAGCATCTATAGACTCATATTCTACAGCAATAGAAATATCAGATTCAACAAATCGTATTATTAAAGGAACATTTTCAATTAAATTATTTGGTTATATTATTCCTGATACTATACAAAAAGATATTACAGCTATTAAAAAATATAACAACAAAGCTCAGGTTATTATCACAGCAGAAGTAATTAATAATTTAAATAGTAAATAAAATGGCAACAAAAGCAAAATCTCAATCAGTAATTTCATTTGTTCGTAAACCTAAAAAAAGAAGACCAGGAGTTCATGCAAAATCAAAAACTAGTAAAAACAAAAATAGCAAAAATTATGTAAAACCTTATGTTTTTCAAGGAAAATAATTATATTTATAATAAAATCTAAAAAATTAAAATTTATGGGAATCGTTTCAGAAAAAAAGTTTTTAACAAAAGAAGAGTTACAAAGTTTAAAAGACATCCAATTAAAAACTCAATCAGCAGTTATAGAATTAGGAGAAATTGAATTGTATAAAATGCGCCTTGAAGAAAAGCGTAATATTATTAAAGAATTTCTTAGTGAAGTAAAAACTCTTGAAGATAATTTTACTAAATCTATAACAGATAAATATGGCAAAATAGACCTTAACCCAGAAACTGGTGAGTTTACTAATACAGACTAGTTTACTTTTGCTATATTTATAATAAAATTTAATATTAATGGCAGAAACAATTATATCACCTGGAGTAGTAGCTTTTGAAAATGATCAATCTTTTATTTCTCAAACTCCAACGATAGCAGGTACTGCTATTATAGGCCCAACAGTTGTAGGTAGAGTAGGTATCCCAACAATAGTTACATCATATTCTGATTATTTAAGTAAATTTGGTGATACTTTTACAAGTGGAAGTAATTCTTACACATATTTCACTTCAATTGCTGCTTTTAATTATTTCAACTTCCCAGGAAGTGGAGGAACTTCTCTTTTAGTTACTAGAGTAGTTAGTGGTAGTACTTCTAATTGGACCCCTGCTACTTCATCATTTATTTCTGCTTCAGCACATACTGCTGGTGTTCCTTATAATACTGATGTATTTGTTTTAGAAACTTTATCTCAAGGAGAAGTAATGAACAGCACAGGCCCTACAGGTTTAAATAACACTTTACTAAGCGGTTCTAAATATAATTTTAGATGGCAAATAATTAATCCTAATATTAATACTGGAACTTTTTCTTTAGTCATAAGGCAAGGGAATGATTCATCTGTACAACAATCAGTATTACAAACTTTAGGTCCATTATCATTAGACCCTTATTCTCCTAATTATATTGAAAGAATTATAGGTAATCAAATTGAAGTCGTAACCCAAGACCCTTCTACAGGAGAATATTATACTCAACTTTCAGGAAGTTATCCAAATCAATCAATTTATGTAAGAGTAAAACAAGTAAATCAAACTACTCCTAATTATTTTGATAATTTAGGAGTCCCAAAACCTCAATTTACAGGTTCTTTACCTTTAGCTGCTAGTGGATCTTTTGGAAATGGAAAAGGAAATAATCTCCCTGTAGGAACTATTGGAAATTATTATGAAAATATAACAGATAATAACATCCAAGGATTACTCCCTAACAATTATACAGAATCAATTTCTTTACTAGCAAACCAAGATGCTTATATTTACAATTCATTAGTAATCCCTGGGTTAATAGCTGATCCTGCATCATTTCCATTAAGTAATACTGTAGTAAAACAAGCTATTAGCATGGTAGAAAACAGAGGAGATACTATGATAATAACAGATATTGCTAAATATGGAGAAGTATTTGCTAATGTCTTAAACAGTGTATCTGATAAGGATACTTCATATGCAGCTGCTTATTACCCTTGGCTTAAAACACCAAACCCAAGCATATCAAACCAGTTATCTTGGGTTCCTGCTAGTGTTTTAATTCCTAGTGTATATAAACAAAATGATATTATTTTATATCCTTGGTTTGCTCCTGCTGGGACTAATAGAGGAGTCATTAGTGTAGCAACACAAACAGAAAAAATATTAACTCAAGTAAATAGAGATTCTTTATATCAAGTTAATATTAACCCAATAGCTACTTTTCCAACAGCCACTGGGGTTCCTGCTATAACTATATTTGGACAAAAAACTCTACAGAAAAAACAAAGTGCTTTAGACCGTGTAAATGTAAGAAGATTATTAATCGCGATAAAAAGGTATGTTACTCAAATAGCAAATTCTTTTGTTTTTGAACAAAATAATTCAACTACTAGGGAACAATTTTTATCTTTAATAAACCCATATTTATCTTTAATACAACAACAAGAGGGATTAAATTCTTTTCAAGTAATAATGGATGAATCTAATAACCCACCTTTAGTAGTAGATAATAATCAGATGATATGTCAAATCTATTTGCAACCTACTAAAACAGCTGAATTTATTGTATTAGACTTTAATATACTTCCTACAGGTGCGACCTTTTCTTAATAGTTGCATATTTTAAAAAAAAAAATAATATTTATAATAAAAAGATAAAATGGCAAAATTCACAGTTTCTCCTGGAGTAGCAATTAGCGAAATAGATAATACATTTTTAACCGGCCAACCAATCCAAGCAGGTGCCGCTATCATAGGCCCTACAGTAAAAGGCCCAGTTGAAAAACCAACCCTAGTAACTTCTTATTCAGACTTTCAAATGTTGTTTGGAGATATTTTTACTAGTGGAGGTAATGCTTATTCATACTTAACTTCAATTGCTGCTTATAATTACTTTAACTATGGTGGCACTTCATTATTAGTAGCCCGCGTTGCATCAGGATCTTATACTTCTGCTACTAGTAGTTATATACCTACTGGTTCAAATGGCCCTACAACAGGCTTATCCCCTTTTGTATTAGAAACCATTTCTGAAGGGATACTTATGAATAATTCAGGCTCAACAACAAATGCTGTTTTAATTTCAGGAAGTAAAGAAAATGTAAGATGGGAGATTACAAATATAAACACTGGGTCAGGTAATTTTAATTTAGTGATTAGACGTGGAGACGATAATCAAAATAATAAAATTATTCTTGAATCTTGGAATAATATAAATTTAGATCCTTTTTCAAATCGTTTTATTTCTCAAGTAATTGGTGATCAAAAATTAAATTATGATTCAACTAATAATCAAATGCAATTATTTGGAAGTTACCCAAATAATTCAAGATATGTGCGTGTAAAAACAGTAAACTACACTACTCCTAATTATTTAAATTCCAATGGTATTATATCCAACCCATCATACACAGGCTCTCTCCCAGCAGCAGGAAGTGGTTCATTAGATGGTGCTTTTGGAGGAGCTATTGGCACAGTAAATAATACTATTAATTTATATGATCAAATTTCTACAAACACTCAAGGATTAATAGGTAGTGATTATAATAATATGATTGCTCTATTTAGTAACCCTGAAGCATACCAATTTAATTTATTATTTACTCCTGGATTATTAAATGATGTTCATACAACTCAACTTACAAGTATTATTACTAATACAATTGCTAGAGGTGATAATATGTTTGTGGCAGATTTAGTATCTTATGGAAGTGCTGTTCCTCAAGCAGTTACCCAAGCGCAAACTCGTGATACTTCATATGTTGCTGCTTACTGGCCTTGGGTTCGTATAATTGACCCTGCAACAGGAAAACATGCTTGGGTACCAGCTTCAACAGTAATCCCAGGCGTTTATGCATTTAATGACAAAGTATCTGCTCCTTGGTTTGCACCTGCAGGTATTAACCGTGGAGGTTTATCTACAGTATTGCAAGCTGAATTAAAATTAACCCAAGCGCAGAGGGATACATTATATGTAAATAATATTAACCCAATTGCAACATTACCTAAACAAGGTGTAGTAGTATTTGGACAAAAAACATTACAAAAAGCTGATTCTGCTCTTGATCGTGTAAATGTACGTCGTTTAATGATTGAGTTAAAAAATTATATTCGTCAAATTGCTGATACTCTAGTATTTCAACAAAATACTAGTGTAACAAGACTTGCATTTTTAAACAGAGTAAATCCTTATTTAACAGGGATCCAACAAAAACAAGGATTATATGCATTTAAAGTAATAATGGATGATTCAAACAACGGACCAGCTGTAATTGACCAAAACCAATTAATTGGGCAGATTTATATCCAACCAACTCGCACAGCTGAATTTATTTCTTTAGATTTTATCTTATTACCAACAGGAGCTGAATTCCCAGGATAAAAAAATAAAAATTTAATATTTATAATAAAATTAAAATAAAAAAAAATGCCAATTTTAAATTACCAAGAGATATTTTTTACAGCGTTTGAACCAAAACAAACAAACCGTTTTCTTATGTCGGTTGATGGGATCCCTTCATATTTAATAAAACAAGTAGGAGCTGTTTCTTTAACCCAAACACCTGTAGCTCTTAATCATATCAACGTTCAACGATTTGTTAAAGGTAAAACTAAATGGAACACCATCCAATTTACAATGTATGAATCGATTACCCCTTCTGGTGCCCAATCAGTAATGGAATGGGTACGTTTAGGCCATGAATCAGTAACAGGACGTGATGGTTATTCAGATTTTTATAAAAAAGACCTTACTTTTCAAGTTTTAGGTCCTGTAGGAGATATTGTTTCTGAATGGAAAATTATGGGAGCAGTTATTCAAGATGTCAATTTTGGAGACTACAACTACGATGATGATGGAACTCCAGTAAATATTCAAGTAACTGTTCAACCAGACTACTGTATCTTAAACTATTAATATTAAGTTAATAATAAATCGAACAAAAGCTTCAAAGAAATTTGGAGCTTTTATTTTTCTTTAGTATGTTTAAAGTATTAAAAAAAATAAAGGTTATGAAAAATTTAAAGCTTAGTTTATTTGTATTATTAAGTAATATAGGGTATAGTCAATATTTTCCTTATATAGGCCCTGATCAAACATTATCTAATAAGCAAGAATCTATTACATTAACAGCTAATTTAGATCAATGTAATATTAATAATCCGCATGAAACAACAGATTATGAATTAACGCAAATTCCTTATGTTGAACAAACAAATAATGGAACCATCATTTCAATCTCAGGACATGATGCTTATTTTGGTCCGTACAATATAGGATTTAATTTTTGTTTTTATGGTCAAACATATGATAAATTTTACGCTGGAATTAATGGCATAGTATCATTTTCTCCATATGATGTTCAATATTCTTTCCCCCAATATTCCCTCCCATCAACCAGCCCTTACACTATCAAAAATTGTATATTTCCAGCTTGGACAGATTGGAATCTTAATTTTGGAGGACAAATGAAATATGAACTTCAAGGTACTGCTCCTTTTAGAAGATTAGTTATAAGTTGGGTAAATATAGCTATGGATTGGTGTACAGGATATAATGGTACTTTTCATGTAATTTTATATGAAACTACAAATATTATTGAAACTCATATTAAACGAAAACCTAATTGTTCTAGTTGGGTAGGGTATACAACTGAAGGGATTCATAACCAAGATGGAACTAAAGGATTAACAGTACCTGGTAGAAATCATGCTATGTATACTGTTAATAATAGTTCTCATAGATGGATACCATCTGGAAATGAAATAATACCTGATTTAGTTTGGTATGAAGTAGGAAATTTAAATCCATTAGGGACTGGAAATTCTATTACAGTGACACCTCAACCTCAAGGATCAAGTTATACATGCCATCTAGAATACCCATCATGTTTTTCAAATTGGGAAAATTTAT
>Ga0214923_10007196_pt1 | contig 12209 bp, 7 predicted proteins | sample LL1510_MetaG_FD_177993 | JGI IMG/M metagenome (GOLD analysis project Ga0214923, IMG submission 177993) | Freshwater microbial communities from Lake Lanier, Atlanta, Georgia, United States - LL-1510 | ecosystem: Environmental > Aquatic > Freshwater > Lake | place: USA: Georgia | collected 2015-10-15
TTATATGTGCAGGAGATTTTGAACAAAAGCAACATATAAAATATAAAGAACCTGTCAAAGGAAAAGGAATAAGAAGAATATTTAGAGATAATGGTTATAAATTATATTTAGTTGATGAATTTAGAACAAGTTGTATGTGTTCAATATGTAAGGAAGAAACAGGAAGATGTGATAAATTCCAAATTAGAAAAAATCCAAAACCATATAAAAGTGGTAATATCTTAGTCCATGGGCTTTTAACTTGTAAAAAGTGTTCAGGTGTATGGAATAGAGATGTAAATAGTGCAACAAATATATATAGAATTGCTAAAAATGCAATTAATGGATTAGAACGACCAAAATATTTATGTAGGGAAAAAAAGGATGAAAATATTAAAGTAGAAAAACCTAAAAAAGTCGTTCAAAAGAAAGCCAATAAATCAGTTAAGGTCGTCGCCTTAACAAACTCATAATTTACACGCTCTGCAACGAGCAAACCTTGAAGTTTTATTTTTTGACATTTGTTTGTCTCATTTTAAATCTTCACGGGTGTAAAAGAACATCTTCAAAAAAGTAATAAAAATTTCAAAAAACTTACAGAAGAAGAGGAAAAAAAGAAAATGAGAAAACAACAAGAAGAAAATAAGAGTAAAAAAAAATTTAATAATAGTAATTATTTTGATTAATTTTTATTTTTATAAAAATTGATTTTTAATTTTTTATATAATATTAAAAATAAGAATGATTGAATGTTTTTTGACTGAATATATGATAATAAATTATAATCTTTGCAGGACGATATATAATATAAATGATGAATTAAAAAGCAGTAAAAATAATGATAAAATTTATAAAAACCTTAATTTTTTTATTATATATATAATAAAAAATATTTTATCTATCAATCATAATATAATTTTATTTAGCAATCACAACATGATTTCTTAGTTCGTTTACGTTTGCAGGGAGTTAAGGTAACGTTAGCTGATGCCCATCTTTCATTGTTTCCATCAACATATGAAGAGAATTTGTAATTTACAGAGGTGACGGCGTTATTAGTGCTATTAAAATTAACAAATTGAGTGACACCCTGGCCAACACCAAACCATTCGTTATTTTCATGATTAACAACTAAAGCAGCATTTTGTCTATCACCAACAGTAACGCTTACTAAATAAGAGTCTTTGTTGCATGTTTTAGCAACAGTTAATACAACACATACACATTCACAAGTAACATTTCCATACTTGTCAACTTGTGTTACTTTACCTTTTCCTGCATAACTTCCAGTTACTTTTAAAACTGGAACGACTGTTGTACTAGTGCTTGAGCTAGAGCTTGAACTTGAATCACAATTTCCACAATTTTTACCCATATATAATTTATATATATATATAAAAATTATTGTGGTGGTATTTTAAATAAAATAAAAAAATAAATCTATATATACTTAGTAATTATTATAGCAAAGTATAAAAAAAGCTTATATAAAATATTTTTATATAAATATTAAAAATATTGTTTATATTTTACTATAATATATATATATATATAATGGATTTTTTATCTAATAAAAATGCTCAAATATGGGCATTTAATGAATGTATAGATAAAAATACAAGTTTTGAAGGTAATACTAAAGTTGAAAGTATTAGACAAACTAAACAAATTATAGAATATTTAATATCAATAAAATGTTTTACACAACATATAACTGAAGAAATTTTAAATGACTTTTACTGTATTCTTGACGTTATATTCGTAAATAATATTAAAATTAGTGAAATTGATAAACATGATAAATATATATCTGCTGGTTGGAAAGATCATAGTATTTTATTATTTTATACTAAAAATCTACATAACGATAAATATAGTTTTGGTTTGATTAATTGTGGTTTAGGTATAGAATTACAAGGTCATAATTCATCATATTGTAATGGATTAATTATTATTAATGATATTGAATTAGAAAATATTCAAAATTTTTTTGAAACATATAATATTTATTATGAAAAAACATTAAATGATTATAATTTTAAAAATTATAAATTACATAAAAATTTTTATTTTATATTATTAGATAAAATATTAAATATAAAATATTCGGTTAATTTAGAAGAAATAGCTAAAACACATAATATAAATTTATATAAATTAGATGTTCAATTAATTGGTTCTTGTTCTTTTACAAATTTAATAAATTTAATATTTTATTTATACATAAAACCTTTACCTAGTTCTAATACTTCAGAATATTATGAAAATTATTTAGAATGGTATAATATATCAAAAAAATACATCAAAGAGAAATTATTTAATGATATAATTTCAGGTTGTGATGTTAAATATGTTAATTTTTATAATTATATTTTAGATACTAATTCTGATTTAAGAAGATCAGCTTCTTATGAAGAAATATTAAAAAAAAATAATATTTTAAATAAAGATTTAAAATACGAACCAATAAAAGAATCTATTAAAAATAATTCTATAAATAGAGAAAATATTAATAAATTAATAGTTAATAAAAGAACACAACAAATTTTATGGGATATATATGATGATAATAATAATTTAGATTGTAATTTAGAATATCTACATACTTTATTAAATGATAGTAATAATTATTATAAATTAATAGATGATTTAATTTCTTTTTTTAGTAATTGTAAATTATTTGATAATGATAGTTCTTTAATGTTAGTTTTATTTATTATTTATAAAATTAATAAATTTAAAGAAATTACTCATAAATTAGAATATTTATACAATAAATTTCATTCTAAGGAACAATTATTCAAATCAGTTAGTAATACACATACTACTAATATTTCTATAAATGACAAAAAGGGTTCTAGTTTATTATATTATATGATATATTTAATTATAATTAAAAATAAAATACCAAAACAAGAAAAATATTATAATAATGAACATTCATCATATGATGAAAAAAGTAAAATAAATATTAAAAGATATAATTATCATTTTTTTTCATTTATTCCAATAATTAATTCTTATTATGAAAATATAGTTTCAGACATTATAGCAGATTTAAATAAAAATATAGAAATTTTTCCAGATTTAACAAATGAAAAATTATTTACTTATAATAGGGGAATAGATTATTCAATATTTTTTTCTGGTTGTCAAATAGTTAATCGACTAGAACATGAACAATATTATTTTTATAAAAATATGATTACAGAAATACGTTATTTTAAAAATGAAAAAGTTTCAGAAATGTTTTTTTTAAATTATTATTCTACATTTGCATCACTTGAAATAGAAAGAAATTTATTATTATGGCATATTTTTATTGATGATGACGATAATATAAATAATAATATATCTTTAAAATTTTTATATGAAATATATGGTTATTATAAAGAAGGTTTTTTTAATGAAGAAATGTTTATTATAAGAGATAATATAAAATCACGAGATAGTATATCTACAGAAAACAACATAATAGAATATCCAGGAAGATTCAAATTATATAAACAAAAAATTAATTTATTTTTTGTTAAATTAATAATAGAATTAAATGAAACTAATTCTTTTTCATTTAAAATACTAAAAAAATATTTAATTTATTTTTATTTATGTGAATTATCTAATTTAAAAATAAAAGATGAAATTTTTAAAAAATTTGATAATCATCTTTATAAATATTTTGATGAAATATGGTTTATTCCTCATTTTCATTCACTCATATATACATATGTATTAAAATATAATAAAAATTACATGATACCTAGTAATAGAGTAATTATTAAAAAAGATGATAATTGTTTAATATCTAAAAATGAAGAAAATAATTTTGTATTATCTACTTATGATTGTTATATTAAAGCTGATTATTATAGTTCAGTTATTGATTTTTTTATAATACAATACAATGATACAATTAGATTATTTATTCCTAAAAATGATAAAAATACATCTGAATCTATAGAAATTATAAAAAATATATTATTAAAATATAATAATGTATATTATGCATTAAATTTTTATTATAAAAAAAATGAAGATCATATTATTGGAATTAATAAAAATAATGAAGATTATATACTTATAATTGATTTAGATTATAATATTACCCATTATATTGAGAATTGTATAAATTTCGATATATTAAAGTATGAAGAATTACCAGAAAAATATAAAAATTTTTATAATTTAATGACACATAATGATTTTGGATTATTTATATATAAATTAGATGATATTTATTATTTGAAAATGTTCAATTTTGATTTAATATTTCAAATGCATTCAGATAAAATTTATTATAAAGAATATGAGGTAAGTTATTGTTGTGATTATAATTTTTATTTTAACTATGGTATATTAAAATTATCTAATGAAAAAGAAAATAAACTATTATGTTTATATAATTATAAAAATATATTAAATAATAATGATAATGAAGAAATTAAATTTTTAGACCCTCTTTTTTTTAATTATAAAGAAAAATATGAAAATATAAATGAAATAGATATTAATTTTAGAACCTATTTTTATAAAATAATTAATAAATATGATGATAAAGATAAATATATTATTTCTAATAAACAAGAAGTACAAGCATTATTACTAAATTGTATAAATTATAATAGTCCATTCTTAATCTTTAAAAATATTGAACAAATTAAGGTTATAATTTCAAACAATAATCAAATTGATAAATTTATAAATATAATATTTTCAAAATTAAATTATATTTATGGATTACCAATTCTATTATTATTTTACAAAGATAAAATATTAAATGAATATTATTATAAATATGCTAATATATTATATAAGAATTATGATATTTTATTAAAAATAAAATATACACCTACTAATTTTGATTATATTTTAAATTATAATAAATTATCATTAGTATCAAATAAAGAATCAGATTTAGATTATTTGTATTTTACGAGTTTTAATTTTAACGAATATGAAAAAAATATAAAAACTGGTGAATTTATATTTTTTAAAGATAAAAAACAAATAGTAAATATAATACAAATTATAGAAAATATACGAACAATTAAACAAACAGACTATTTATTAAAAATAAAGTATAATAAACAGTATGTTTCAATTGATTATAAATTTTTATTTAAAAAATTATTATTACATTACATATCTACAGATGTATTTAAAGAAAATATATTTGAAGTTAATATTTCCAAAGCAACAGAATTATATGAATATTTAATTAATCCAGACAAACAAATACTATATCCAATACAAGAATTAATTATGGGATCGGGAAAAACAACTGTTATTACTCCATATATTTGTATTAAATTTCTTGATTTATTTTTATCAAATTTAGAAACATATGATTTTAATAATGAAATAATTATTGTTATGCCTGATTTTTTAATTAATTCATCATTTGAAATATTAATGAAAAATTTATTCATATTATTTAATAATTTTGAAATAGTTATCTATCCAAATAATAATAATTATGTTAATTCATATAAAATTACTCTTATAAGTGATACGAATTATAAAATTTTATTTTTAAATGAATCTTTAAATACTGAAAAAAAATATATGATATATGATGAAGTTGATATGATGGCTAATCCACTAACATGTGAATTAAACATACCAATACAAAAAAAAAAATTAGAGGAAGTTAATTTATTATATAAATTAAGTGAATTATTATATACTAATATATTTATAAACAAAGAATTTTGGAAAAAAATTAAAAATAAAGAGTTTAATACAATACATTATTATATTTATAATTTGGATAAAGATTGTATTGATTATGTAAATTGTTTTTTTGATGATTTAGTTAGTATAAAATCCAATATAAATTTAATAAAACACATTAAAGAAAATATATTATTTTTTTTATTAACTAATCAATATAATTTTGATTATGGAATGCCAGAACAGTATAATACACCGCAAAAATATAATTATATGTATAAAGCAATTCCATATTCTGCAGTAAATAATCCTATTATTGGATCCGAATTTTCAGATCCAATATTAACATATATATTAACATTTTTTTGTTATAAAATAAAAAATGGAAATTATAGAAATATTGATAAAGATTTTATAGTAGAATATTATGAAAGTTTATATAAAAAAGATAATAATAAATTTGATGAATTAATAATTTTTTTTAAAGAAAAACCAGAAAAATATTCATTTTATGTAAAAAATAAAGATTATTATAAAACAAAATATAATGAAATATTTGAATTAGATGAAATTAATTTTAATATTATTATTAATAAAATATTAAATTTAAACATAGAATATTTTTTAAATTGTAAAAATATATCTTTTAATGATTTATTATTTTATAAAAATGTTAAAAATTTTATTTGTTATACAGGCACAGCATATATTAAAGTGCCTATAAGTAATGAATTAGTAAATTTTGATAGTCATAATTATATTAATTATAGTGGTATTGATGATTTTAGTAAAGTATCAGATGCTATTGATTTTATTATTGAACGTCGTATAGATTCAATTTTTATAAATAAAAATGAAAATAAATTAATTGAAGATATATTTAATTGTTTAAAAAATTATGATGTATTAATAGATATTGGTGGAATTTTTATTAAATATGAAATATCTCTTTTTATTGAAGAATATAAAAAAATAAATACTTCAAAAGAATATTTAGTATATTTTGATTATGGTAGAAAAATTATTAATTTAAAAAATTCAAAATTTGTTGATGATTATAGTATTAATAATAATAATGCATTTTATTATTTTAGTAATAATAATATAACTGGCGTAGATGCTAAAAATATAATGTACATAAATGCAAAAGGATTAGTAACTATAACAAATAAAACTAATTTTAGAGATTTTTCTCAAGGTGTATTTCGTATGAGAAATATATTAGATTCACAAAAGATTGATATAATTTTTAATAGTAAATTTATAGATTTGATTATACAAACTGGTGGTAATTGTGATAATTTTAATAAAATTACAAGACAAAATATAAAAGCTTCATTAAAAAAAAATTTATTAAAACAACAAGATTTATTAGATAAACAAAAAGAAAAAATATTATTAAAACAAAATATATTTGCAATATATAAAGATGACACATATAAAAATAATGAATTAATATTATTTTGCGATCCATCAAGTAGAAAATATTTACAATTATTACAAATTTTTAATGAATTTAAAAAAGAAAAATCATTGCTTAATATTGATTATGATAATGATACTCTAAATATTAGTAGAATATATAATAAAATAGATGAAAATAAATATTGTTTATTTATGTATTTAATATTTAAATATTTTAATTATGAATTAATAAATTTAAAAGAAATAAAAAAAAATATAGTATATGATCATGAAGAAGAAAAAGAAGAAGAAGAAGAAGAAGAAAAAGAAGAAGAAAAAACAAAAAAGCAAAAAATTTTATTTTTTGCTGAATCTATAATTATTGATGAACCTAAAACTATATTATATAATTTGAAAACTATTAATCTTGAAAATAAAGAAATAACTTCAAAAAATCAAATCTTATTAACATCTTGTAATTTAAATTTTATTGAAAATTTTTTGGAAAATAGTTTAAGATTTGATACAATATTAATTTATGATAATCAAAATAATAATTTATGTATTTTTACATTAAGAGATTTATCAATATTTTTAATGTATAATGATAATATATCTGAAAATTATACTATTATATCAATTTATAATTCATCAATTTATGGTAAAATAATAAATAAAGGTTTAATTAATTATTTACTTCAAATAACAGTTAGTATAATCAATAAAATTACTGAACCATTTAAACCTAATATAAAAGATTCTAAAATTAATAAATATTTAGTAAAATTTAAGACTGAAATAGCAAGTAAAGAATTAGATTTATCAATAAAATTTGATAAACCACCACCCTTAAAATTATCATATTCAAATATGCCAAAAGATACTCGCCACTCTTCAAGTTCAAATTCAAGTTTTGGTTTTAATTTTTTTTCAGAATTTAAAAGTCCCCTGTCTAATTCTAAAGATTTATTTAATTCTAAAGATTTTTTTAAATCTCAAATTTGGCATCAGAATCCTATAGATTTGCCGCTAGAAGAACATAAATTCCTCTTTCCACCACAGCCATCAAAAGAACCTATAGAGTTGTTACCAGAAAGACCTAAAAAATTGTCAGAGTTACTGCCAAAAAAACCTAAATTCTTTTTTCCACCACCGCCACCACAACCACCACCTAAAAAATTCAAACAGCCTAATTATCGTTTTAAATATTTAAAATATAAATTAAAATATCTAAAATTAAAAGAAATATTAAACTAAATATTTATAAAGTTTCTTGGATTAAAATTATATTCACGATCATAATAAAATCTTAAATTATGATATTCACTATTTTCTAATTTATAATATAAATCTATATTGTTAATATTATTATAACATTCTTCTTCTATTCTTTTTGGTGGTAATAAATTATATTTAAAGAATAGTTTTAGTTCTTGACAACAAGCACAATAATTAATTTTTAATAATTGACAATATAATGTTCTAAATATATTACATTTTGTAAAAGTTATTAAAAAAGAACTACCTAATAATTCATATAGATTTTCAGTAAATTTAACCCAACAATCATCTTTATTATCAGTACATACTGATAACGTTGATGACATAAAATTTTCTTTTGTTAATTTAATTAAACAATATTTATTTAATTTATTAAATATATCCGTCTTAAATTTCTTCTTATTTTTATGACTACACTTTTTCTTATTTTGTTTATTATCACCACATATTGATGGTTCATAACATATTGGCTTTATACATGGCTTGTAATAATTATTTTTTGATTTAAAACAATCAGCATAATTTTGCGATGATGAATCTATTTTTAACTCTTTATCAGAATTTAAAGTTATTGAAGGTGTGCTGCATGATGATAAAGAAGATGAAGGTTTAGATGAACTACAAGATGAAGGTTTAGATGAACTACAAGATGAAGGTTTAGATGAACTACAAGATGAAGGTTTAGATGAACTACATGATGAAGGTTTAGATGAACTACATGATGATAATGAACTACATGATGATGATAATGAACTACAAGATGATGATAAATTACAACTACCAAATTGAGAACTTTTTAGACAAGGCATAGAAACACTTGAAATATTGCTATTTAGAGATATAGTATCATTATCTGAAGTGTATAAAGATGAACTATAATAAGGAGACGAACTATAATATGGATTACTTTCTGAAGAAGATGATGATCTTTTATCTTTATAAGTAGTACAAACTGTAGTTAATGAAGAAGTGTTAGAAGATTTAGGTACTTTTTTTTTCTTATGTTTAATTTTGACGCTGGCCTTGTCAAAAATAAATCCTATTGTATCAACACAATGACTTACCATTTATATCTACCATATAAAAATATTATAGTGTGGATAATAAAATATATATTAAATAATAAATCACTTATATAAAAATTGATTTATATAAATTAAATAATAATATATACAAATATGAAGAATATGGAAGAAATAATCTCAGAAATTATAAAAATATATGATGATAATAAAAATTTAAAAGAAAAAATAGAAATTTATGAATCAAATTTAAAAGATTTAAAAAATATGAGCGAAGAACTTAAAAATAAAAATAATGAATTAGAAATAAAAATAAAAGATTTAGAAGAAAAAAATAATTCTAAATCCTCAAAGTTAATATGGGAAAACACTCAAAATATAATTAAAGAAAAAGATAATGAAATTGATAAATTAAAGAAAGATATTTTATATTATGAAAGACAAAATCTTATTAAATCTAAACAATCTGTTAATGAAAATATAGAAGAGAAAAAACAAGAAAATATAATGGTAGAAAAAAAACCAAAAAAATCAAAAAAAAAAATAAATATAATTAATATGCAAACTGATATTGATGATTTAGAAAAAGATTTATTATTTATAAAATAATTTATTCTGTTGATTCAGTAGTTTTAGATGCTTCGGTAAAAGATACTTTACTTTCAGATGAAGACTCAATTATAACTTCTGAATTAAGTTCTGATAAAGATGGATAAATTTTCTTTATAATTGGAAAAAATGAAAAAACAAAATTAATTATTTTTCCTAAAAAGTTAATTATAAAAGACTTTATAAACTTACTATTATCGTTAAACATTAATATAACAAGTATTAGTGATATAATATTACCAAGTATATTTGTATATAAAATAAATAAAGATAATACATTTCTTGCTAATTTTCTTGCATTTAATTTTATAGAAGTATTATTAAAAATTAATAATGATAAAATTATAGCATCAGTTAATATTAATATAAAAAATAAATTTATAATATTTGATAAAAATACTAAACATAAAAATAAAAAACTGAGTAATAACATATTTGGATTTTTTTTAAATATTTTTATTAGTGGTAATAAAAATTTTAAATTCTTATATTTTTCTTTAATTAATAATGTAATTTCTTCTAGTTTATTATTAATTTTATTTTCATAATTAGATAAAAATTCAGTCGTTGATTTGTAAAAATTCAATTTATCCATTTATTATTATATATATAAATAGATATAAATTATTATTTATATATTTACTATAATATGCCTGAAGGCCCTGAAATATTATATACTAGTCTATATTTAAAAAAATATTTAAAAAATTGTAAAATTGAAGATATAATTTCTTATACTGATAAACCTGCTGTAATTCCTAAAAATGATTATATTGGAGTTGTAGAAGATATTGGTTCAAAAGGTAAATCATTTTGGATAAAAGTTTCTGGTAAAGAAAATTCTTATTATATTGATATTCATTATGGTATAACTGGTTGGTTTTATCCTGAAAAACCAGAAAAAAATATTAAATTTACTCTTGTTATCAAAAATTTAAAAAATAATAGCTATAAATATTTATATATGGATGATAGACGAAGATTCTCAAAAATTAAAGTTAATACTGAAGAAATACATAATAAATTAATTTCAAAGCTTGGTATTGATATTTTTTCTAATGATTTTACCTTGGAAAATTTTAAAAAAATTATTCAAAATAAATCAACAATATTAGCATCAATTTTAATGAAACAAGAAGTATTTTGTGGTATTGGTAATTATATAAAAAATGAAGCAATGCATCTTACAAATCTTAGTATTAAGGTTAAAACAAATCAATTATCTATAACTCAAATTAATAAATTATATGAAAATATTCTTTTTGTTGCTTATTCTAACTTGTTAGAATTACTAAATTATGATAATCTTAATAAATTGTTGGATAATAATGTAAAAAAATTAATACCCACTAAACTAGAAATACCATACACTTATAAAATTTATAATAGAGAATCTACTACGGATGGTCAAAAAGTATTTAAAATTAAAGTTGCTGGAAGAGATAGTTATTGTATAAAAGAAAATTGTTAATCATATTCACCTTTGCTTTCACTTGTAAAAGTTTCTAATCATAGATTGAAAGTTGTTTTATATAAAAACAATAATATTATAATTTATATTAGTGTATCAATTGGATGCACTTAATAATTCATCGTATTATTAAACCTCTTTAGATGTAATATATAAAACATTAAAAATTTTTCTAAATAATTTTATTCCTCTTGAACTTTTTTTATATACAACAAATATTATTACTGCTAATAATAATATATTTATAACTATGTATTTTATTTTATCAAATAAACTATCTTCATATTTTTTACATTTTTTATATTTTTTATGATGTTCATGATGTTCATGATGTTCATGATGATTTGAACTACTTGAACTACTTGAACTACTTGAACTACTTGAACTACTTGAACTACTTGAACTACTTGAACTACTTGATACCTTTATAACTGGTTTATTTGAATTAAAAAATGAGGTTGTATCACCTTTACTACATGTATCCGGCTTAAAAAATGAAGTGTCGGTTTTTGCTGTCTCTCCTGTGCTTGATAATCTACATATATGGCTTCTACTTGTTGATGAACTAGAAAAGAAGCTTAATGATGTAGAAGAAGATTCAGTATGTGAAGAAGATGTTGGTTTGCAATGTGAAGAAGATGTTGGTTTGCAATGTGAAGAAGATGTTGGTTTGCAATGTGAAGAAGATGTTGGTTTGCAATGTGAAGAAGATGTTGGTTTGCAATGTGAAGAAGATGTTGGTTTGCATGGTGATGTTGGTTTGCACGGTG
>Ga0214923_10007197_pt1 | contig 12208 bp, 15 predicted proteins | sample LL1510_MetaG_FD_177993 | JGI IMG/M metagenome (GOLD analysis project Ga0214923, IMG submission 177993) | Freshwater microbial communities from Lake Lanier, Atlanta, Georgia, United States - LL-1510 | ecosystem: Environmental > Aquatic > Freshwater > Lake | place: USA: Georgia | collected...
AATAATTGATCATAAGTTCCGGTGTAATAAGATCAAGTGAACTTGGGACATCTATATCAATTTCAGAAATTTTAGTCTTTAATAGTTCTAAATTTGCTACATTAATCGGTATTCGTGATAATGCTTCATTGTCTTCGGTTCTGGTAGCTAATGGATAAAATGTGTTTATTTGAGTATGATCTATATCTAACTGATTGAGACCAGGTTGTGGAAAACCAATATTCATGTTTGGTAATGTCATAATAGTTTGGTTTTGAACTGGAATAACCACATTACTTAATGATACTGGTTGAAGTGCCATTATATAATAAGAAGAGATATCATATATTTGAAATTACAATCTATATTAATGAATGATTTATTAATGTTTTTTCCCTTACCTAAATATACTCCTAGAATAGTATAATAGCTAATGGTAATGTTATAAACTATATTTAAAATATATTTATTTCTTTTTTACAAAATAAATGTTTAAAAGATAGTTAATGACATTAAATATATAATGCCTCCAAAAAAAAATAATCAATTAAATAAAATTTTAATGGTAAGTAAAATAAATTCAAAACAAAATAATACAGCCACACATGATACCAAAAAAACAAAAAACTCAATAAGAATACATCCAAAAATTAGCTTAGGTGAATTAAGTGAAAAGCATATTGACACACTATTGACAAGTGTAGGTTCCGTTTATAAATTGAAATGTGCTAATACTTATTTTTATCCATATAATTTATTGACAAATAATTTGAAATACGAATGTCGATTTAATAATCAATATCAGTTAATACGAATTTATAAAAAAAATGAGAGAGTATTTGAGCATGGGAATGTTTGTTTTAGTCTAATTAAAAAAGGTAATAAATTTTTGAAACGTAAAGTATTTATAAAAGAATTAGCTACAATAGATCATGACACTTATATTGAAAATATTCAATCCTATTGTAAATCCAATCCATTATATCCAAATATTTATGGTAATATGTTTATGAATGCGATATATAGTTATAATAATCCGAGTTATATTGATATTTTATGTCATTATCTTTGTAGTCGCATAACCGAGGAGGGAATACTGCCTCATTTTCCACTTTTTTATGGATTAATTAATACGGTATTTGATAAATATTCATATACATTTATGGATAAGTCTGATTATAAAAATTTTATAGAAAAGTATGAATTAACGGATGGATACAATGATAATATATTAAAAATAATAAATAAAGATGATAAAGATAAAGTGGAGCTATCTAACTTTCCAGTTTATTTAATGGCAACTGAAGTAATGGATTTTGATCTTGATGAATTTATGTTGAAAACAAATGAATCATATGAATATGATATTAATGATAGTTTTGATGTAGATAGTTATGAGAAGACATTATTTAGTGTATTATTTCAGACAATAATTAGTTTAATATATATTCAAGATGAATGGAATATGATACACAATGATTTACACATAGGGAATATTATGTTTAAATCGACAGAACAAAAATATATAAATTATTGTTTACATGGTATTTTTTATCGTGTTCCTACATTTGGCATGATAGTAAAAATAATTGATTGGAACCGTGGTTGTCTAAATTTCAATAATATGCTAATTCGAAATAATGTGTATAATAATTATGGTGATTGTTCAGATATGTATTATTTTCCAACTGTTGTAAAAAACAGTAAATCAGTCGTAGATATTAATCCTAGTTTTGATCTAGCAATCTTAGCATATGAGATATTAGACAATGATAAAATAATAGATAAATCTAAGTCAAAATTTGTAAAGTTATTGCTGGATTTATTAACAATGAGTGATGGTAATAATATTTATAATTTAATGGGTGGTAAGGAAATAGATGCTGGATTTGATTTATATATAAAAATTGCGCAAATGTGTCATAAAGCAGTTCCACGTGTAGTTATTCAAAAAGCGATATGGAATATGTTTAAAGTTAATAAAAGTGTTATTCCACAAAATGAAAAGATATATACAATATAAATGACTGAATTGGTTTTACAATATAATAATAATGAATTAGATAAATTATCTAAGGATGTTATTGAACTAGATGAAACTTTCAGGATAGTAAATGACCTAGTTTCTATTCAAAGTGAAAAAATAGATTTGTTAATTGATAATATAGAAAATACGGTGAGTAATGTTGAGAATGGGGAAAAAGAATTAACTGTGTCAAAAAATTTACAATATGCTGGGAATAAGAAAAAAATAATACTTACGGGAGTAGGTCTATGTGTATTAAGTATTTCAGCTGGTTCTTTTTTAGGCTACACTTTACCAGTTGTTTTAATTGGATTTGGTTGTTATAAAATGATAGAAAAAATAAAATAACTATTTAAAGATTAGTTATATAATAATAATTAGATTACGTAGTCTGGCAAAGATTTAGCAGGATTAGCGCAGTTGGTAGCGCGTAGGCCTCATAATCCTAAGGTCGTGAGTTCGATCCTCACATCCTGCAGTAAAGACTACATACAGCAAAATCCACAAAAACCCTATTGTTCAATAATTGTAGATAGTATTTCTACACACAGCATTATTTTCATTTGTAAATATTAAAATAAAAGCGATAATAAATGCTAACATATTTTACTTGTTTTACTAGATAAATTATTTATCTAGTAAAATAATTTCTTTACGATTTAAATAGTTGGTTTTATATGATAGTATAATAAGGAATATAAATAGTAAAAAAAAAATAGGAATATTCTTTACTAATAATATATGGAAATAAAAACTTTAGTGATAATTGGGTTTATTCTTATTTTATGTAGTTCTTGTTTATATTTTTATATTAATATGGATGCTTTATTGGATTATATTAAGTATTTAAAATTAAATACGAATTTTAAAGTGGAAAAAACGTCTGAATTAAAAACAATAGACAATAGAATATCAAATGAGTTGGAAAAGAGAGATGCTGATGTAGTTAGATTACAGCAAGAATTGGAAGCATTAAAAAGATCAATGTCTGAAAAAAAAACATGTGAAACAAAACCAGCTGAGACAAAACCAGTAGAAAATAAAGAAGTATTTTTAGTAAGTAATAATATATTTTCAAAATCTGATGGAGCTACAGTATGTAAAGGTTTATTTAATAGTTCCGCAGCAACAAAAGAGCAATTAAATGATAGTTTTAATAATGGTGCTAATTGGTGTAATTATGGATGGACAAGTGAAGGAGAAGCATATTATCCATTACAAAATGACACATTAACCAGCACATGTGAAGGTAAAGCAGGTTTAAATGGAGGAATTATGGAAGACAATAATTATAAATTAGGTATATTATGTTACGGTGTAAAACCAGAAGAAAAAAAATATACAAATCTTGATATTGTAAAAAGAGATTGTTCTATGGCAGAAGCTGACTTAAAATTATTAGAAAATTATCGTAAAAAACTTGAAAATGGTAATGTAAAAATTACTCCATTTAATGACAAAGCATGGAGCCGTTATAGTTATAAAAATGATACATTAGCAATCAATGATAAAATTGTAGTTTCTACTAAAAAAGAATGTTCTAATGACCCACAAACATTAGATACTAATAAATCTAGATTACAAGCTATAATTTAGATTACAAGCTATAATTTAGATATACGCAAATTTATTTTTTTTATTTTCCCAACCGACAAATTCATCAACATTTTCAGTTTCATTTTCAATTACGTCACTATTTTGTATATTTAAATAATATTTATAATTTATATTTTTATGGATCATTTTAATAAAAGATGACATTTTTTCAGGTCTGTTTACTTCTAGTATAAAACTATAAAGTCCTTCGTCTAATTCATCAATTAATCTACCATATGTATCTAAAATATGATGTTCTAGTTCTTCTTGAATTGAAATTATGTTTTCATCTTGTTCTGAAGTAGTTTTTTCTATTATTTGGGGTTTATTTTGAGAAACATCTTCAATTACATTAGAAACTTCATTGCCTTTTTTGGCAATATCTTTCCAAGTTGACATACAATAAGCTACGCTATAATTTATATATGTTGCGTTATTTTTATATTTTAAAAAGTTATTAAAGTATATATATGTCTTCTATTGAAAATCAATTAAAAGAAAATATTAAAAAGTATATCAGTTTAGATAATTATATCAAAGAGCAAAATACTAAACTGGCAACGTATAGAGAACAAAAACGTTCTCTAGAAGAGAATATTCTATATACAATAAAAGAATATGATTTAAAAGATATAGAAATAAATTTACCTGATGGTAAATTGGAATATCTTGAAAAAGAAACACATAGTTCTATAAGTATTCAATTTTTACGAAATTCTATCATTAATTACTATAGTGAAAAAACTAAAAATATGATATTGGCAAATCAACAGGCTGAAACATTACTAAATTATATTCTAAATCAAAGGTCAACTAAAATTGAACCTACATTAAAACGTAGTCGCAAACGTAATTAATATTATTTTGAATTATTTGAACCATTACATTCTTTATCTATTAGATATTTTCGATAGCATAATTCTATTTCATTATCTGCTGTTAATCCCGAATTTCCCTTACCTATATTTTTATTAATAGTATTATATTCAGTTGGTGTTAGAAAACTATATTCATATTTTTCTGGTTCTAACTCATATTTATATAAAAATGGTTCAATTGTATGGTTTTTTCCATATTCCATAATTTTATCTTTATTATATACGCTACAAATGAGATCTAATTCATTTGATCGCTTACATACTATGGCACGTTCATCTTTATCTAATGTATTTAATGTAATCGTTTGACTATTATCTTTTTCTAATTTATTTTTACTATTAATATCTTGAATTATACGGCAATTTTCCTTATTTAACGTAATTCGTTCCAATGGTTCATTATTTAAATAATATTTACCATCTCTACTTAAATAATAATTATAAGCACCAACTTTTTCATCTTGAATACTAAATTGTTTTAAACACTCTTCATATAAATTAGTAATACTTAAAGGTTTTGTTTCTTTTTCATTACTATCATTCATTTTTTCATTTTTTATATATTCTTCTATTCTTCTACAGTTTTCTTTAGTTAATTCTAATTTATTTATTGGAACTTCATTAAAATACTGGATGTTTTTTTCATCTTTTTCTACAGTATAATTATCAAACGGAACAGTATCTCTCAATTCTCCATACGTTGGTAAACAGTAATTTTCGTAATATTTATGAATAGCATTTTTGTCTTTTGGGTTTATATTAATTTCGGTCACCACTTCTTTTTTAATAGATCTTGTATTTTTTTGACAATTTTCATGTATAAATTTATTAGCAGCATCTATAACTTGTCCACTTATTTGTAAACCATCCTTTTTATCGTTTATTTTACGTTTTGCCAATAAACATCTGTCTTCTAAATCAATTGATTTACTTGTCAATACATCGTAAAACTCGGAATATTCGGTATTTTTAAAGTTTTCTATTTTTTTTAAATAATTAAAATTATAAAATAAGATACTTATTAAAATAATAGATGATAATAATATAATAATAGTTTTTAAAGAAACCATATATATTATTTATCATATATTAAAACTACGGATCATAATTACTTTTGTATTTTATACTAAATTTATAAATATATTTAATAAAATCATTATAAAAAACATCATCATTTTCAATATAAACTCCTTTATTAGTTAAATTATTATAAACAAGTGAATATAAATTTTCTATATCTTTTTGATAATGATTATAAAATTGTGTTATATCTAAGTGTCGGGTAGGACGCAAATTTTGCGACATTAATAATATTTAATATTTAATATTAACATAATATTTAATTCTTTTTATTTTTTTATATAGATATTACTTTATTATAATCTGGATAATTTAATTTCTCTGTTTTTAAATATAATATGGAAAATACTGTTATAGGTGGTTTATTACTTTTTGGTGGTATTATTATTAGTTTAGGTTACAATAAAACACAAGGAACTATTTTATTATTATCTTTGTTAATGATTGTTAGTATATCCATATTAACATCTTTAGCACCAAGTGAAACATCAGTATCTACTGAACATTTTCAAGAAGATTTAATAACTGTTCCGGACATAAATATTCCAGAAGTTCAAAATGTTCCAAATACTACTAATCAGGCATTACCCATGCCATTGAATGTTGAAGTGCCTAAAGCATTAGGTGAAAATCTTCCAACTATAACTAATATTACTGAAGCACCAAATCCTCCTTTTAAAAAAATAGTAGGTAAATCGGATAAAACAATTGAGAGTGTAAAATTTTATGATATGAATAATAAGGTTTTAGAGAGTGGAACTAGTTCTAAAGGAACAGAATTTAGTTATCAATGTCCTAATAATAGCAATATTGTTGGATATCGTTTTAATAATCAGGGTAATGAACGAGATGACACAAGTATGCTAGGTGGATTAGGTCCTGTTTATTGTGCGGATGGAACAATTTTAGATAATGTTGTAGGAAAAGAACAAAATAGTTCCCTAGGCGAAACTTCCGCAAATAAGTAAATATTTATATGTAAATCAGACACATGTGTGATATATGGACATTACCTATTAATAATCTAAGGACAATAAATCTATTTTATATATAATTATTATATTTATATAATATTTTATATAAGGATGTATTATTCTTTACGTGATAGATAAATAAATTAATTATTTTTGAATTCATACATTTTCAAAAATAATTTTATGTTCCAATCTCGAATGGTAATCTCGATAAATCAGGAGTAATAGTTGATTGTAACCAAGGAGAAACAACAACCTGAGGACAAGGTGGATCACTTCGTAATTGGAGATTAGGATTTCTTAAACTTGAACCTATTGTGTTAATACCTACATGAAATCCAGCAGATAAGAAATTTTGGTCACCTAATTCACCTTGTCCGTTAGGAGCAACTTGTGCCCAAGTGCTATTAGCATCTCCTGGTAATAATTCCGCAGGATTTAGTTGATCTCTGGGAAAACAATCACTAGGAAACTGATTGCCATTTAAACCAAATGCGTTTGCGGGATCTTCTGCTTGATTCACTTCCTTAAACGTTGAATTTTGTCCTAATGGGGCACTGGGACGAACACTGTAGGTAGATCCACTTGGAGCCAAAGGGTCTATTGGCATAATATTACCTGTAGATTGTTGATCAGCTAATTCGCGTTTATAATTTTCCATCATTTCTATTTTTTGTTCTGTTTGTCTATTATTAACATTAACGAAATAAAATAAAGCAATTAAGGCAATAACAACAACTGAAATTGTTACTATAGGGTTCATTAGTATTCTATATATATACGAATAAAGATTTTTTATTTTAGATAAATTATATAAAACAAAATAAAAAAAACCTTACATATTAATATAAAAATGGGCAAACATAGAAGCCGTAGTCGTAGTAGAAAGCAAAGACAATCTAAACAACGAGGAGGATTTATTCGTGGTGGAACGCCTCAATTTGCTGAAATGTGTGGACCTAATCCACTTAATCAATATTCACCATTTAATGTCCTTAATAATAATACACCGTGCACCGAATGTCAAACACAAACTGGAGGCAGACGTTCACGTAAAAATAGTCGTAAACAAAAGCAATATTAGTTTATAAATAGATAAATATTAATTATAAACTAACATAAAGTATCAATATTTTCCCAAGTCAATCCACATTCTTTGGCACGCATACATAACCTACGACGACCATCAATTGTTTCATTCGTGCCAACTCTCCTAAAATTCATTCTACCATTGGGTTCTAACATACCATCTTTTTGCGGACAACGACCTAAATTATGAATATTCTGACACTCTCCATTACCTAAATCAGCCCAATAATCTGGACAAGCATTATATACTGGTGGCCATGAATTCATTTTTCGTTGTTGTGCTCTAAATTCATGAAATCTTCTATATAGATATAGCATCAAAAAAATTCCTAATATTATTGCTACTACAATTAATGCTAAAACTCCTGGTGTCAATTCTACCATTTTATATTATAATACATTGTTTTTTTTTAACTGTCTTTATTAAAATTATCAATAAAATGATTTTGAGCAATATTAAATGTATCTAATAATACATTAACCTCATCTATAGTCATTTTCTTCTCTATAATATTAGTAAATAACACAGGATAAGCCAGTGAAAAATTATTAAACTTTATTTGTAATCCTTCTTTTTGCCCTTTTTCAACTAAATCAAATAATTCCTTAGCTTCATTTTTAATTTTATTAACGTTAATTTTTATTAAATTTTCTTTTTCAGTTAACGACATTATATTTATCTATTATTACATTAAGTTTTATATACTATTATCTTTAAACAGCTCATATAATTGATGTATAAATTGTAAAATAACCGTATGTTTCAAATTATAATTACTCCAATAACCAAAAAATGTATAATACATCATATGAATAGATAGTTTAGGTGATAAAAATAAGCCTAAAAATATATATCCTAATTGATATTCAATTTCAAATAAACTAATAAATGAACCTAACAATGTAAATGATATTCTATAATAATTATAATTTAATCCTTTAATCCATTTTACAATTTCATAGTGAAAATTGCTAGGTATAGTAAAAAATAATATACTTATTAAATATTCATAATGAACAATACTAAAAAAAGATAAACACATAAAAAGTTTCCAGTTCTCTTTCCATATATCAATATAAATATAGTAAAATAAAAATGGAATTAATAAATTATTATTCATATATCCAACAATGGACCATACTGAAAAAAATATTAATAATTTATACTGAAATCGATTTATTTGATAATGTATATATTTAGCTATTTGTCGATTATTACTATTCTTATAAATATTAAAAAATAAGTTAATTGTACTACTGTGAAATAACTTGTCCCAATCTTTACTATTTAATAATCCTAATATATGTTGTTTTTTATCATAATTATCACGAAAATTATTATAATTAAATACGTATCCTAAATATGTATAATTAGCACTAATATATTCATATACACATGCTAACACAAAACTTTGTGAAAATTCCAATAATTTTTGTAAACCTACTTTTTTATAAAATATCATAATTTCAATTTGTTTAATATTCGTTTCTTCCGATAAAACAGTCTTACATAAGAATTGAATTATATTATATAATGTAAATGAAACACAAAATTCTATTTTATCTTCTAATTTCTTATTTATCCAATTTACTACCTTATGAAAATATAGTTTATTATAAAATAAATAGACAAAAATAGGAATAGATAAAATAGAAATATCAATTTCACAATAAAATAAACAACTTATAAAAATACTAAATATCCATAAAATAAAAAAATATAAATACCGTATTTTTATACTTAATAAAAAACTATTATAATATTCTATTTTATCTTTTTTACTTAACTTAATATTAAAAATAAGTAAAAAAAGGATACCATTAAAAAAACTATCAATAGATATAATATATAATAAATTATTACTATTCATTTAATCTAAATTATTATATAGTTATATTTTTAAGCTTATTTATAAATATACAAAGTATAAAAAGATAATATAATAGTTTATATATAATGAGTTCTATTAATTTGAAATCATATTATTTAGATACAGCTAATCAAAATCAACTTAAAAATTATGTAATGAATGAACTTAGTCATAAATATAATATACAACCAGTTATTGGACAACTGAATAAACGATTTCATTCTATTACTGAAATTATTTCACAAAATGTAAAGGCTGATAATAATTTAAACTTACAACAAAATCTAGAACGGATTAATCGAATAACTATTGAACAATGTTTAAATGGATTTTCAAAAGTATTAGAACCATTTGAAAAAATAGAAGTTGAACAACCAGTCCAGAATTCGGTAAATAATACACAAGATAATAGTGATATAACAAATTTATATAGTAAGTTAATGACTGAACGTGATTATACATCAAATCCAATATCAACAATTTCTCAACCAGTGAATAATATTATTAATTCTCAGACACCTCAATTTATTTTACCATCTATTCCTGAAGAACCTTTTATGCCACAAGTAAGAAATAATAGTTCTTCCTTTCAAGAAAGAATAGAAATGTTGAAACAAAATAGAAATAATGTATTAGACCAACGTAATTTAATTGACTTAGAAACACGTGAAAATAATTATAAACAAAATGTTTTAGGAGAACAACCTACCCAACGAAATTTTAATACAGATTTACTAAATAATAATACACTATATAATGATAATTTTAATATTAATAATGTAGGTCAAGAAATAGTGTCTCAAAGTGAAATTAAAGAACATCGATTTGCTGAGTTTAAAGATGAAAAATCAATGGACTATAAAAAAATAGATAGACAATTTTTCTTATGTTCTAAGGATAGACAATGGTATGGGGATATTTCTAATAATAATCTACAACCGGCATTAGAACCATTTCGGTATAGAATTCATCTTAATAATAATAATCAAAAAGGTATATTTTTACAAAATAGACAAAAAAATATTAGTTCAATACGTATAGTAGCTGTATATTTAAGTATAAGTGATATTAATACATATATGCCGCCTTATATTTTTGTATATATTCCAGAACTAGAAAATCGGGTTGAAACAAGTATAATTAATCGAAAATATGTTTTTAGTATATTAACTAAGGATGATGTAATTGGAACTCAAACAAAGTATATAAATTTTTTAACAGATAATGAATATGACCCAACACCATTATCTGAAATAAATAATCTTACATTTGAAATTTTAAATCCATTAGGAACCTTATATAATGATAGTAAGGATGATTTATTAATTTCTGAAATAGGACTTGATGATTTATTTAATCCAAAAAATTTAGTTATTACTACAAATAAAGTTTATAAAACAAATATGTATAATGTTAAAGATGTATTATTAATTCAAAATTTTGGTTTTAAAGATGGTAGTAATGGTGGTTTAAAAAATTATTTAAATCGCGATGAAGGTCATACAATTACAACTCCAACTGAATTATTAAGAGATAATAATTTTTATAATAAAATTTATATCGAATTACCCGTGAGAGTTTTAGATGACGGACAAATCATGTTGGAACCTATTATTATTGAATTTCAAGCATATTTAACAAAAAATGGTAATCCTGCTACGAATGTATATGGTGCTTTTATTAATTTAATTTTACAACCAAGCATTATTATGGAAATTAGTAAGCTTGAACCAAATAGTAAGGAAATTAATCAATCGCGTGTTACATTAATTTGATTTAGTTTGAATTATTTTATAATAAATTTATAAAATATATTAAACAAGATGTATATTCAATTATTTTTTCCTATATTTATTACTTCAATATATTATGGTTCTAAAAAATATATAGAAAAAAAAAATAATATAGAAGATCTAGATGAATTTGAATATATAGAAAGTGATTATAAAAGTTGTCCATTAATTATTTTTGATAAAAATGGAAATTATTACTATGTTTATGAATAGATAAAAAAATATATTATAAATTATATATAATATATCTATGACAAATAGAGAGTTTGAACATTTTATTTTTGATGATGATATATTAGGACAAATTCCTAGTTTTAAAAAAACTACTAAAAAATCTTCTTCCCAAAAAAAAATATATGATAATAAAAAAGTGTTATTTAGGGACTTAAGTTTAGATAGCTCTAATAATGAAAGTTTAATGTTATCTATTCCAGTCAGTGATTATTTAGATAATAGTATTGCTGATAAATTAAATGATGATTTTAGTAATGTTACTAACAGTATTGGTGGTGGTAAAAGCCCAATGATTATTAATTTGGATAGTTCTAGTTTAAATCAATCGTTACATTCTAATAATACATATGATTTATCAATGGATAATAATCAGGACTTACAATCAGCCGTAAAATTAGTAGATTCAAAATTACAAAATGATTATGGTTTTAAAGAAGATAATGAAAAACATATGGACGAGGAAGACAGTGAAGAATACGGTGAAGAAGGTAGTGAAGAAGACGGCGAAGAAGGTAGTGAAGAAGACAGTGAAGAAGACAGTGAAGAAGACAGTGAAGAAGACAGTGAAGAAGACAGTGAAGAAGATAGTGAAGAAGACAGTGAAGAAGACAGTGAAGAAGATAGCGAAGAAGATAGTGAAGAAGAACATCATGAATATGACCACCATGACGACGATGACCATCATGAA
>Ga0214923_10007198_pt1 | contig 12208 bp, 11 predicted proteins | sample LL1510_MetaG_FD_177993 | JGI IMG/M metagenome (GOLD analysis project Ga0214923, IMG submission 177993) | Freshwater microbial communities from Lake Lanier, Atlanta, Georgia, United States - LL-1510 | ecosystem: Environmental > Aquatic > Freshwater > Lake | place: USA: Georgia | collected...
GACTTATAAAATAGCAAAATGGCTTAATGTATCGCCGGGATGGTTGTTATTTGGCGATGAAACCGCGATCCCCAATAACATAGCTCAAGTCAATTTAATTCAAATTGAACCGGATTTATTTGAATACATTTTGACAAAAAGTACTATGCTGTTTGAGTTAACTAAAGACACCAAGGAATTGGTGAATTTTATTATGGATAGTGTAAATGATGCTACTCACATTAAAGCAGATAAAGAAGAATTGATGAAAATTATTGATATTTCTGTAAATTCTGCCATTCGTTTTAATGGAGTTAAAAATGATAGAAAAACTAAAGTTAGTTAATTTTATTGAAGAAAAAGATTGTTTTGCTACTTTACATTCAGATGTTATCAATATTCTCTTTGGGCATAGACGGTTTGTAAAAAATATCTTTTTACAAATTAAGGGGCATTATGAAATTGCCCATTTTGGAATAAATATTATTAACCCATTAAATGAGCTTGTTACATTTTCATCAACACCACACATAGAGTACAATTTAATTAAACAGGGATTATGGAAGTACGATCCGTCTTTTTCTTCAAAAATACTGAATAAAAATACGCTATTTTGGTGGAATGATGTTAGTGCTCACATACCAAGCCCTCTATTTAGGGAGCAAATAAAGCAGATAAAACTGTTAAATAACCATTTTAATACGGGGTTAACTCTTTGCAGAGAAGTAGATGGATTTTTTTTATTATATTCTTATGCAACAAACTCAATTAAAAATGATTTACAGGAATACTACACTTCACAAATTTTTAACTTAATCGATATCGGCGATTATTTTTGTAAATCCATTCTAGATATATATTCAGAATACTCCGGTAACTGTTCATTACCTCAATTGCATCAATTAAACTCAAAGGCTTCAGATCTTAATATGCGTTCTAAGCTTAGGCTGATTGTAAATAATTCTTAACGTGGGTGAAAATATGGGCTCAAATACAGTAATACAGTTAGGCAATCCAGTGCTTAGGTTGATTTCCGAACCAATTTCCAATAACTTTTTTGGTTCAGGTGAGTTAAAAAAAATAGAGTCTATTCTATTTAAAATATTAGAAGAGAAACAGGGTTTAGGCCTTGCAGCCCCTCAAATTGGCATCAGCAAACGAGTTATTGTATTTGGCATGGAACAGCACTCCATTCATACAGACCTTGCCCCCATTCCATTCACTGCTCTATTTAACCCTTCATTTGAGCCACTTTCTGATATTTTGGAAGAAGGCTACGAGGGCTGTTTGAGTGTTGGTCAATTAAGAGGAAAAGTTCCTCGTTATAAATCGATAGGCTATCGCGGTTATGATGTTGAGGGAAACGTAATAGAGAGAGAGGCTTCGGGTCTTCATGCTCGTGTGGTCCAGCATGAGTTTGATCATTTAGAGGGCGTAATTTTTTTAGATAAAGTTATTGACTTTAGCTCACTAGGGTTTCATGAAGAATTAATAAGCTCAGGGGCTTTACCTTCTAGGAAAACTAATTAGCCCATGCTAACTGTATCAAAAAAAACAATCATTGCTGGTGCTATTGGTAATGCTCTTGAAATGTATGATTACGTTATCTGGGGGTTCTTTTCTGTTTATCTCACAAAAGAATTTCTACCGCCACAATCCAAATTGTCTGATATCTTTTTTTTATTTTTACTAACATACATTCTACGCCCTATTGGTAGCTTGGTAGGGGGGGTGTTCGCAGATCAACTAGGACGAAAGAAAATACTCACCTTAAGCATTTTTTTAATGGGGTTTTGTACCAGTATTGTTGGAGTTTTGCCTTCCTATGAGCAGATAGGTGTTATATCTGTATTTCTTTTATTATTTATTCGATTAATTCAAGTATTTGCAGTTGGTAGTGAATATATTAGTTCCATCGCCCTGCTCATTGAAAGTTGTGATAAGGAAAAACGAGGTTATTTAGGTTCATGGGCTCCATTTGGGGTTAATGCTGGCGTATTAATTTCTTCATTGTTTGGAGTACTCATATTATACCTTATAGACATTAAGGTGCTTCCTAATTGGGGTTGGCGATTTGCTTTTATCCTGGCGTTTCTTACCATGTTAATAGGGTTTTGGATCAGAAAATCTTTGCCAGAAAGCCTTGAGTTTATAATTGATAATGCCCGAAAAGAAGAGAGGAGCTTTTGGGAGATACTCAGCGAGACGTTAAATATATTTAAAATGGAGATATTTAATACTATTCTTGTTTTTTCTTTAGCATGCTTTGGTGTTTGCAGCACTATATTAATATTTGTCTTTGCACCGATAATTATGACAACCGTAAATCAGATACATAATACACATTCTTTTGTAATTAATTCATCCAGTTTGGTATTGTTGATTTTGTTGATTCCTTTATTTGGATTTATTTCTGATCGTTTGGGTCGAACTAAAACTATTCTTTTTGGGAGTACAACGCTTTTTCTATTTAGTATGCCTTATTTTAACTTAATATCATCAGGAACTTTTTATCAAGTTCTATTGGGGCATACTTTGATTGCTATACCCTGCGCGAGTATTTTTGCAGTTACTCCCGTATTTATTACAGAAATATTTCCATTATCAATTCGTTGTTCTATTACAAATTTAATTTATTCATTAGCTGCTTGCTTTGGTGGTGGAGTTACACCATTGATTGCATTTAAGTTGGAATCTTATAATAGCCATTTTCCTGGCTTAATTCTTGTGGTTTTAGGGGGGATCAATATTCTGCTGCTTGGTATTTATTTACATAAAAACAATAAATTATCATTTAGTTTGATATTGTTAAGCGAATATAATCTTCCCGCAAAAAAAACAGACAGATGAAAAAAATGGGACAGCTCCCTGCTTGGAAACAGTTTTATAAACTTGCGGTTTCCCATGCTCAAAATAGGGCAGCTTTACCTGACAGAAAAAGTTTAGACAGACAAAAAATCTCTATACAAACCACATACACTGCCGAGCAATTTGCATGGAATGCGGCTGCTTTGAATCGTTGGCCAATGGTCATTTAAAGGTAATAGCTCAAAGGCTTCTGTTGGCATTGATGCGGATAGTTGTTTGTATCGGCGAATGATCACTTGATGGTCATGGACGATTCTTGCAAGGACAAAACAACCAGGTGTTGCTTCTTTATCGGGGTCGATGATTAAAATATCCTGTCGCTTTAATTCTGGCTCCATGCCGTCATCGTTCATTTTGAACGCGAACGCATAGTCTCCTAAATGCCAAGACGTCGCAGTATCAATAGGAATAAATGCCGTATGTTCTGCCTGTTGATGATTTTTAATGGCAAGGACCTGTTTTTTTGGCGAATAGGCTTGGCTTGTTGTTAAAATGGGAAGTAAAGCACCAAAGCCTGGTAATTTTTTTGATTGTTTTTCACTGGTTAAACACATTAAAAAGGCGGGGGAGATGTCTAGTGCCTTCGCTAATTGTTTTATTTCTTCAGGCCCTGGTGTTCGAATGCCACGCTCCCAATTGCTTATTCTTGAGGGTTTTAAATCATCCGTTAATTCTGCAAGTGCTTTCCTGGTTAAGCCCTTGGCCTTGCGCTCTTTAAAAATACGACGTCCTATTTCTTCTTTGATATTCATGCGGTTAGACCACCTAAATGGAAAAATATTTGCAACGGGAGACTTGATTTTTACACAAATCGGAACATATAATCAATTTAAATTACACCAATCGTGTAATTTGCTTATAATAATTTTCCATTTAAGGATATCATAAATAAAAAAGAATGACTAATCATTGAGTTATCTAAGGAGTAATGCTGTGGGATGTATCGTCGAGTTTACTGAATCACTGGTCCAAGTCGAGTTTTGTAGTCAAGGCAATAAACAAAGGATATTGATAGATGTTTTAACAAGATACAGCGACATGGATATTGATGAACTTGCATCGGTGCTTGGGGTGTCCGCAAAAAAATTAAGAAAAATCAGTGAGGGCAAGAGCTTTTTGGTGGGAGAGCCTGCTGATAGTTTGGCGCAATTATTTCTATTATTTTTTGGTCAGCAATTTTTTCGTAAATTTACGTTGATTCGTAATTTTGTAAATTGCTAACCGGTGCACGGTATACCCATTCAACCTGAAGATACTGGATTTTCGCTATCGCTTCTAAAAGTTTGCTAAGCACAAAAATCAAGTTGCAAAAAAACCAGTATCTTCAGGTTGAATGGGTATATTCATTGACCTTTCCTAAAGGCATGTTCTAAGAAAAAGGCAGCCGTATTGATCACATTGACGATGTCTCTTAATAGCAGAGCCTTTGATTGGATATCACCATGGGTTAAGAAATTGGTGACGGCTAATTTGCGCGGGGCTTTCGTTAATTTTTGGTGTAAGACATAAGCACTTTCTACAGGGACGGTGTTGTCGGTTTGACCATGTAGAAGAGCAATGGGGGTGGTAATCAAATGCAATCGTTCAGCTAATTCCCAGCGATATTTGTCAATTCCGCTCTCAGCGCAGGCATCTCGGACTGCTTGTTGGTTAAAAAGGTTGTCTTTCCAGAATTGTTCTTTGGTGCTAAGTGTCAGCGTCTCAATATCGATATCGTAGGTAACCTCGCGCTCAATAGCAAATTTAGATTCTACAATTTTCGACAAATTGGGTGTTAGTTGCCCAGACTCAAATAACATGGTTTTGATAACGACTAATAAATTATAAAGCTCGCGTGGTTCTTTGTTTAATGCATCGCTGAGCATCTCATTTGGGTCATGACTGGCACCGATGCTGCACATGCTTTTTATCATTGGTTTTATATCCGGATGACTAAGCGCCTCTAAACAGAGTGAGGCCTCAAACGAGGGGGCAAGAACCGAAAAGGGGGTTTTTATATGTTGAAAAAAGGTTTTTAAAAAATAGCACATGCGATCGACCGAGTCCGGTTTTAAAAGACAATTCGCCGTGTCTGATAAATGTGGTAGATAAACATCAAAGCCAACCCGCGTTGCAATGGCTGCAAGTTGTTGGACTCGTGGGTCTTTGTTGCCCATGCCATTGATGCTGTGAAAAATTAATAGCGGTTCTTTGTTGTTAGAGATGACTTGTTGAATGGAATAATCAAACTGGAGTTGGATGGGCACGTCTTTAAGCTCGATCGGCCATTGTTTTTTAGACAACAGTGATAACAGAAGTCGTAATGCTTTAATTTTATATTGTATTTTCATGGAGGGATACCAATGTCTATAAAAGGAAAACGCCATTCCTTGCTTTCTTTTCTTAAAGAAAGTCGAGCGAAGGCTTCATTTTGTCCCTGCCCTAAACAGTGACGATGGCGAAGATTAAGATAGGATTATATTGCCGTATGAATTGCTTTTTGTCACGAGTTTTACTCAAAGCGACAGGGTGAGCGCATCAACGTTTAAAAAGAATACCGCAACTCGATTTTGCAGTGTTTCATTATATCCGGATCCGGGTTAGGGATTAAACTGCAAAATCACGTGTCAGGTGATGCTAAGCCCAGCATTCACGCCATGACATCTGATTTCATTGATTTTTTTTACGTGTAAATATTTCAAATCTTCTGAGATAAAGTATATGATGCACAAGTCCAGCTTCATTGTTAATGCAGGATTTTAAAATAAGGACGTTTGAATGAGCACATATGCGGTAGTCGGTCTTGGCTACGTTGGATTAGGTTTGGCCGTAGCCTTTAGTAAAAAAACGAAGGTGATTGCTTATGATAATAATAAGCAACGAATTCAAGAGCTAAAACAACAGCTTGATTCTCATAAGCTTATTAATCAGGACGACTTGGCTCATCCCAATATTATTTATACAGACACACTGGCCGATATAAAACCCGCGACGATTTATATTGTTGCGGTTTCTACCCCTGCTTATTATTATGAATTTCCGAACCTGGAGCCCTTAATTGGTGTAGTCAAAGATTTGGCTGTTGTGCTTAAAAAAGATGACATCATTATTTTTGAGTCCACGGTTTATCCAGGGACTACCGAGGAAATTTGCATTCCTCTGCTTGAAAAATTAAGTAACCTGACGAATGGCAACGATTTTCATGTTGGGTATTCACCCGAGCGAATCAATCCGGGCGATGAAAAGCATACGCTCAAAACAATCACGAAAATTGTGTCCGCCCAAAATGAAAAAATACGGAAAGTCATTGAGGCTGTTTATGAAAAAATCTGTGATAGCGTTTATCCCGTATCCAGTATTAAAGCGGCTGAATCAATTAAGTTATTAGAGAACACTCAACGGGATGTCAACATCGCACTGATGAATGAATTTTCTAAAATCATGCATGCGTTGGATCTTGATATGCATGAAATCATCGAGGGCGCGAAGACCAAGTGGGGGTTTATTCCTTATAAACCAGGATTTGTTGGCGGCCATTGCATTTCCATTGATCCGCTCTACCTTGCCTTTAAAGCCAAACAATACGCTATTCAACCAGATTTGATTTTAACGGCTAGAAAAGTCAATGATGGCATGACCCAATTTGTTATCCAGTCGATGATGAAGTTGCTGGTTAAAAATAAAAGCGACTTTCACAATCTACATATTGGCATATTGGGGATCTCATACAAAGAAAATGTTCTGGACTTGCGTAACAGCCTTTCCTTAAAACTATTAAAAGAATTGCGAGAATATAAATTTAATTGCAGTGTTCATGATCCGCTTGTGCATCATGACGTGCAACAAGTCGAACTAAAGCCGTTTGATGAGTTAACGGATTTGTCGGTTGTTATTATTGCCGTGGGGCATGATTTTTATCGCGAGGTCGGCATAAAAAAAATTCTTTCTAAGTGCCATAAAAATCCCATCATCATGGATATTCCCAATCTATTTATCGATGATCATAAGCATTGTAACGACTTGGTTTATTGGAATTTGTAGTGAGGCAAATCAAGAGCTTTTGAAAGCCTGCTGGTTGGGTTATTAGAAAAATAGGATAATAACAGGGAGTTGTTGATCAATGGAAACCGTCGTTTTATTCATCGGCCTGATGACGTTGATCTATTTTGCGCTGCTCGCTGGTTGGTATACCTTTCTGATGTTAAGCGCTTTCCCAGATATCATAAGTCATTATCAGGAAGAAAAATATGGCAATTTGGATCAGTTGATGAATGACTGCTCTGTTCCACTGACGATGGTCATTCCCGCCTTTAATGAAGAAAAAAGAATATTAAACTGCCTGTATAGTCTTTTACAAAGTACTTATAAAAACATACGCATTATTGTGGTTAATGATGGTTCAACGGATGAAACGCTCAACATTCTTATGAACGAGTTTTCCTTGGTTGAGGTTCCCCCCGTGATTCATCAGACGTTGCCCACCAGCGCAATCCGACATTATTACCAATCGCAACGTTATGAAAATCTGATGGTTATTGATAAAGATCATGGCCCTGCCGGCAATGGAGCCGATTGTCATAATGCGGGATTAAATGCAACAACAACCCCGATCATGATGACCATTGATGCCGATACGATCGTTGAACCAGATGGAATTTCGAATATTTTATATGGCTTTTTGTCCCACAGGCATTGTATCTCTGCGGGGGGGAGTCTTTATGTTTTGAATGGGAATAAGGTTGAACATGGGCAACTAGTCACCAAGAAAATACCCTCTAGGTTTATTCCAGCCTTGCAATCGATTGAGTATTTACGTTCCTTTACTTATGGCCGCGCCGGTTTAAATGCGTTTGCTGGTGCGCTTTGCTATCCAGGGGCATTTACAATCTTTGAAACAAAAGCACTCAAGGATTTTGGTGGCTTTGATGCCGATAATTTCTCTTACGATGCAGAAATCACCATTCGACTGCATCACAAGATGCGGCAATTGAAATACCCAACTCATGTTCGCTTTGTTTCTAATGCCAGGGCTTGGACGTTAGTTCCTGATACGCTAAAAGCCTATTGGAACCAACGCAATCGTTGGCAGCGTGGTATGTTACTTAGTGCCTGTAAACATCTTTCTATGTTGTTTAATCCCAACTACGGCATTGTTGGACTGACGAGCTTTCCTGCGTATGTGGTTTTTGAGATTTTTGCTCCAGTCATTGAGTTCATCGCCTATGTTGCTCTTATCTTGGCTCTGATCTTTGACTTCGCGACCTGGCCAGTCATTGGTTGGTATCTTTTGCTGGCATGGGGTTATATAACCTTAATAACCATAGCAACTTTTTATTTAAGTTTATTATCCATCAATACCTTTCACCGATTCTTCGATTTGCTTCGAGTGATTTGGCTCGTTACGTTAGAGATGTTTGGGTTTCGGCAATTTAGAGTTTTTTGTTGTTTTTATAGTACGTTGCAATTTATGGTAAATCGTCTCTTGGGCAAGAACTTATGACGTTTAAGACAAGGAAAAATAACATGCATGTTTTCATTACGGGTGGTGCAGGATTTATTGGTTCACATATTGCAGAATATCATTTGTCCAAAGGAGATCAGGTTTATGTCGTTGATAATCTCAGTACCGGTTCGTTGGATAATTTAAAAAACTGCGTTAAAAACAATAATTTTCAGTATGAAATTGCAGATATTTTGACGTGGACTGGTTTAACGGAAGCCGTGCATTGGGCTGATAGAGTTTATCACATGGCCGCAGTGGTTGGTTTGTTTCGAGTTTTAGAAAACCCCATAGAAGTATTAGCGACCAATATAGCTGGCTGTGAGCGGGTATTACGGGCTGTATCGGCTAACAAATGGTTGCCTCAAGTCTTAATTGCTTCTAGTTCATCTGTATATGGTGCAAATAGGAAACAACCACACCATGAAAATGACGATTTAATATTTAAATCCTCTACAAAAGGGTTATGGGCTTATGCTTTGAGTAAATTTACCGATGAGTCTTTGAGTCATGCGTATGCCAAGAAAAAAGGGGTTAAGGCGACGATCGTTCGTTTTTTTAATAACATTGGACCGCGTCAAGTCGGTTCCTATGGTATGGTGGTTCCGCGGTTATTGCAGCAAGCGATGAACGGCGAGCCAATGACGGTCCATGGCGATGGCAGGCAAACTCGCTCCTTTTGTGATGTTCGAGACAGCATCAATATGATTGATCGTTTAATCGATAATCCCAAGTCTATTAATGAAGTGGTCAATGTTGGTTCTGATCGAGAAATTTCCATCTACGATTTGGCCTTGCTCATTAAAAGAATAACTCATAGTCAATCAGAGATAACGTATTTGTCGTACCAGGAAGTTTATGGCGAAGAACTGGATGATACGCCCCGGCGTTTACCTTGTTTGAAAAAACTAGATTCTCTAATTCGTTATACTCACCAATGGTCTCTTGAAGACACGATTCAGGATTTAGCCGAACATTTTAAAAAATCGAGAACCAATCTTGAGACATAATCGACCAATCTTATTTGTTGTCCTGTTGTTGAACCTTCCTATGGCTGCGGGTGCCGTCGATTCCTTTTTGGTAGCGAATCATCTGCCAAGTTCTTATGTATCGCCCATCTCTAATCCCAGCGTTGTCTATAAAGAAATACAACACTTGCGAGCATTAGGGCAGATTGATTTGGCTATTTCAAAGGGTGAAGCGTATTTAAAAACCTATCCCAAGGATGCCGATGTCATGCTGTTGGTAGGATTAATGTTGTATCAAAAAAATAAATGGTCAGCAGCGGATCATTATTTGACGGATGTTTTAACGATTTCACCGGATTACTTGGATGCGAAACTCGGATTGATCAATGTTAAACTGGCAGAAAAGAACTTCCCAGAAGCCGCTGTATTAATAGCAGAAGCGGTTCAGCAAGCACCCAACGATCCCCGAGTTAAAGCCATTGAGGTTTCATTTGAAAAAATGGCAGATCAACAAACGACAGAAAATAAATCAAAGCCCGTATCGGTGGTGTCTGCTATTTCTGTGATCCAAAAAAAATCATTGCTTACCAGAGACCCTTCACCCCTTAAAAAAATTCAAAGATTAAGGACAGAAGGCAAGCTCGATGAGGCAATCTGGGTTGGGACAGGTTATTTAAAAACGCATCCCAAAGATACTGATGTGATGCTGCAGGTCGGGTTGATTTTGTCACAACAGAAGAAATATGCCCGTGCTGAAAACTATTTACATCGCGTATTAGCCATATCACCGAATTACGTGGATGCAACGTTTGGACTTATCGGCATAGCCATTGCTCAAAATCACAGGAAAAAAGCCGTTCTGTTGATTAAAGGGATCCAAAAAATTGCGCCCACGGATCCAAGAATTCACGCCGCCCAACTTTCTCTTAACAAGCAAGATGAACAAAATAAACGAGACACCTTAGATAAGTTATATAAAAATGGCGATGCTACCCAGGCAAAAACATTGGCGCTCTATTATCTTCGTCAAAATCCTCGGGATATCGATACTCGACTTATGCTGGGTCGTATTTATCTCATGCAAAAACAATATCAAGAGGCTCAAACCCAATTTCAATCCATCTTAAGACAAGATCCAGGCAATAAAATGGCGCGTCTTGCTTTAATCAATACGGCATTGTCATCTGGCCGTGATAATCAAGCACGATTACAAATACAGCAGGCACTAGCAATCGACCCCACTGATCCTGATTTTCTAAACCAAGAGGCCGCCTTCTATTCCTTAAGGCACCAATATTCTCGTGCGATTTATCTCGATAAAAAAATAATCGATCGCTATCCAAAAAACAAACCTGCGAAAGCACTATTGGATGAAATAACCACGATCAATCCTAACTTTTTTTATGGTTTGAACCAGCTCGGTGTAAACTCAGAAGTGGATTATGTGTCTGATCTTCGAAGCGTTTGGCAGTACACGACGCTCTATTATAATCGCGATACACCTTGGGGTTTGGCCTCAGCCAGTATGAATGACGCGACTCGATTGGGAGTAACTTCCAATCAAGGTGCTATCAATGTATTTCCGATTATCAATAAAAACCTTTATATCCGTTTCAGCGGTGCTTATGCGAATCAACCCATTTTATTTCCGCATTATTTTGCAGGGATTGAACCCTATTTTGTCGCTCGGCCAGTGGAGCTATCCTTGGGGGCAAATTATGCTTATATTCTTCCCAATATTGCTTATACGCAATATACCGCATCAATTACCAAAGAATGGGGTAATTATTTGGCAACGTTTAGGCCTAATTATTACTCGCCGGCTCGTTGGAATAGTTCAACCCTGTATACAGGAACCTTCATTCGATATTTGGGAGCGAAAGATACGTTGCTTAAAGTAACTGTTGGCACGGGGACTATGCCAGATTTGGCCAATTTAACCACCATTGATTTCATTGTGGTTAAGAATAATTTTGTCACATTCAATGTTCAATACCCGCTCTTGAATCATCAGTTGCTTTTTACCCTTGGTGGAGACTATCAACATTGGGTATTTCCTAATTCACGCGTTAGGCAGATCTCAGGCGTTATTGTGGGTTTGAATTATCGTTTTCAAGGGCTTGATTCATGACGATGGATGACGTATTGCTTGTTGTTCAGTGTATTGGCTTCTTGCAATTAGCCGTGGTCATCGTTTCGATTTTTTTATTTTATTTACTCCGAGCCTTTTTTAAAAGCAACGATCGTTATTTAAATAAAAAAACAGAGGACATTAAACGGTCATTAAATTCACTGATCAAGGATGAAATCAAACTGACCTCTAAATTATTGCAATGGTTTAAAAAAAATGTCCGAGAGCTTCTTGCTTGCATGGAACAACTGGAGGTAAGTCCTTCATTATTACCACGCTGGATCGATATCAGGGACCAACTCTCCAACAACGTATTAAAACCTCACGCCAGGCGGCTCGCAAAATCATCAAAAAGGTTAAATCAATATTTTGCTATTCTCTGTTATGAATATGGCATCAATGATGAGGATGAGCAGGTACTTTGTGAATTAGTACAAAGCGACATTGCTATCGTGTCATTGAACACAGCTCGGGTTATTTTCAAATACCCTTCGTACAAAACAATAACGGCTCTAATTGATTCATTAGCGCAAGGCCGGCGGATTCAGCAATCATTGTATACCGAGGTGCTTTTATCGGAGTCTATAAGGACAAATGAGATGATCATTAAAACCTTCACAGACAGGCTTACCAGTGAGCCAGATCCGTATATTCGAATATTTTGCTATCGAATGTTAAAGCTGCTCTCTCCTCCTAAGAAGGTCCTTGAAGCCATAAAAATCGATATCGTCAGCCAGAATTTGGATCTTAAAATAGCATCGCTTGAATATTTATCAGTAGTTC
>Ga0214923_10007200_pt1 | contig 12204 bp, 12 predicted proteins | sample LL1510_MetaG_FD_177993 | JGI IMG/M metagenome (GOLD analysis project Ga0214923, IMG submission 177993) | Freshwater microbial communities from Lake Lanier, Atlanta, Georgia, United States - LL-1510 | ecosystem: Environmental > Aquatic > Freshwater > Lake | place: USA: Georgia | collected...
TGAAATCATAAAGGGGGAAATTGAATTTCAACATGTGAGTTTTGGTTACGATTCAGAGCGGGATGTATTAAAGCATATTCAATTCAAAGTGCCCGCAGGAACAACTACTGCACTGGTGGGGCCAACCGGGAGTGGTAAAAGCAGTATTGTTAGTCTGCTCAACCGCCTATATCCTTTGGAAAGAGGTAATATTTTTCTCGATGGGATTGATATTCGTGATTATGATTTGGAGCTGTTGCGAAGTAATATCGGCGTTGTACTACAGGATGTATTTTTATTTTCCGGTTCAGTGCTAGAGAATATAACACTACGGAATGATGCTATTCATAGAAATCAGGTAGAAGCCGCTGCCCGTATGATGGGGGTGCACGATTTTATTATGCAATTACCGGGAGGTTACGATTATCATGTGATGGAACGGGGAAATACCCTTAGCCTGGGTCAGCGGCAGATTATTTCATTTATTCGGGCATTATTATACAATCCCGCGGTGCTTATTTTGGATGAAGCTACTTCTTCCGTTGACTCTGAAACCGAACATTTAATTGAACAGGCAATCGACAAACTCATCAGTGGTAGAACGGCCATAGTAATTGCGCATCGCTTAAGTACTATTCAAAAAGCAGATCAGATTATTGTGCTTACCGATGGAACCATTAGGGAAACCGGAACCCATTCCAGTTTATTGGCTCAAGGGGGAATTTATAGTAAATTGCATGCAAAGCAATTTAAGGAAAAATGAGTTGTAAGAAATTGGTTTACAGCATGTTACCGATTTATTTGCTATTGTGCATTTTTTTTTGTATATTATAATTTACCTGCCTGTAAAATTTGTAAGCTGCCTTAAGAGCCGACTTGCCCCCAAACCTGAGAAGTTTTGCACTTTTTTCAGTTTTCCACCCTGCTTTTCCGCACATCCCCCTATCTTTGCCGCAAATTTAAAAACTGGTATGTTGTTCAGAAGCATGAAATATTGTCTGGTAGCGGTTTTGAGCCTTTTTTTATTAATGTTTGCTCCTAGTCTAAATGCACAGGAAAATCATGAGGCCGCTGCTCATGAAAATGCAGGAGAAAAGAAAAAAGATTTTGATGCTGCTGAAGTGATATTTGGACATATTTTAGACAATCACGAGTATCACCTGACTGAATACCATGATGCTGCCGGAAATCTGCACCCAGTATCCTTACCACTCCCTGTAATTGTTTATTCTCCACAACGAGGATGGAATATATTTATGTCTTCTCGCTTCGAGCATGGTCATGCTACTTATGAGGGATATAAAATGGAAGATAATAAGATCATACCTATTAAGGAGGATGGTTCAGAGGCTGAAGACGTAAAAGTTATTGATTTATCTATCACCCGCAATGTTGCTCAAATGCTGTTTGCATTGGCGATATTGGTTTGGCTGATGACTTCCATTGCCTCTTCGTATAAGGCAGGAGTGGGTGTGAAATCGGCCCCTAAGGGAAAGCAAAATTTATTGGAACCCGTTATTACATTTGTAAGGGATGAAGTTGCCAAGCCGAATTTGGGTCATAAATATGAAAAGTACCTCCCTTATTTGCTCACTACATTTTTCTTTATTCTAATTAATAATATATTTGGCTTGATACCGGGAACGGCAAATGTAACCGGAAACATTGCCTTTACAGTGGTGTTGGGATTGATTTCATTTGTGGTGATTTTATTCAGTACGAACAAACATTTTTGGGGACATATTTTTAACCCACCTGGGGTTCCCGGTTTTGTTAAGCCCATACTCGTATTAGTTGAATTTCTGGGCGTGTTTATAAAGCCTTTTGCTTTGATTATCCGTTTGTTTGCGAACATGGTTGCGGGTCACATAATTATTATTTGTTTGATCTCTTTGATTTTCATTTTTGGTCAGATGAGTTCGGTAGCGGGTTGGGCAACTTCTCCTGTAGCAATTGGATTTACTGTATTCATATATATGATTGAGGTGCTGGTGGCTTTTTTACAGGCATTCATATTTACGAATCTTACTGCGGTATTTATTGGAGCGGCATTTGAAGGCGAACATACACATTCAGAGGCTGCCCATCATTAATTGTTTTTTTTCACTATAAATACAATGATCATGAGTTCGAATTTTATTTTACTGGAAGCCGTAGCAAATGCAGGTGGTGCCATTGGTGCCGGTTTAGCTGCTATTGGTGCAGGTTTAGGAATTGGCCAGATCGGTAAGGGTGCTGTTGAAAGCATTGCTCGCCAGCCTGAAGCCATGAACGACATTCGTGCTAACATGATTCTGGCTGCAGCCCTTGTTGAAGGTGCTGCTCTGTTCGGAATTATCGTAGGCTTCCTTGCAATGGTATTATAAAATATCAGCGCAGGTAAACAAACAACAACCGCATTCAACGCACAGGGCAGCGAATGCGGTTCTTTTAGAAGATTGAAACTGAATATAAAAAGTAGATTATGAAATTACTGAGTCCCGATCCGGGGTTACTGATATGGACCCTGCTCGCTTTTTTGGTAGTGTTTTTTGTTTTGGCAAAATTTGCATGGCCAGCAATCATCAAAGGTTTGAAAGAGCGTGAGCAAAATATTGAAGAAGCTATTGCTACTGCCGAAAGAGTAAAAGGCGAAATGGCTGCCCTCAAAAATGAGAACGAGGTAATGATGGCACAGGCGCGAGAAGAACGCAGTCAGATGATGAAAGAAACCCGCGAACAAACTCAAAAAATGATCAGCGATGCAAAAGAAAAGGCAAAAGCTGAATATGACCGAATTGTTGCAGAGGCTCAACTGGCTATCAACCAGCAAAAAAATGCAGCTTTAACCGATGTAAAAAATCAGGTGGGTGCATTGGTAATAGAAGTGAGTGAAAAAATTCTCAGAAAAGAACTCAGCAATAAATCTGAACAAGAAAAATATATCAACGAATTAGCTGAAGGAGTGAAATTGAACTAAATATGCCCAATCCACGTTTAGCATCCCGTTACGCCAAAAGTTTGGTAAGCCTTTCTCAGGAACAGGGAAAGCTGGAAGCTGTGTATGCCGACATGTGCTATGTGGCTGAAGTTTGTAAACAAAGCCGCGAATTTGTTAATCTGCTAAGAAGTCCGATTATTAAGTCTGACCAGAAAAATAAAATTCTTGATGCAGTCACAAAAGGTAAAATTAGTCCACTTACCGAGGCATTTATCACATTATTGGTTAAAAAAGGTCGTGAAGCTGATTTGCCTGAGATGGCGAATGCATTTATAGAACAATATCAGGAAATCAAAGGCATTCATCGCGTGGTGTTAACCACTGCTACTCCAGTTGGAGATGCAGTAAAGCAACTCATTGAGGAAAAAGTTAAAAAGGAAAAGGGATTAAGCATCGTGCAACTGGAAACAGTGGTAGATGAAAATATCATTGGTGGATTCATGCTGGAACTCGATAATCAGTTGCTGGATGCCAGTATTTTGAGAGATCTGAAAGACATAAAGCGGCAGTTCGATAAAAATTTATTTGTTCATAACATCCGCTAATGCGGTTTATATAATCAACTAACAATTAAAAAATATATCAATCATGGTAGACATTAAACCTGATGAAATATCAGCGATTTTGCGTCAGCAGCTGAGCAATTTTAATGCAGGCGCCGACCTGGAAGAAGTGGGAACGGTATTACAAGTGGGAGATGGAATTGCCCGCGTGTATGGATTAAACGGAGTTCGCAGTGGTGAGCTGGTTGAATTTGATAATGGCGTAAAGGCGATAGCCCTGAACCTTGAGGAAGATAATGTGGGGGTGGTATTGATGGGAGAAGGAGATGGTATTAAAGAAGGAGCCAAGGTTAAAAGAACCGGACAAATTGCTTCTATCAAAGTTGGGGAAGGTGTTGTAGGAAGAGTAATCAATACACTTGGTGAACCCATTGATGGAAAAGGTCCTTTGCAAGGAGAATTATATGAAATGCCTCTGGAAAGAAAAGCTCCCGGGGTAATTTATCGTGAACCCGTAAAAGAACCATTGCAAACCGGTATCAAAGCAATTGATGCCATGATTCCAATTGGTAGGGGTCAGCGTGAGTTAGTAATTGGTGACCGTCAGACCGGTAAAACGGCTATTTGCGTTGATACGATTATAAACCAAAAAGAATTTTTTGAAGCGGGTAATCCGGTTTATTGTATATATGTTGCCATCGGACAAAAAGCTTCTACGGTAGCAGGGGTGATGAAGACTTTAGAAGATAATGGTGCTATGGCCTACACTACCATTGTTTGTGCTTCTGCCTCCGATCCTGCTCCTTTGCAATTTTATGCTCCCTTTGCTGGTGCTGCAATTGGTGAATTTTTCCGTGATACCGGCCGCCCTGCATTGATTATTTACGACGATTTGTCTAAACAAGCTGTGGCCTACCGCGATGTATCCTTGTTGTTAAGACGTCCGCCCGGACGGGAAGCTTATCCTGGAGATGTATTCTATTTACATAGCCGTTTATTGGAAAGAGCTGCCAAAGTAATTAACAATGATGAGGTTGCCCGAAATATGAATGATTTGCCGGCTTCTATCAAACACTTGGTGAAAGGAGGCGGATCTTTAACAGCTTTACCTATCATTGAAACACAGGCGGGTGACGTATCTGCTTATATTCCTACTAACGTAATTTCAATTACCGACGGGCAAATCTTCCTGGAAGGTAACCTGTTCAATGCCGGTATTCGTCCTGCCATTAACGTAGGTATCTCAGTAAGCCGGGTAGGTGGTAATGCTCAAATTAAGTCGATGAAAAAAGTGGCCGGTACTTTGAAACTCGACCAGGCGCTGTATCGTGAGCTGGAAGCCTTTTCTAAATTTGGAGGTGATCTGGATGCTGCAACTAAAAACGTAATTGATAAAGGTGCCCGTAACGTGGAAATCCTGAAACAGGCACAATATTCACCTATGTCAGTTGAAAAACAGGTAGCCATCATTTATCTGGGATCTCAAGGTTTATTAAAAGAGGTGGCAGTGAAAAAAGTGAAAGAATTTGAAGCACAATTCTTGCTTGAATTAGAAAATAAATTGCCGCATGTTTTGGCCGAGTTTAAAAAGGGTCAGCTGAACGATAACAGTTTGGCCGAACTTACTGATTTGGCAAAAGGGATAGCAGCGCATTACAAATAATGTTTGAAAGAAAAACCCCGCATTTGCGGGGTTTTTTATTGCAGGTAGATTTTTTGTTAAATAATAACTCGCGTTAAATTCCATAGAACACTTATTGTTTTTGAATGTTATCACGTTATGGCTGCATTGATTACAGTTAGGTCTCTCACCAAACAATTTTCCAATATCCGTGCAGTGGATGAATTATCCTTTTCGGTAACTGCGGGTTCGGTTTATGGGTTTCTCGGACAGAATGGTGCCGGAAAAAGTACTACTATTCGAATGCTGGCAGGACTCATCATGCCAACCTCTGGGGAAATTGAAATGTTTGGGTTATCATTGGTTAAACATAAAAAAGAAATATTGCAGCGTATCGGTGCAGTGATTGAGAAACCCGATGTGTATCCCTATTTATCTGCTTATAGTAACCTGCAATTATTTGCACGCCTCAGTGGTTACCGACCCAAGCGTAGTTATTTAATGGAACAATTGGAACAGGTAGGGTTGGCACATCGAGCAACAGATGCGGTTTCGGGTTTTTCACAGGGAATGAAACAGCGTTTAGGCATTGCCATTGCATTGGTGCATCAACCCGATTTGATTATTCTGGATGAGCCAACGAATGGACTGGATCCGCAGGGTATAGCAGATATTCGGCACCTGATTGTTTATCTAAGCAGGGAAATGAAAAAAACAGTTATTGTTTCCTCCCACTTACTCAACGAAATTGAACAAGTAGCTACCGAATTGTTGATTATTCACAAGGGCAAAAAAATAAAGGAAGGAAAGGCAACTGAATTATTTGATCCTGCACATACAACGATTGTATTGAACACTTTGCATAATGAGGATGCTTTCGCTCAATTACAAACATCCAATTGGGCCATTTATTTACAAAAAATTACACCCGAAGGTATTCACCTGCAAATGCATCGTAGTCGTATTCCTGAATTTCATCAGTCGTTGGTTCACTTACAAATACCCGTAGTTGCCCTGCAACCCCGGCATTCTCTGGAAGATTATTTTTTACAAGTTACTACACCCGGTTATGTGGACACTCTTTCAAATTGAAGTATATAAAATATTCCGTAGGCCGCGAACTTATATAGCTTTTGCAGCAATAACGGGTTTAATAGGCATTATTCAGTTTGGATTGAAACTGGATGGAGATCAGTATGTAGAATTTATGATGCGAGATATCACATCCTCTATAACAATAGAAGGAAATATTTTAAATGGATATCAGGTTTGTTATATTGTATTGCAGGTATTACTGGTACACGTTCCCTTGTTAATTGCTCTTGTTGCGGCTGATATGATTTCCGGAGAAGCAAATATAGGAACCTTACGATTATTACTTACCAAGCCTATCAGCAGAGATGCATTTTTATGCGCAAAGTTTTTGGCAACATTGGTGTATACGATTGCATTGCTCATCTGGCTTGCTATATTAGCCCTGTTTTTAAATATGCTGATTTTTGGAACCGATGACTTGTTTTTGCTAAAAAGCAATTATGTGGTTTTACTGAGGGAACAGGATATATTCTGGAGATATTGTGGGGCATTTGCTTTTGCGGCTTTGGCAATGAGTACAGTTGCCGCATTGGGATTTTTATTGAGTTTGTTTGCCAATAATTCAATTGGCCCCATTGTTGCTACTATGAGTATCATTGTATTTTTAACCATTCTCAGTACACTCAATATTCCTTTGTTTGGTTATGTGAAACCATATTTGTTCACTACCCATATGATTGGATGGAAGGAATTTTTCGATATCAAAGTAAATGATGCCAATGAAGCCATCAGCGGAACGATTCAAAATCCCGATCGTATTGTGCATTCAGCTATCATACTATTTGTTCACATCATTCTTTTCTTGTGCATCTCTATATGGGTGTTCCGGAAAAAAGATATTCTTAGCTAATTATATTGTATAGACATGAAGCCATTATTTTTTCTAATCGTTTCGCTAGTATGTTCGGTTCGTGTGGGCGCACAGGATATGACTGCCCTCGTGCAAAAAGTGCAGGCAAAGATTGACCAGGTAAAAGATTATATGGCTGTTGGCACAATGAAAACGGATGTATCATTTATAAAAGCACCCGTAGGGAAGGTGAAAGTATATTTTAAAAAACCCAATCGATTTTCAATAAAAAAAGAGGGTGGAATTTCTCTGTTGCCAAAAGGTGGGGTATCCATCAACTTGAATTCTTTACTCACAACGGCAAATTTTGTTGCATTAGCAGCCGGAGAAGCAACTATAGAAGGCGTTAAAACAAAAGTGGTGAAATTGCTTCCGCTCAATGAAAACAGTGAAATCATTTTAACTACTTTGTATATCCAGGAGGCTGCTTTACTGGTAATGAAAGCAGTAACTTCTACGCGCGAAAATGGAACCTATGAGATGTTGATGCAATATGGCGCATATCAACAATATGCTTTGCCAGATAAGGTGATATTTAGTTTCAATACAAAAGATTATAAACTCCCTAAAGGAATTACTTTAGAATTTGAAGAAGAAGCCAAGCCAATCTCCGAAGCTGAAAAGTTAAAAAACCGAAAGGGCAAAGTTGAAATTGTATATTCAGCATACACAATTAATCAAGGTGTACCGGATGCAGTTTTTGTAAAGTAATTGCTTTAGTTTGATTTTTTTAGAATAAGGTAACACTCCATTCGCTAGAAAAAATATTACCAGGAAATAAAGTTATAATTCCTTCCTTTTCTTCCAGATTTCCGGTTGCATTTTCCGTATCAGCTATGCCATGCCATGGTTCCAGGCAAATAAATGGGGCATTTTTTGCACTCCAGATTCCAAAATAAGGCGTGTTGGGAAAATTAAATTGTAAGCCTGCCTTCCCGCTTGTAGCAGCAAGTGTAATTTGATTCGATTGTAAATTTTTGAATACCAAGGCATCCCCATAAAATAATTCGGGATATAGGGACAATTGTTTGGTATGATGAAAGAAAGGCTTCGGATTATTTGCAATAAATGCCGATTCGGTTAGCGGATAGATGGGGGCATTTTCGGGAGTTGAAAATGCCAGGTAATAATCATTATATGCACATTGTGGTTCGAGTGGCAAGGCAAATGCGGGGTGGGCACCAATTGAAAAATACATAGGGCTAGTAGCCGGATTTTCTACCTGATAACGAACGCTTAGGCGAGTTTGATCAATGTGGTATAAGATCGAAAGTTTGAATGGAAAAGGATACACCGCTAATGTTGCTGCTGAATGCACCAATTGAAAAAGCAGTGTATTTTCAGAATGTTGTATCAGCTGAAAAGGGAGCTCTCTCGCAAAACCATGTCTGGGAAGGGAATAGGTTTTGTTTTGCCAGCGATATGCATTATTACGTAAACTGCCGACAATTGGAAATAATACCGGACTGGTTTTGCCCCAAAATACGGGGTCTCCTTTCCAGAGATAATTGAGTTGATTGCCAATATGAAAAAGCTCGCATAATTCTGCACCCCGCTCTGCTACTTGAATACGAATCAGTTGATTGGAAATGTAATGTATGGCATTTGCCATGGGATTAATTTTCATCTATGCGTTCATCCACTGAATTAGCGATGAGGCGAGCACTCATTTTTTTCAATGGATTGCTATGCATTTCAGCATATCCCATTCTTTGTCTGTAAATTTCAATACCTTCAAATACTGCTGCCAGCATAGAGGAATGGTCTGCTCTGCCTTTTCCTGCAATATCAAAAGCAGTTCCATGGTCGGGACTGGTGCGGATTGCCGGAAGGCCGGCAGTGTAGTTTACACCTTCACCAATTGATAAACTTTTAAATGGAATTAACCCCTGATCGTGATACATGGCTAAAATACCATCAAATTTTTCGTGATGTCCCCGTGCAAAAAATCCGTCGGCAGCATACGGTCCGAAAACCATCATATGTTGTCGGGCTTCTTTCAAAGCAGGTATAATAATAGATTCTTCTTCTTTTCCTATCAGTCCCTGATCACCGGCATGTGGATTTAATCCAAGCACTGCAATGCGAGGCTTTGCTATGCCAAAATCTTTTTGCAAACTTTGGTTTAAGATAGTGAGTTTTGAGCGCAATGATTCTTTGGTAACGGCTTTTGCAGCATCCTGTATGGGAATATGTTCAGATAAAACACCAATGCGCATGTTTTCAGATACCATCATCATCAACACATCAGCAACCTGAAAAATGGTTTTGAAATAAGGGGTATGTCCGCTAAAGGGAAATTGCTCTGAATAGATGTTTTTTTTATGAATGGGAGCAGTAACCAATACTTGTATTTGTTTATCCCGAAGGGCTTGGGTGGCGGCCTGTAAACTCATCAAAGCATATTTACCACCGGCAGGGTTTAACTCACCCGGGTGAATTTCTACCTCTTCTTCCCAGCAATTATATAAATTAACCTGCTTAGCAAAAGGACGATTCAAGTCTTTCAGCTGAGAAAAATTGAGATTATATTCCGGAAGTCCCTTTCTATAAAAATTTAGCGTTTTATTATTCCCAAAAATTATGGGTGTACAAAAATCAAGTAATCGGCTATCCGAAAGTGTTTTTATCAGCAATTCGATGCCAATTCCGTTCAGGTCGCCGGTTGTAAATCCAATAACCGGTTTCTGTTGTTCGTTGCTCATGGAAAATATTTACAGGTAAAATTACTGAATCCTATCCACTATTACCCTCAATTGCCCCTGTAAAAGCTTTAGCAGGGTAAATGATGTACTTTTGTTCTATGCAGTATACCCTCAAAAAATCGCTCGGACAGCATTTTCTGAAAGATGAAATTATTTGTGAAAAGCTTGTGTCGGTATGGCAGGAAACCGATGGTGCCAGATTGCTGGAGGTTGGTCCGGGTGCCGGGGCATTAACCCGTTGGTTATATACGATTAAGGGATTAGATTTTAAGGCGGTAGAGTTAGATGAGGAGAAGGAGCAGTATTTGCTTACAACCTACCCGGCTCTTGCGGGAAAAATTATATTAGGCGATATTTTACAAATTCCGCTTCCTTTTTCTGAACCCTTTACTATGATTGGGAACTTTCCATATAATATCTCTTCCCAAATTGTATTTCGGGTGTTAGAATGGAAAGATTATATACCCGTAATGATTGGTATGTTTCAAAAAGAAGTAGCTGAACGGATTGTTGCACCACCCGGTGGAAAGGTATATGGTATTCTTAGCGTATTGGTGCAGGCATATTATGATGTTGAATATTTGTTTGATGTTCGTCCCGAAAGTTTTATTCCTCCACCCAAAGTAATGAGTGGAGTAATTCGCCTCAAAAGAAAGCAGCAGGATGTGCAGGTAAAATCTGAACGGGCTTTTTGGGTTTTGGTGAAAACAGCATTTAACCAGCGGAGAAAAATGTTACGAAATGCTGTGAAGGGTCTTTTTGATGATGTTGTTTTACAAGATCCCATTTTTCAGAAGCGTGCCGAACAATTACATGTTGCTGATTTTGCAAGGTTAACCTATTTAATGAATTAAGTATCGTGTGAATATGGCTCCGGTAGTATTGATAACAGCACCCACACATCCCTGTTTGCAGGAAGGCTTGCAACAGGCGGGTTACACAATTGAAGTGCACGAAAGGCCCAACCGTGCCTGGTTACTGGAGCAAATTTCCCGTTTTACCGGAATGGTTATTTCTACTCATCCACAATTGGATGCAGCATTGCTGGAACAGGCGAAACAGTTACAATGGATCGCCCGCCTAGGAAGTGGCATGGAACACATTGATACAGTATATGCAGAAAAAAAAGGCATACGATGCATCAGTAGTCCGGAAGGTAATTGCGGTTCAGTTGGCGAACATGTACTTGCCATGGTTTTATCGCTCTTGCGAAATATTCCAATTAGTTCAGGAGAAGTAAAACAAGGGATATGGATTCGGGAAATGCAGCGGCACGAAGAATTAAGCGGAAAAACAATTGGTATTATCGGATACGGTCATACGGGTGCTGCATTTGCACGCTTACTGGAACCCTTTGGTGTAAAAGTATTGGCACATGATAAATATAAATCGGGTTTTTCAAATCAATATGTTAGAGAATCAACGATTGAAGCGGTAAAGGAACAAGCGGATATAATCAGTCTGCACCTACCATTAACAGAAGAAACCAGATGGTATGCAGATATCAATTTTTTTGAAGCCCTTCAACGGCAACCATTGTTTATCAATGCAGCCCGGGGTGGCTTGGTAGATACTGATGCACTATGCATGGCTCTCGAGCGAAACAAAATAGGAGGAGCTGCATTGGATGTATTGGAAAATGAGCAATTAACTACCTATTCTGGAAAAGAGCGGGAACAATTACAATATTTATTGGGGCATAATCGGGTTTTAATTACTCCTCATATTGCGGGTTATAGTAAACAGGCTTTTCGGAAAATGTCGGAAGTGATTTTGCAAAAACTGGGAATGGGTTAGCTATACTGGTAGGGAAGGTATTTAAGAGTGAATTATCAATTAAATTCTATTAATACAATGATAAACAATTTATTAAAAATAAAATTTTATTAAATATAAAATTATTTTTCTTTGTATTTAACTTAATTTGAACGGAAAGTTTTGTTAGCTTTGCATATTACAACGCCGCAGTAATCTGAGGCGTTGTATTTTTTTTCCCTAACCTAAACGAAAGGCTATGGCAGACGCAAATATGTATGTAACGCGGGAAACCTTTGAGAAGATGCGTGAGGAATTGCAGCGAATGAAATCGGTAGATCGGCCGGCTTCCTCCAGGGCAATTGCTGAAGCAAGAGAAAAAGGCGATTTAAAAGAAAACGCCGAGTATGATGCTGCAAAAGAAGCACAGGGTATGTTAGAAGCAAAAATCAAGCAACTGGAGGGAATGATTGCTAATGCAAAAATTGTTGATACCAGTTCAATAGATACCAGTAAGGTTACCATTTTAACAAAAGTAACCATTACCAATCTTGCCAACAACAAGGTGTTAACCTATCAGATTGTAGGAGAAAAAGAAGCAGATTTAAAACAGGGAAAAATTTCTGCTGGATCACCTATTGGAAAGGGGTTGATGGGAAAAGTTAGAGGCGATGTTGCAGAAATTCAGGTTCCTACCGGAATTTTGAAATTTCGGA
>Ga0214923_10007202_pt1 | contig 12203 bp, 8 predicted proteins | sample LL1510_MetaG_FD_177993 | JGI IMG/M metagenome (GOLD analysis project Ga0214923, IMG submission 177993) | Freshwater microbial communities from Lake Lanier, Atlanta, Georgia, United States - LL-1510 | ecosystem: Environmental > Aquatic > Freshwater > Lake | place: USA: Georgia | collected 2015-10-15
ACTCTAAAAAACACCGCCAGAATCTTTGCCACCAGAATCTTTGTCGCTGGAATCTTTTTTTGCAGAACCACCTCCCATAAAATCACTAACCGATTTTATACCTCTGCCAATATTTTTAGTATCTTCTTGTATATCAGAAGCAGTATTGGCAATGCCCGACATAGTATCTGATATAATGCCTTTTTGCAAAGCTTTTGCAATCGTATCTCTTGATGCTTTTTCGAAGACTGCGCCTTTTTTATATAAACTTTTGGCATTATTCATAAAAGCAGATCCCATTTTATTGAGCATATTTGTAGAATCTTGACTGTCAGTTATTCTGGCTACCAGAATTGTTATTTGTTCAAATATTTTATAAAAGATATAAGTAATTATTGCTGATTGAATCATTAATTCTAATCTTTTTTTGTTATGATCCAAGGATTCAAAAGCATAAATAGTAATATTAAAAGGTTGCAAAGTATCTTTTCTTGCATTATTGCCAGCGGGATTGTTGATTCCTGCTATATTTGCAGAATCTATATCAACAATGCCACTATCTGCCATATCGCATAAATTGCTATTAGTATCGTAACTTTCCTCCTTACTAATAACATTATCGTTTACAACTATGTGCCTACCATAAATATCGTATCTGTTACTGCAATTAACCCTCGGAACAATAGCGGCTGGCTTATAATTGTTTTGCAAGTCAGCAAATTCAGCATCGCCATAAAAATTTTTGTCAGCAACATGTAGCAACAACCCTAGGTAAGCAAACACTATAACTGGTTGTATCATATAACCAAACAATTGCTTAAGCCAATTATCAAAAATGTTTTTTGTTCTTTGAAAAAGCATCATCAATAAAGCTATTGGAGCAATATATAGCAATAAACTAACAACCATTATCGATATTATGGTGAGATGAGTTACTCGCAATGCTATCAGAATCATAAAAAAGGCAAAAGCCATAGATGATATTACAAAAGCAAAACCAAGAGGACCGCTAAAAAAGCCAGTCAAAATCATCTTCATAAAGTTCGGAACATTTGCTTCTGGCGAATAAAGTAGCAAGCGAGATATTTTGCAATCAAATGTATCGAATATTCGCAGGTACTCTTTGCCTTCCGGATATTTTATTGGGTTACCATTGCCATCTAATTGCAAACTACCATCACTATTGCGAGGCGGAAAAATACAACCATCAGAATATTTGCTTGGCATAACTTTATTGGCTGATTTAATTAATACTTTTGGATCTTGATTTACTTTAGGATTAAATATTATTTCTGCAACTGCTAGAGGTGTGTCAAGAATATTTTTCAAGATATCTCGCTCCCAACTATCGCTTAAAGTGAAAAATACGACTACAGATATTTTTAATATAAATGGGAACAGATTTTTTCTTGCCAAAAAATCAGCAGCTTTATTGCCTTGAAACAACATCATTAAGGCAAAAATAGCTATAGCCAACGACAATGCAATTTTGATTGCGGTTTTAAATCTGTCGCGAAGTTTAGTAAAAATTGAGTCGCCAATTTTTTCTCCCTTCTCGTAGCCAGCCAATGCTCCATTTTTACATATGCCATTATTTAAATATTCTGGCTCATTGTAATCATCTTCGTTTTTGCATGTTGCCATACCTCTTTTATTAAATAAATAATTTTCCATCGTTTCTTTAAGGCATTGCACCATTGGTGCCGTTAAGTTGCGAGCCCTTCTTTGAATTATAACATCTCCACCAAGAGACAAACTGCCTGCATTTTTTAAATCGTCACTAGTAAACAAAGAGTCGCCAATAAAATTAAGACATGCCGAACTTAAATAATTATTACTAGGAGATTTAGGCGAGTAGCTTTGAATGTCTGCTTTAACACAATGACTAAGATACTGACAAAAATTAGCGGTAACTTTATTTTTGATATCGTCACTACTTCTTGCATCATATGATTCGAACTTTTTCTCTGTGCCACCGCCAAGATAATGATCGTAAGGGCATAAATTGGCAGTTTTAGCACAAATATATTGCTTATCACTACTAGGAAAAATAGTGTATTCGGTTTTTTTATAATCATTGTAATCATCTATATACATAGGTACTTTGTTGTCTTTGTATCCATATGATTTTCGCTGTTTATCGATTGTCATATTATTAACTTGACAATCAGTCTCTCCTAGGGTGCAAAATTTATAAGGCAAAGTATAATCATACCATCTATTATCTCCAGCTCCTCTTTCAACTGATTTATATTTGTATTTTTCGTCATTAAAGTTAGATTCTTTCTCTGCATAAGTTTTTGGTAGTTTCTGCTCTATACAAATAGCTGTTCTTGCCTTTTTTTCACAACACTCATATGCTCTTTTAAAACGAGCGAAAGTAGTGCCAGCTCCACCTCTTTTAAATCTTTGACAAGCATAATTAGTTGAACCTTCTTCACCATCAGAAGCTGAACCTCGCAAATAATATCGTTGATACACAGAAGCATAACCAAGATTTTCTATACTTTGTTGTATACCCTTGATATCTGCAAGTTTATTCTGAGGGATATTAGGGCCATCGCTGTGATTAATATATGGATTTTGACAACCACCAAAATCTTCGTATTCGATGCCATTAAAAACATATTCTCGAAAATATTGGTTGGTAATATTTGTCCTTCTAGCATCATCTATTGCACTTTTATTATCAATAAAGTCAAATTTTCTATTTGGATTATTGATAATATTTCCATTCTCATCATAATCGTTATTCATTTTACCATTGATGAAATTACCATATTTCTGGCAATTTGCCAATGCTTCTTTAGCCTTATCTTTTTTTTGACTATCAATCTCGGCATCAGTAAGACCTAAACCACTTGAACTATATTGTAAATCACTGAGATTTAGAGGATTATTCTCTATCCTGTCTATAAAATCATTTGCGGTAAATAGTTTTTTTAGACATGTTGCATAAGAATAATCGGCCTCAACTTTCCATTTTGAAGATTCAGTATCCCATTGCAAGGTTGAAGATCTGGTTGTCCATTTTTCTTCTTTACCATCCCAGTTCCATGTTTTCCATTCAGATCCGCAAACTTGATTAGCTTGAAAAACTTTGTTAGCATCTCTTGCTTTTACAGATAGCTCAGTATAATAAATAATCGTTCTTGCCATTAAAGCAAAACCAGATACAGTACATAATGTGTTAGAAGATATGCAAGCCAAAGCTTTCGGAGCCATAAGAGCACCAGAAGCAGTTGCGGCAGTCATAGCTGGACCATAACATTCCATCGTATTCTTAGCACCACCAACTGCAAAAAATACACCATCAAGCATTCCTAATACAGAGATCTTAGCCAAAAAAACACCACCCTTAACAGCAAAAGCAAGTTTTTTACTAATCTTTGCAGCATACTTGACAATTCTTTGCGAAACTTTAGTAAAATAAGGCACAGAAAGTCCCGAAGAGCAGAATGATGAACATGCATATCCAGAAGCCATACAAGAAAGACTACCAGTTCCCATTAAGGTGCCGTATGCAATCATATGAGGAACAAAAAAATCTCTACATGTTTTATTGTCAAGATTATCAACATAATCCGTCGATTGCAAAGATGGAATAAAATAACTAAAATTATCGCTACTATAGTCTTCTGATCGTAGATCATTGCTATGATTTGCATAATTTAAATTACCAACATTACATTTTTTATATTCGGAATCGTAAGATGAAGTATAGATTGTTTTTTTTTCGTAACCAGAGACTGATCCGTTTATAAATTCACCTCTCTTGTTGCCATTGGAATATTGTTTAGCCGTATAGTCACCAAATTCTTTTGGATCTGTTGCAATTTTACCTTCACGAAAGTCTTTGAAAAATTCATACATCTTTTCTCTTTCTAATACACTACCCGATGCCCGATAGTAACCACTTGTAGTTGAATGGTATTTTAACAATGATACCGTGCCGTTGCTAATTTTTCTTTTATCAACTGGTACACTAGTAGGAGTAGAGCCACCAGTGTAAATTGGTTCAACCCTACTTCTGTCGCAGTCATATATTGCCTCTCCTGGTTCGCAAGCTTGCCTTCTTGAAAACCTGATGCCATCGTATAATTGGGTTTCTTCTGCCTCATCTTCGCTAGATAAATTTACCACTTCTTTCGCAAAAAGTCTCATCATTATTTCGCCATTATTTAATGGCGGTGGCAAGTTGAATGGTAAAAAAGCAGATGCCTTATGAAAAAAGGCAAACATCAACAAAATTGTTAGGATTAGTTTTTTAAACATTCATTTTGCTAATAATGTGATTAATTGCAGTGTTTTTGACTTTAAATGCTGTTCTGTTGACTATTAAATGCGAAGAAACTTGCATTATTATTTGCAACTCTTGCATTTGATTTTCGCTTAAGGTTTTGCCAGTGCTTACTAGATCGACAATAAAATCTGCTAAGTTGAGCCAAGAAGCTATTTCGATAGCTCCGCTTAACTTGATTATTTCGGCCTGTATGCCGGTTTGATGAAAATAAGCGGTAGCAGTATTGACATATTTGGTAGCAATGCGAACATTTTGCTTGAGATTAAATTGACTGCCATTTTTGCCAGCTATTGACAACCGACATTTGCCAATATTGAGATCAAGCACAGAAAAAATTTGTGGAGAAGAAAATTCCGATAAAACATCAGATCCGCATATGCCAATATCTGCGGTTCCAAATTTAACAAATGTAGCTATATCAAAGCTTCGCACCTTTATTATTTGCAAATTACTGATATTAGTTGCAAAAAAAAGCTTGCGAGAATTTTCATTGAAAAATTCTGACTCTGGTTCTATTTTAGCTGTTTTAAGCAATGGTAGCAAATCTTGCAAGATTCTGCCTTTAGGAACCGCCAAGGTTATTTGTTTCATGGTTAAAAGTTTTTATAATATCTTAATAAACAGCCAATACTAGAAAATCGCTGTTTTTGTTGAGTAATAGTTTGACTAGTCGAATACTGATAACCAGCTTGCAATATAAGGCGATCAAAAAAATCATTAGCAGTAAATTCGTAACCAATATTTGCTTCGGTTGTGTTTTCATGAAAACTGTTGCTAATATATCTTTTTCGCTGATGATTACTATTACCCAGTAATAAACTATATTTTTTATCAAAGGTTAAAATAAAATTACTCGAAAAATAATGATCGGCAACATCGGAGTCGCCATCTATATTTTCGATTTTAGCATATTCTAAAATATTTTCAAAGTCAAGATATTTTTTTATTGGCATAATGTAATCGATACCAAAAACAAATCCTCGTTGCTTGGCTATGCGACTTGGACTAATGTTAAGATTGTTGCTGTTGATATCTAGACTAGCATATGCCAAATGATAACTGAGTTTTTCGCCATCGGCAAAATCGAAGCTAATATCACTAGCAAGGCTAAAAGAATCTAGCTTTTTAGTGTCGCCAGCTTTAGATCGCGGCCTTGATTCTACCTTGATTTTACGAAAAAGAGTTTGATCAAGACTAGTATAATCGTTGGTAAAAATAGATAAAGAAAGATTATATAAACCAACAGTTTTTGCATCGCCAACTTTATGCACACCAACAAAGCCCAGCTTGTTGTTTAAAGAATATTGAGCAGGTATTTTGTGTATCCAGATGCCGCGATTCCATCGCCAAGCACTGCCAAAATTGCCCGAAAACTTGCCAGCAATGATTGCAGAATTTAGGTAAGGATACTTTAAATTGAGCTCGCCAATTATGATATCTGGATTTTCAAGAGTGCGATCACCTCCACCATGATCTGATGACGATCGGCGAGAATCTTGCCTCAAGGTATCGAAGCGACCAAGCCTGATAAAACTATTTAGTTCTAGATTTTTGCCGAGATCAATTGATGAAATTAGCCTAATATTAGCATCGGTATCGGCAAACTGATTGTTGATATTTTTACTTTTATAATTGTCGCGAAAAGATAAATCTGCAACGATGCGATTATGAAAAATACTTGGCTTTGGCTCGTCTTCGCTAATTGATCGCTGTTTGCCAATAAAAACTTCTGGGGTAAGAAAAATAGGATCGTCTTCTTGCTCTGATGTTGATTTATTGATAGGTAGCTCTTTATCTTCGACAACATCTTTTATTACACCGAGATCGCTAAAATCTTGCGAATAAGCGAGTTTCAGGTTGATTAAGGTAAAGCAAAATACCAACAATATTTTATGTATTTTTAACATCATGCATAAAGCAAATTATTTTTATTGTCAAAAATAATAATAATACCGCTGTTAACAAGCAACTATTTTTTTAAAAAATTATTGTTGAGTTTTTGATTATTTTCTAGGCAAAAAAACTCTATCTTTTTTAACAAAATAAATAATTCTTCGTATGTTGTTATTGTTTTTAGCATATTTTGTAAAATATGTTGTTGTATGCTTATTTGTTTTTCTGCCAAAATGCTACAACATATAGCATACAAAGAATCTTTGCTAGGATTATGAATCTTGGTTTTTTCTATATTTTTTAATCGCGAAGATAAATCAGCAAGCGAAAAATCGATGCTGGTTGTTGCCACAAGCAACAAAAATGCTTTTTTTTCTGTGGCGATATTGATTAGGTGCAACAGATCTGCATCTTGACAACTAGCAAAGTTATGCAAAACATAATGTTGATTACTGGCGAATCGCCAAAAATTATCGCCCATATCGATATTAATAAAATTTTTTCTAGCAACAAATTGACAATGCGACAACAAATGTTTTTTACCACTATAACGATCGCCAAGCAAAATTAAGCTATGTAAATTACTATCGACAAAATATTGTTGTTGTAAAAAAAATAATACTCGCCGATAAGCATCTTTGTTTTCGGCAACGATGGCGAAATTATTTGGTTTATTTTCGCCATAAAACGGAAAGAACAATTGCGACATAATTATATTTTTTTTAACAACAACAGGCAAAAAAGCAAAATAACCAGCAACAAATTACCAAATCGAGCATAAATAGTTTGTTGTCGCCAATTATCGACCTTAACATCAATAACACCTTGTTGTTGCAAATCTATTTTGTCGACAACAATTCCATACTGATTGATATAAGCACTGATACCTGTGCCAGCAACTCGCAACAATGGCAAGCCGTATTCGATAGCTCTCATTTGGGCATGAGCTAAATGTTGATAAGGGCCTATGGTATTACCAAACCAACCATCATTAGTTGCATTGATAAATAAATCGGGCTGTTGTTTATTATTTATTGCTTTGTTGCTAAAAATAACTTCGTAACAAATAAGCGGAGAAAAACTAAAATTATTAGCAACAATAGTTGCCGGACCCTTTCCAGCATTAAAACCAACAGCTCCATCGGTTATGGTTTCAATCACTTTGTCTAAAAATAAAAACGATAAATATTGTTGCAGCGGCACATATTCGCCAAACGGCACCAAATGATGTTTGTGATAGATGTTGATATTAGAATTGCGATCAATGCTAGCAATGCTATTAAAAATCTGCAAATTTTGTTGCTGATAATTTAGACTAACCAAGCCTGTAATTAGGTTGCCATTTGGCGGAATAGCTCTTGCTAAAGCTTGAGATAAATCGCCTTGATTAAGATTAGAAACAGCAAAAGGGAGTGCTGTTTCTGGCCAAATAACAGCATCAAGATGATCATTTGGTTGTTTACTGCTTAAATCAAGATACTTGTTGAGGTTGTTGATTTTTTCGTCCTCTTGCCACTTCATTGCCTGAGGAATATTGGCTTGCACTAAACGAATATTAAGCACTTTGTTGTCATTTGGCCTGTTGCTGATTTTATAGTATCCGTAACCAAAAGATAAAGCAATACTGATTATTGTTGTAGCTAAATAGCGAAAGATACTGCGATCGCTATTGTATTTTACAGCAATTAGCAGTAGCGACCACCAGCACAGCAAAAAACTCACACCATAAACTCCAAAAAGATCGGCAATTTGGCTTAAATAACCAAATGACAAGCTAGTATATCCTAATAAATTCCAAGGAAAACCGCTAAACAACAGCGATCGCAATAGTTCGGCAACAAGCCATAACAAACTAAACAAAATGCTTTTTTGCCAAAAATTATAGTTGTTACGAATAGACAAATAGACAAATACAGCAAAAACAACAGCAAAATAACAGGCAAGCAAAGCGGGAATTAAGGTTAAGGCAAAAGGAATCAACCAAGCAAAACTAACCGCATCAATCAATAACGAGGCACAAATCCAGTATAAACTAGTGGTAAAAAAGCCAAAACCAAAACAGAAACCGAGGCAGAAGCCTGTTTTTATGGCAACTTTAGATGAATTTGCTGTTGATTTTGCCGACTCAAGTAGTAGAAAAATACCGCCAATGGCAACAAAAAGCAACGGCCAGTAATAAAACGGGGCAAATGTTAGGGTTAATAAGCCACCAAGCAAAAAAGCGATTATGAACGAGCGATATTTTGTTAGCATTGCTTAAGTCTTGTTAATACCAGATCTTTGCCTAAAATATTGATGATATCAAAAATACCGCCCGCAGATGCCGAGGAATAAGTTAGAGCAATTCGCAATGGAATGCCACAATCTTTTAATTTTAGTTTATTTTGTTGGCAGAAATCATTGATAACTTGTTTGATATTGTCGAGCTGCCAGACCTCTATTTTAGCAAGATTCTGCCTAATTGCTACGATAACATCTTGGTTTAACAATAAACGATCGCTATCGCTAATATGACTTTGATAATCGGCATAATAAATCTCGACAATTTTAGCAAGATCGGTTAACAAAATCGCCTTTTCTTTGACAATATTTAGTGCTTGTTTGATTCTATCTGTATCTTGATTTTGCGGTTGTTTATGCAAAAAGGGCTGTAATTTAGCAAAAAGATCGCAGTCTTGCCTTAAATAGTGCTGATTAAGATGATTAAGTTTATCAAAATCAAATCGGGATGGCGATTTGCCAATATTTTCGAGGTTAAACCAAGCAATAGCTTGTTGATCGCTAATAATTTCGTCGTCATTATGCGACCAACCAAGTCGCAATAAATAATTTCGCATTGCCTCGGGCAGATAGCCCATATTTTTGTAGTCGATAATCGAAGTTGCTCCGTGTCTTTTTGACATTTTGCTACCGTCGCAACCATGAATCAGCGGAATGTGAGCAAAATGTGGCACTTGCCAATCAAGTGCTTGATAGATAATTTTTTGGCGAAAACTGTTGGTAAAATGATCGTTGCCACGAATGATATGGCTAATTTGCATATCGTGATCGTCGACAACTACCGCAAACATATAGGTTGGAGTGCCGTCGCTTCGCAGTAAAACCATATCGTCTAACTCACTGTTGGCAACGGTTACCGTGCCTTGCACCAAGTCGCTGATTGTGATTGAGCCTTGCTTGCTAGCTTTAAGGCGAATCACAGGCTTAACTACTGATTGTTGAGATTGCACTTTGTCTCGCCACGGACTCTCGAAACGAAAGACTTTACCTTGAGACTCGGCTTGTTTTCGTAAATATTCTAGCTCTTCGCTATCTGTATAACACAAATAAGCATTACCACTTGCCAATAATTGATTTGCAACCTGTTGATGCCTAGTTTGATTGGAAGTTTGCAAAACTGCATCGCCATCGTATTGCAAGCCAAGCCAATGCAAACCATCTAAAATAGCTTGGATGGCTTGTTGAGTAGATCTGGCTCGATCGGTATCTTCGATGCGAAGCAAGAATTTGCCACCATGATGGCGAGCAAAAAGATAATTAAAAAGTGCAGTTCTGGCTCCGCCAATATGTAAAAAACCTGTTGGGGACGGAGCAAAACGAACAGTAACAGACATAAATTGCTAAATTTGATTAATGTTTGCATCGAGTTTAGTGATTATAACTTTATTAGCAACCAATTTTAATCGGTTGCTAATAAAAAAGTTTCGGGAATTTTTTTGCCACTAGGAATTCCGCCAATATTTTTTAATTTTTTTAATTTATCAATTAAGTTACCATTGCCATCGGATAATCTTTTTTTGGCCTGCTGATAATTCAGATCGACTTTTTGCAGAGATTTGCCAATTTCTTCGATATTTTCAAGAAATAATATAGCTTTTTCGTAGATATCGTCGGCAATTTTGATAATTTCAAGATAATTTTCTTCTCGTTTATGTCGTTGCCAAATATCGTGAATAATCCGCAAGCAGGCCACAAAATTAGTTGGACTCGTAATCAATATTTTTCGCTCATAAGAATCCATCCATAAATTTTGATTATGTTGAATCGCCAATAAATATGCTGGCTCAATTGGCACAAAAGCAATAGTAAAATCAAGAGCCTGCTTGATGTGCTGGTCGTATTCTTTTTTGGCTAAATTTTTGATATGCTGTTGCATAGAAGCAATATGCTCTTGTAAATATTTTTGTTTATCGCTCTCGTTAGTGCTGGCAACAAAATTATTGTAAGCGATTAGAGATATTTTTGAATCAACAATAATAATGCCCTGATCTGGCAAAATAATCTGGAAATCGGGACGAAGTTGCTTGCCTTCTTGTGTTTGGATGCCTAGTTCTTTTTTATAATGAATATCTTTTTCTAGGCCAGAATGTTGCAAGATATTTTCGAGCAACATTTCGCCCCAGTTGCCTTGAATTTTGTTGCTTCCCTTGAGAGCATTAGCTAGATTATTGGCTTCGCTACTGATTTTGTTGGTATATTCGAATAGATTTTGTATTTTTTCTTGTAAGATAATGTTATTTTTACTGCCCTGAAAAGCCTGATCTTCTAATTTTTTTTGCAGACTTTGTAGATCGTTGTTGAGTGGAGTAAGTATTTCTTGAAGCTTGTGCTGATTGAGATCGCTGAGCTTTTCGGAATTTTTGGCAATAATGTTGGAGAATTGCAATTCTAGAGTTTGTTGCCACTGATTATTATTGTTGCTAATCGCCTGATATTCGCTAATATTTTTTTGTAAATCAATTTTTATTTGAGTATTTTCTAGCAATAAATTCTGTTTTTGTTGCTCTAGCTCGCTTATTTTGTTGTTATATTGCAATAAAGTTTGTTGTTGAAAATCAATTTTAGCAGTTTTTTCAGCAAGTTGCTTATCAAAATCTTGATTTTGTTGATTTAGGATTTTGTTATCGTTAGTTAATTGCTGTATTTGTAATTGTTGGGCTTGATTTAATTGAGATGCTGTATTGATTTGCATTTTTATTTTTACAACATTAAGATAGTTTTTGATTGCAAATGCAAGCAAGATAATTATGGTTGTTAATAAAAACGATACTAGCATTAGTTGTCCATATTTTTGAAGCCCGTTTTAAAGTAGGCATAGCCAGTAATAACGGTAAGAAAAGATGCTAAAATAAACAAAAATCTAGCGATTAACTCAATAGCACTAATGATGATGATTTTGAGATCTGCCTGCACATAACCACCAAACCACTGATAAAGTATGTAAGTTGAGCCTTTGTCGCCAAGCAACAAACCTCCTATAGCAAACATCTGCACAGCAGTTTTATATTTTGCTAAAATACTTACAGGAACTTTGATGCTGATTTCGGCGAGATATTCGCGAAGACCAGAAACCAAAACTTCTCTGGTAATGATGATTAAACCTGGAAATAAAATCCAAGGATTGTTGGGGTTAAATTTAATGAGCATAACAATAGCAACAATAACCAAGAGTTTATCAGCAACAGGGTCAAGACAGCGACCAAAATCTGATTGAGCCTTCATCAGACGAGCCAAATAGCCATCAAAATAATCTGTTATTGAAGCAACTGCAAATAAACTAGCAGTAACGACACTAGATAGCATCCCTGGTATATAAAAAGCAAGCACTAAAAGCGGGATAATTAATAGCCTCATTGTTGTAAGAAAATTAGGTATTTTTTTGATGTGTTTGGGCGACATAGATATTGATAATTTTTGATTGAATTAATATCGTAAACAAAAAAAATTTTAAGTAAAGTATTTTATCACAAAAAAAGCATTCACCTAATAGATGCAACAAATAAAACGATTTCATTAAGCAATAACAAATTTTATAATTGATAATTTTTTGGGGGAGCGATTAGATCGTGCGAGGTTTAATTACCCTACCCCAAAATTATTAATAGGGAGGGGTGAGAAACAATATAGGCGAGATCTAATCACCCTCCCCTTGAGGGAGGGTCGAAGGCGAAGACTTCGGGGAGGGGTGAGAACAGTATATGAGAGATCTAATCACCCTCCCCTTGAGGGAGGGTCGAAGGCGAAGACT
>Ga0214923_10007203_pt1 | contig 12203 bp, 5 predicted proteins | sample LL1510_MetaG_FD_177993 | JGI IMG/M metagenome (GOLD analysis project Ga0214923, IMG submission 177993) | Freshwater microbial communities from Lake Lanier, Atlanta, Georgia, United States - LL-1510 | ecosystem: Environmental > Aquatic > Freshwater > Lake | place: USA: Georgia | collected 2015-10-15
CCATAAAATTGTTGTGATAATTTATCAAGTCTACTCACACCCATTTTGTAAACATAAGAAATGTCCGTTCCTTTTGTAGGCAAAGTTACAAATGGAACTACGGTTTGTTCACCATTTATTAAAAATTCTTGATATCTATTATAATAAGTTTGCATTAATTGAATTTCTTTTTCAAGTTAAATGGATTATAAGCTTCTGTATCATTCTTTGCCGCGAATAAATCACGTAGAGGTTGTTCAAGGGTTGAATTAGGTAATGTTTGTTGAAAAGTGGCTGTAATATTATCAGTATCAATTTCTGGCGTGTAAATAACAAATGGTTTTCCCAATTCTTCTTTATATTTTGTTAATAGATTTTTTCCAGCGGTATTACAACCATCATAAATAGTTTTCAAAAAATTTGTATAATATTGAGTTACTGTTTGTTTAGTAAATGAATCTAGACCCGCAGTTAGATCTGTAATAAATTGTCTAGCATCAATATTATTACTTAATACTTTTGACATAAGGAAATATTCTGTTTTTTGTTCTGGTGATACTAAAGCTGAAAACCCTGTTAAACCATCTGTATTAAAATCCCCTGATGATGGGTATACGTATCTATCGTCCGAATACAAACCATATGGGCCTTGAGTATCAAGAAAATTGGACAAATTTAGTTGTATTGTTAATAAATGATTTGGTGGGTTTTGAGTTAATTCATAAACCTCGACTTGACTTGGATTTTTAACCACACCATCAGCACGATTATCATAAACAAAATTTAATTTATCAATAATAAAGACTAACTTTTGTTGTTCCAAAGTAAGTGGTTGCATAAACTCTGTCAACTTATTTTGAAAACTTTGCTCATATTCTTGTAAGAATCTTTTATAGTTGTCTTTGAATCCATTTTTTTGTGGTTGTGTAATTGATATTGTTTCCATTTCACCCGGTCCTACAATGTATGAAGTTCCTTGTGGTGTGTATGTTTTGAAAATACCTATCGATTCATCGTCAATATATTGTACTAATGATTTAAAAGCCCATCTTATATTATCACAATATAATGTAGGTTTTCCATAAATGTTTGTATCAACAGTATTAATTTTACCTATATTGTATGATCTATTTTTCCCAGGCGTTGGGTTTGGGTTTGAGTCATCATTAAATATTGTTCCTTTTTCTGACGATAACATCGGTATTAATCCATATCCATAAACATTTAAAACGTTTTGATAAAAACTCAAAGTTGTTGTAAAATATTTTTGTGTTTGTTGAATTAGTTCATCGTATATTTCTTTATAGTTTAATACTCCAGTAATTCCAGATATTGTCTGTCCTGTTTGTTCTAATTCACCAATTGTTTCACCAAATAAAACTTTTGGATTTTTGTCGGTGTTACTCACACCAACCAACGGTTGTAGGTTTTTTATTTTTTCAATAATTTGTTCGTCTAGCTTATTGAGTGAGGTGTCTGTTTCATCAGCTCTTTCATCATAAACTTCAGTATTTGCATAGTAATTAAACGATAACGCATTTTGTAAAGTGTCGATTGGTTCTTTCAATCCAGATCCACCTATAAAATTGAAATCCATACTAACAGTAACAATCATTGGTTGTAATCCAATACCCTCGGGATTCATATCAATAAGATTTTTTTCGTATTGTAGTGAAAGATTTGTCGGTATAATTTTTGTATTGTAAAAATCACCAACCCTAATAATCAATACTGGTGGTGTTCCAAAAGCCGTGTTTAACGACTCATTCATAATTTTTTCTCCATTTGGGCCTATCGTCGGTATAGTATCCCCAGGTCTCATACATTGTTGTAAAAATGTCAATCTAGCATTTAAACCCTCTGGTGTTGTTGAATGGAATGCTGGTGAAAAATATTTCAATTTATTTTTCAATGAATTGTAAAGAAAAAAATCAGTTTCTTTCAGTACCTCGAAATAATCACATTCAGAAAGTAAAAATCTCAATAGTTTCTTAGTTGCTCCTTTGTTTGATATCTTTTCTGTAAAAGTTGGTACTGGTTTTTCTTTTGGGGCCGAGGGTTGTTTTCCATCTCCTTGAAGCGTAATATCGGGTGCTATGTTTACAGGTGCTGATTGTGGTGGGTTTGATGTCACGTTTATCTTCTTGATTTTACTTACACGACAAGCCATAGCATTATATGAATATATTTTCGAATTACCACTTAAATTTACACCACAATTTACACCCTGTCCCATTCCATTATTTATATCTTTAGGTTGTGCTGATTTGTTCTCTTCACCTTCAGCAACATAAGTAATTGTTAGTTTAGATCCAATAAAATCTTTGAGTTGTTTACCTGATGCCGATGAAAACCCTTCAAAGAATTTACGTACAGAATCATTTCTTCTTTCGGATAAACTTTTATTATATGGTATAGTTCCAGGTGAAGAGGCACTAGAAACGATTTCCATTGTAATTTTAGCTGTGTCATCCTCTGTGAGAATTTTAATCATTTTTTCCGATAATTCTTTTATTTTTGTAAAATTTGATTCTATGTATGTCGGAAAAAAAGTGTTTACTGGGCCTTTTTGAGTTTGAACGGCTAGTCTTTCATAATTAGCTTTATTTGTTGGTGATACATATGCTGAATAGTATGTTTCGTAATTTGCTATTTCACCCGCTTTGGGTGGAACATCGTTGTCAAAATAAAATCCAAAATTTTGATATTCTTCAAGAGATGGTGTTGGTTGTGTTTGTGTGTTTTGTACTGATGTAGTTTGTGGGTCAGGTATTAGTGTTGTGAATGCTTCTTCGTAAACTTCATTTGTTATATTCGGTTCATTAAGAATTCTAGTAATCGATTGTAATTCATCCAAAGGAACTGTATTATAAATTGCCGCTAATTCATATAAATCATATTTTTTACAACCAGCAAGAAATGAGTTCAATATTTGATCAGATTCGGTATTTGTTTTATTTTCTAAAACTTTTTGAACAATCAAATTCATTATTGATGGATGGTCTACAACAATTTTCCATTTCAGATTTCCAGACCTTGATGTGTTTTTGTAAGTGTAAATTGGTTCTGGTCTTCCTAGAAAACTTGTGGGATTAAATTCTGGTCTTACGGATTCACTAAAGTCCAAATCATAAGGTGGAAACCACATTATTCTTCCACCATTTGGGCCTTGTTCACATTTTGGTAAACTTTCATATGTCAAATTTGGTCTTGATGATGTTCTCCAAGCTAAATTTTCAATAGAAAACATATATTTTTTAGCTTTACCGTTTGCGTATGTTGAAGTTCCTCCTTTTTCTGGTGCGATGTTCACATTGAATGTGTTATTCAATACGGAGTAATCCATTTTTCTAATGTTACCACCTGATTTTTGTAAATCAGTATAGGACAAATATGGTCTGTCTTTTGTAAAAACTCTACAATATTCAATAACTCTATTTTCTAAATCAGGTGTATATCTTAAAACTCTCGATCCTTTGGTTATTTGTTTGTAACCATCATTAAAAATTTTACTTGTCTGATTAATTGCATTTCCAACATGTTTGTACCTTGCACCACCTTTTGGTGTTGAGTCAACTAGTCTCTGTGTGTCGAATAAAATCGATCCAGGTTTGAAATCAAAACTTGAAGATTGGCTATCAGAAAAATCATTTGAAATCATTGGGAAATCTTCGTCTTCTCTTGATAGAGTTCCATTTGGCCCAACACCTTTACCCGCCTCAGGTATAAATTGTTCTTTTACCCAAGTAAACCCACCCATAATATTTCCTTGATCAATATAATTGTCTCCTCTAAATCCAAATTTAAACTTATCCGTAAGATCATTGCCTTCATAAGCTATACCTAAAACATCTGGGCCATATACTGGTGCTAATATTTGTTCACCAAATTCGTTGATAGGTACCTCGCCTGGGGGTGATTTCATATAACTTGGTTCGTTCATAGGGCTTCCCACGTAATACAAACCTTCACCAAGATCATCACCAAATCCACCAAAAATCGCTTGTCCAATTGCGGATAAAACACCAGTTCCACCTGTATTGTATTTTGGTCTAAACTTATTGAATACCAAACTGTTTGTAAGTTGTTCTCTTTGACCCTTACCTGTGTAATCAATGAGTAATTGAGACGGATTAGTTGGTCTTGTCCCAAATAAACCAAAAAGTGAGCCACGTCTACCATCATCCGCAGCAATTACGGCTGACTGTGTAGAATCAAAAGTTCTCGTTGGTAAAATGTCCCCAGGAATAGGAGATATCGGTAATGTGAAACCTGCTATTCTTTGTACTAAACTTTGAGCTCTTGACCCTAAATCACCACCTGCCGTAATCTTCCAATCACTAAAAGCGAGTGGTCTTTTTCCTGCAACTATAAGAGCTAAGTTAACAGGGTCTTTAGTACCATTTAAAATATTTAATCTACCAATTGTCTCTGTTTCTAAATTTCTATCTATTGTATCTTTAAAAAGTTGTTGTAAAGTCTGTGCCGCCAATTGAACCATTTGAGAGTCTTGAACTATTGACCCGTTAGAGCCATTTGGCACATCCGATAATAAAATACTGTATGGAGAGTATGTTGACGGTCTAAAACTAGGTGGATCCCAATATGATCCATTTTTTTGAACTCTTACAAAATCACCGACATCATAGTATTGATACCCATCTCTCGGTGAATATTCATTTTTTATTCGACTTTTTGTTTGAAATGTTTCAGAATATTTCTGAAGTTCATTTGTATAGGGGGGATATGGCCCGTATGGCCCTTCGTTTGGTTTGTTTTGTAATGTTGTATTAATGTCTGATATGTCATAATTATATCCACCACTAGGGCCGAATTGATTTAAAACATTAAGATTTTTAGAAAAGGGTGAACGATCTATCAAAACATCAGGTGAATCAACTACATTCGCATAGTTTGGTTCATATTGTGTTTGTGATGGATATACTACGTTGTTGTTTTGTTTACGATATGGTCTTAAATTTCTACCTAATAGACTATTACGAAAACTTTCAGTAGCTGTAAATGTTAATTGACTCGGCATAACATTTATAAATACTTGTTGTGGTTTTTTTTAAGAACATAAACCATTCAAGTTTTTTATGATTGTGCATAATTTGGTACCGCATCGAATTGTGATTTTGGTTTCGAATCATTTATCTGACCTTTTACATATGATATAAATTCTGGGTTTTTAATAATTTGGTTTACAGTCATATCGTCAATTTTAATTTCATTTCCATTATAACTTAGTACTAAAGCAATTTGACCATTGACTTCATTCTTATTGTTAACATTTATATCTGTCGGTCTTGTTGCAACCTCGGGAGTTCTTCGTTCTATATTAGCAAGATAAGAAATAGTTGATAATACTGGATTATTTTGGTTTTGATTTATTGTATTTTGAGTACCTGAAAATAATTGAGTATTTCGTTGTTCTATATTATTTGAAGTTAAATAAGTACTCAGATTTTGTGAATTTTCTTTGTCTGGAAATGCTGACGCTAAATTTTGTTGATTTTGTACCCCACCTTTCATTGCGGCTAGGGTAGTAATTAGATTTTGTTGATTTTCTTTGTCTGTAACTGTTGATACAAAATTTATTAGATTTGATGATATTCCAGTTTGTTGACCAGTTTGTTGACCATTTTGTTGACTTGTTGGTTCAAATATTGGTAACGTATTTTTTAGATCTTCAATAGTTTGTTTTTGTTTTACTTTTTCAACTTCATCTTTTAATGGTTTTATAACATCAGTGTGCAAATCATTCATCAGACTATTAAATTTTTGTGCTCCTAATTCAAGATTGTTAACTATCGTATTATTTGAGGTTACGTAACTTTTAAATTGTTTATCAAAATCAAATTTCTCCATTTTTCCAAGTAAGTTATTGAATAATGTTTCTTGTTGTGTGAAAATCTTTTTTATTTCATTGCCTGCTTGATTTGCAGAAAGAGTTCCTATTCGCGATAGAAGATTAACGACCTGTGAAAGTACCAAGTCTGTATTTTCAATACCACCTCGTATTGCTTTAGGGTTTGTGATTATTTTTACCGCATCTGAGTTTGCACTCACCGCAGCGTCTAAGGCTTGTGCGAATTGGTCTGGAAATTTTCCACCTAATTCTAATGATCTAACCCCCATTAATCCAGAAGAGAATAAGGCAACTAGTTTTTGTTGCGCGGTAAGTTGTTCACGAGCTATGTCTTCCAAAGTTTTCGGTTCTCTTTTTAAGGCTTCTAAATCTTTCGAATTTAATTCACTGACCATTTTCGTTTGACCCTCAACTTTGACTTGATATTTTCCAGTTGTTTTGTCCATAGTTGCCAAACTACTAATGAGTAGCCTATCTTCTTCTGTTATGTTTTGCAATCTTATTTCACCACCCATTTTTTGAAGTTTGGCTTGACCCATTATTATATTGTTAATGGATTCTTGGCTTACACCCAAGGCCATTGAAATTTCTCTTAAATCTCTTTTTGCATTTGGAAATATTTTAAACTCTTTGGATTGTTCGTCAAAATAAGCGAATTTATCGGTCATTTTAGTAACTGAGTTTAGTAGTCCTTCCATATCTTCTTGAGCCATGTACATTAGTTTAAATGGATCCGCCAAATCTCCGACCGCGGCACCCATTCTTTGTAATGCAGCAACAGTTTCTATAGCACCTTCTGGTGTATAAACTTTTTCCGCAAAATAAGCCATTTCTCTCATTTCTATTCGTAATGCCGTGGATTTTGCTGCCATTCTTGTTAATCCTTCAATACCATTTTGAAATCCAAACTTATTTAAATTCTCTAAATTTTGAGCTATTTGGGCATAAACCGCTGAAGTGTTCGCTCCAATTCTTCTTGCTTGATTAGCAGCAATATTTAACTTATCACCTAATACACTCGCGGATATACCAATTTTTTCGAAGTCACCTACCGCTTTACCCATTTCTGTGGGTAATTTTTCAAATACTTTCCCGGCGGCAAATAATTGTGCGGTTGTTTCTCCGAGTAGGATTGTATTTGTTCCTAATCCATCAGCAACACCCTCTTGTAAGTCGGTTACATCCTTTAACGTACCTCCAAGGCGAACTACCTCTGGTGCTGCAACCGTTATTTCTCTACGAAGACCAAAAATTTCTTTTTGTGTAGAACCGAACGATTTAGCTAAATCAGCTTGAGCTTTTAATAATGCCTCGGATATCGTATTAAAACTATAAACCCCAGTTAAAAATTCCTGTGACAGTTTATTTTGCAAATTTTTAATAGCAGTTGGGGTGAATCCAGTGGCCATATTTTTTTTTCAATTAATCAATAAATATCTAACTTATTTTTTTTTCAATAATTCCAATAATCTAGTTCTCCAAAATATGGGCATTATCAAGTAATCGGTGTAAGTAATCTTGAGAGTTTGATTTAAAACAAAAAACTCTTCCACTTGGTAAGCTCGGTTCTCAGAAGAAAACGCGAAAAAATTCCGCCCCAAAGGTGATTTCTACATCTACCTTACTTCCTGACGGGGCTAATACTGTTCTTTTTAATTCAATTTTAGGTTCGTTATCATCCATAAAACGTCGAATGAATTTTGAGTCTAAAATCGGCATTGTTTCGATAAACTTATTAATTGTTTGTGGTGTATTATCACCATTCACAGATACTATTTGTTTTTGTAGTCTCCAAGTTATTCTTGGAGCTATTCTGTTTTGTGGATAATTTTCGGTTTGTTTTGTTATTTCGTTGATTTCACCATATGTTAATGGTTTCAAAGTAACTTGAGTTTGACTCTTTGGTAATGTTACTGTCCATGTACCGTTATCGTCAGATAAAACACTAGGTACTCTTAGATCTAATTCTTCTAGACTTAATGTTGCTTGAAAAACTTTATTAGTTTGTGGGTCTACTGTGTTTATAATATACTCTGGGCCAAAAGATGTGTTCCGTAAAAATATCAATATCGCCTCCAAATCCCCATTTAATAAATCGTCTGGTTTTATGTCGGGTTCATAAAGTTTATTTCGTACCAAAGTTATAATGGTTTCGTTTGGATTTGATCCCATTAAAAGATTTTCGTCACTTGCTGTTAAATATCCGACTTTAACAGATTTTTTTTTACTCTTATAAAATTTACCACCACTGGGTAATTTTACTACATCATGAGGTAGTGTAAAATCAGCTTGTCCGTATTTTAAAAGATTTTCATCCATAATCAATTATATTTAGATAATAAATAACTATATTATAATATTTGTCAAGATTTATAATAAAAAAAAAATTCCATACGTGAATATGGAATTTTCTTTTCAAGTGGAAAATTATTCTAGAAAACCAATATACAACGATCTGGTTGAAGATTTAATGTTGCTTTTGCTAACGTATCATTCCCATAGTTAAGCTGATCCCATTCGGCAGATACAATTTGACATCCTTCCAAAATCCATTTTTCAACAACTACCCCTGTTGGATCTAACATTTCTAAATCAATATTCTTTTTATACCCAGCGGCATATCCCATACGACCAGTAACTGATTCCGCATGAAGACGAACCCACTCCATAAGGGCTTGTGTGGCTGAAGGCCCGATAGGATCTCTAAATACCACGCTTATGGCATTCCACTTAAATCTTCCAGCAACGTATGTTTCTGTATTCAAAAATGGAATTGCAACAGATGTAATGTCAATTTTAGGTCTTCCTGCGGTTTCTACATACCATTCATTTATTCCTAATGTTGAATCAAATCTAACAATAAATCTATTTGTTCTTTTCGGCTCGTACGGAACGGGCATTTTCATGAGTAAATCAGCCATAACTTTTTTGTTTTTTGTCTATAAATATTAGTATTTTAATTTTTTTCTATTTACTTTTATTTTTAATGTGATATTGTGTATATGAATTTGGTTTAGTTCTTGAAAAAAGATTATATGTTCTGAAAGAAGTTCTTATAAATTTCTTATTTAAAAATTTTTCTATTTACTTTTATTTTTAATGTGATATTGTGTATATGAATTTGGTTTATTTCAAAAATAGATTATATGTTCTTAAAGAAGTTCTTAATAAAATCTTATTTAATTTTTTAGAATTTGGTTTTAGTTCCTGATGAAGTATTATATGTTCTTAATAAAGGTTCTTTAATAAATTCTTGTTTAATTTTTTCTAAGTTCTTTATATCATCATCGGAAAACCCAATTGTTGGTGAAAATCTATTACTTATTTTATCTTTCATATAAAGTTTCTTATTTAACTTTTTTGCATGTTGTTTGACATAGTTAATGAATTCTCTAAGAGCTTTGACTTTGAGTTCTTCTGGACTTGAAGCACTTCCTTCATCTCCAAAGGAAACTGGATAATATTTGTTTAAATCCAGATAGTAATTTATAAGATCTTTTGTATTTGTTGGACCTTCCTTGGTAATCTTTCTATACTTCTTTAGGTTTTTCACAAGCAACTCTCTGTTGATACCCATATGATTTTGTATGATCATATTGTAGATAGCTTCTCTAATCGTTCTTGGGTTGTGTCCTCGTGCTGTGATGATAGAAAAAATAGATCCATTATTAATAGCTTCAATGAAGTCTGACCAAGCTGGTCCTGGTTTAGCATTCATCGTATCAAACAAAAACTTTTTATCACCTAAAGTCCTAAAAAATCTAAAGGGATCTTCGGCATATCCAACAATTTTATGACCTTCATATTGAAAGTTTTCACTTCCAATTTTAGATCGGAATTTCGCAAAGTCCTCTGTTGACATACCAACTTCATTACCCCCATCATCCACCAACATTATCTTTGTTGGCATTTGAAGAATATTATCATCCCAGTCAAAGGCATAATACTTCAAATCGGGGGTTCCGAATTGATCGAAACCCTCCGAAATGATAGTACGTTTTTTTTTAACTGTTGACATTTAGAATTAGATATTTTCAAAAGACGCTCCAGTTGGTGTGATTAAGAACTCAATGTCAATAAATTCTAGGCTACGTGTGGGTTTTAAATAAATCTTCCCACTTAGAGTATTACGGTCCAAATCCTCAACAGAATTACTTACAGTCACTCTAAAGTCATAAAGACCTCTATCTCTTCTGATGGCATCCAAAATAGGATTGACACTGTCTAAGAAGTCCTGACGTACCTTGGCATCGTTTTGTTCGAACAACAACCTAACGGCAACTGCGGAGATAAGTTTTCTAGCTTGTAATAACAACCTTCTAACATTAATTCTATTCAATGCCGTATCAGCAATCTGGAGTGTTTTGTTACCCCAAATTACAGTACCAACATCAGAGAACGTAGCGATTGGGTTAATACGACCTTGGTACAATGTATCTCTTTCTTCTTGTGTTAATTTTTTTCTTGCTTTAACTGCATTAACCAAACCACGAGTATATCCCGCGGTCGCAAACCAAGGAAAGGACACATTATCAGTCAAAGCCAAATTACGACAAACCTCATTAGTTGGTGGTAAATAAATTTGTGTGTTTGTGGCGGTATCCCTTACCAAAATCCATGGATAATATGTTGCCGTATAATTTGAATCAATGTTTGAGTTAACCAAATTGTCCACAACTTCGGTTGGATAAATAAAATTATCAGTATTTGTTGGTAGATACACATTACAGTCAGGTGTTGTTACAATGTAAATGGAGTCCGCTCTTTGATATGTAATCATAGAAATCGCATCATCCACTAAGTTAGCATTATTAATGTAATCAATACCTGGAGTTGCAAAAACGTTAATATTGGTTGCTTCAGGATTTGCGAATGTTTGAATACCCATCAGGTATGCATAATAATCAGTATTTGCATATTCTGTGGTATTACCAAACGATATTGGTTTAAAAGCACCCCAACCTGTTGCGTATGGATATTTAATTGATGAACAAGCACCTCTTTGATATCCCATGCCACCCACAATAAAGCCATCTCCGTTTGTTCTATACTCTCTATAGATATCCCATCCATCAAACCCTTTTTGAACCAAGAATGTAAACTTACGAGCTTGAATCGAAAAGTATGGATTATCCGCACTTTGAGGATCATTTCTAAATGAAGCATCTCCACACTCAAAAGCTGGTGTTCCAGATGTGGGGCCAGTTGTAATCAATACAACAGTTGCGCCAGAATCCATGTGAAAACCAGGTGTTATGTAATTCCACGGAGCAAACTCTTCAGAAATACAGGTTTGTGATGCTGATGATGGTGGTTTTTGACCTTTGTATTGAAAAAAGTCAGGATCATACCCTATTTGAGACGAGATACCCAAGAAAGTCGAACGAACTTTATCACCACTACTTTCGATAGCATTGGACAATCCTCGACCAGCAACTGGGCCAGAGGTGATACCAAATGGGGGATTATAAATAACTTCACCCGGATAATTGTAAGCAACCTTAAAAATCGGAAAAGGAGGTTGAGAAGTTAGAAGTGAAGAATAGGTTCTCATTACGTAACCCTCAAATCCACAAGGTAGTGAATCAACAGGTGCATCTAAATTTAATTCCAACATAATATATTTGGAGGTGAGTGCATATTCTCCATCAGCAGTACCAATTCTTACGCCAACATAACTATTTGATGTAATATCCATAGAACAATTTGTGAATTTTTCTAGATAAACGGGATTAGCGTCCGTATCAAAAAAATCACGAACACCAACATCAAAAGTATTATTTGTGAAAGAAATATTTTGAATGGAAATTTTAATTTGACTATTTGAGGAATCTCCGTCTGAAATTGTAATGACCTTAAATAATCTTTCTACTTGACTACCACGTAATTGAGAAACAACCCAAGGGGACTCAGCGGTTTTGTATCTTGATAAATAATTAGCGATTGAATTTGTTGTAGAACCATACCTTAAACCAGGAGTTGCTACCAATTCAGATCTAAGTCCACGAATAAGACCCTTATTGTATCCATATGTCATTAATGTTGGATAAATTTCTTCAATGAACAAAGGCACTTCGGTTCGAGGTTTGGAAAAATTAGTTCTTCCTAAAACTGAAGGTAAATAATTTTGATCTGTATTTGAGAACGAACCAACAAAGGAGAAATTTTTTGGGTTCGATGTTCCATCAGTTGTACCTGTAATTGCAAACCGTACGAAAGGGTTTTGAGTGACCGAGGAATACGAACCTGTAAAATCTAAACCAACACTAGTTAATCCTGTAACCTGATAAGCAGGCCCATCACCACCAGAACCATAATTTGAAATACCTCTGGATCTCAAAGTAGCAACAAC
>Ga0214923_10007205_pt1 | contig 12202 bp, 11 predicted proteins | sample LL1510_MetaG_FD_177993 | JGI IMG/M metagenome (GOLD analysis project Ga0214923, IMG submission 177993) | Freshwater microbial communities from Lake Lanier, Atlanta, Georgia, United States - LL-1510 | ecosystem: Environmental > Aquatic > Freshwater > Lake | place: USA: Georgia | collected...
CTTGGTACTGAATCTCTACAGACCTTTGGTGGTTCTGGTTTCACTCAAGATTGGCCACTAGAACAGTATGTGCGTGATGCAAAGATCGATACTTTGTATGAAGGCACAACAGCGATTCAAGGGTTGGACTTCTTCTTCCGCAAGATCATCAAAGATAACGGACGTGCGCTGACGAAGTTAGCGAAAGAGATTGGCAAAGTTGCAGCAAGCGGTGGAAACAATGCGACTGAGAAGGCTGCGCTTGCTAAAGCACTTGAAGATATGCAAGGCATTATCGGACAGCTTGTAACGCATGCACTTGCTAGCCAAGAGAATCCTTCCGAGATTTACAAATGCGGACTAAATACTTCGCGCTTGTTGATGGCGGTTGGCGATGTCATCATCTCGTGGTTGTTGTTGCGTCAAGCAGATATCGCTGCATCAAAGATCGGTAGCGCAAGTGGAAAAGATAAAGATTTCTATGAAGGAAAGATTGCGGCATCGCGATACTTCATTCATAACTTCTTGCCTTTGATTGCAGCTACACGCGCGATTGTGGAGCGTGAAGATGGCGAGATCATGAAGGTGTCTGAAGCCGCCTTCTAGGCTGTGTAAAGTACGCGGAATGCTCACCAAATTCCGCGGCGAGATCTACCTCTTCTTCGGGGCTTTTCTCTTTGCTTTTAACGGCATCATCTCCAAGATCGTGCTGATTGATGGGCTTTCGGCCTGGAGGCTTACCCAGGTTCGATGTGGCGGGGCTTTCCTTATTCTCTTCGCTATCTATTTCACTTTCCGGCGCCATGAGTTGAAGGCGACTCGCGCTGAACTTCCGTGGTTGATTGCCTTCGGTGCGGTCGGTGTGACCTTTGTGCAGGCTTTCTATTTCGTCGCAATCGAGCGGATGTATGTGGGTGTTGCTCTCTTGATTGAGTTCACGGCGCCGATCTGGATCTTGTTGTTCTTGAGGTTTGTGATGAAGAAGCATGTGCCGGCTGGGCTTTGGTACGCGATTTTGTTGGCTTTTAGTGGTTTACTGATGATCACTCAGATCTGGAATGGTTTGACGCTCGATCAGCTTGGATTGATTGCGGCGTTCATCGATGCCTTTGCACTTGCGGGATATTTCTTGATTGGTGATCGACTTGGGAATACAAAATCGAGTGCTGCGATCACGACCTGGGGCTTCGGTGTGGCAAGCGGAATGTTGCTCTTTATCTTGCCGATCTGGAATTTCCCGACTGAAGTTTTCTCCAAAGATATGGAGTTGTTGGGGCGCTTTAGTGATCACACCCTTCCAGGTTGGGCGCTGATTCTCTGGATAGTGGTGATGGGAACGATTGCGCCATATATCTTGGTGGTTAGCGGACTAAAGATTCTTTCTGCATCAACCGCGAGTGTTTTCGGAATGATCGAACCAGTCATGGCGGGAATGTTTGCGTGGTGGTGGCTCAGTGAAAGTCTTAATGGAATTCAACTAATTGGATGTGTTGTGGTGATTGCTGGTATTTCAATTGCAGATAGAGCGCGACAGAAAGCCGAAGCTCACTGAATTAAGAGTTTCGCAAGTGCGTGAAGAAGTGGGATTCCTAAAGTGAGATTGAAGGGGAATGTCACGCCAAGGCTTGCGGTAATAGATAGTGAAGGATTTGCTTCAGGTAGCGCGATGCCGACTGCGGCAGGAGCAGCAATATAGGAAGCGCTAGCGCACAAAACGCCGAGGACTGTGGCGCCACCGACGGAGAGTCCAGCAAGGGAACCGCCAAGAACTCCGAGCGATCCTGAAAGTAATGGGAATGCGATTGCGAAGATGAAAAGTCCTACGCCAGTTTCTTTGATGACGTGGATCCGAAGACCCGCGAGATATCCAAGGTGCATTAAGAAGAGCGCGAGGATTCCGGGAAGAAGATTGACGAAGAATGGTTCGACGCGGGCATATCCAGCATCACCTGAAATTGCACCAACAACGAGTCCGCCGACAAGAAGGATGACAGTCTTTCCAAGCACAATCTCTTTGAGTGATTCAGACCAAGAAACTTCGCGAGAGATGTGGCGAGTTGCCAGGAAGATACCGATGATGATTCCGGGGATTTCCATGATGGTAAGAAGTGTTGTGGCAAATCCTTCGTACGTGACGTTGGCGTTATCAAGAAAGACGAGAGCCGCGGTAAATGTAACAAGAGATGTGGAGCCATAGTGCGCTGCAATAGCGCCACGATCAATTTCGTTAAGCGCTTTGATGTAACGAAGAAAGAAGAATGCGAGCGCCGGAATGATGCAACCAAGGAGAAGTGTTGCGGTCACCGGCTTGATAAGTCCGCTGGCGCTGGAGTGAGTAAGTGAGACGCCACCTTTAAGACCAATACCAAAGAGGAGATAGACCGAGATGATTTGGTAGACCGGATCAGGGATGCGGATATCGCTGTTGAATCGCGCCGCGATAAAACCAAGGACGAAGACGAGAACAGATACTGAGGTTAAGTTTGTGACCGCTAGTGAAAGCGACTGATCCATGCGTGGAGTATAAGATGCCAAATATGAACGGTGCGCATCCTTATCGTGGAGTTAGCGCTTCGTTTGCAACGAAGCATGAGAAAGAGAAGGTAGTTGCGCCGATTTTTTCTACTCTCGGGATTTCATTACAGGTTCCAGATATTGATACTGATCTCTTAGGAACATTTAGTGGTGAGATTGAACGAGTGGGCCTTCCAAAAGAAGTAGTCCTGGAGAAAGCTCGGCTGGGTATGGAGGCTTCAGGCCTGCCTTATGGAGCTGCTTCGGAAGGCTCGGTTGGGCCAGATCCCGTGGTGCCATTCCTGAATTCAGATATCGAGTGTATGGCTTGGGTTGATGATGAGCGCGGCATCGAGATCGTGGAGTTTCACCGAAGCTTGGACATCATCGCCGCAACTTCGCATTCGATTGATGGTGATTTCTTAACCAGAGCTGATTTTCCAAACCATTCCTTGATTGTGAAGGGAAATGGGAAAGTTGTGAAGGGAATCAAGGATCGCGGTGAGTTAGATCGGGTAATTGCAGAAATTTCTAAACTTGGCGCATCAATCGTGATTGAAAGTGATCTGCGTGCTCATCACAGTCCATCGCGTATGCGAAATATCGCGGCGGTCGCCGAGAAGTTAGTGGTTCGAATTTCTCGACTATGTCCAGGGTGTAACGCTCCAGGGTTTGGTCATGTAGAGAATTTGTATGGTGTGGCATGTAGGGAATGCAAAAATGTAGAAGTGCGGGCGATTCGTGGCGAAGTATTGGGATGTGTGAAGTGCGATTACCGAGAAGAGATTTCACGTGTGAGAGAATTTATCGAGCCAGCAGAGTGCGGGTATTGCAACCCTTAATTGTCCTTAACGAACTTCTCAGGAGCTGAGAACTTCGGTGCGATATCGCCGAACTTCGCGAAGTGGAGAAGTGATGCGACAGTAATTGTGCGGGTAGGACCGTTACGGTGTTTAGCAACAATTAGATCTGCTTCACCAGATCGGTTCTGGGAGTCATAAAGATCATCGCGGTGTAACAAGATAACAACGTCAGCATCCTGTTCGATCGAACCTGATTCACGAAGGTCAGAGAGCATTGGTTTCTTATCGGAACGTTGTTCAGGAGAACGATTGAGCTGTGAAATCGCAACAACGGGAACATTGAGTTCCTTGGCAAGGAGCTTGAGTTGGCGCGAGAACTCGGAGACTTCTTGCTGGCGGTTTTCGACCCGCTTTCCAGAAGTCATGAGTTGCAGATAGTCGATGATCACGAGCTTTAAATCATGTCGTTGTTTCAAGCGGCGGGCTTTAGCGCGAATTTCCATCATTGAAAGATTGGGGGAATCATCAATAAATAAAGGCGCTTCGCTGATTTCACCCATACGTCGAGCAAGACGGCCCCATTCCTCATCACTCAAAGTTCCGGAGCGGATGTTATTTAAAGCAACGCGCGCTTCCGCAGAGAGCATACGCATCGTGATTTCAGAGCGGCTCATTTCAAGAGAGAAGATGACGGAGCAATCGCCATTATGGATTGATGCGTGACGAGCGATATCTAAACCAAGTGTTGATTTACCAACTGCAGGACGAGCAGCGATAACAATCATATTTCCGGGATGGAAACCATTAGTGAGAACATCGAGATCTTTAAAACCAGTCTTCACACCTTCAGCAAGATCACCGGATTGCATCTTTTCAATCTGGTCGAGAGCTGCTGGAATCAAAGTATTAAGTTGGACAAAGTCTTCACCAGCGCGACGTTCGGTGACTTGATAGACCTCTTGTTCGGCCATATCAACGATGCCATCAACATCGCCTTCGGCGGCGTAACCGAGTTGGACAATCTTTGTGCCAGCTTCAACAAGACGACGTGCGATTGCGCGTTCACGAACAATCTTTGCGTAGTAGCCAGCATTAGCAGCAGTAGGAACAGCAGAAATTAAAGTGTGAAGATATGGTGCGCCACCAGCGCGTGCAATCTCACCACGTTTTGTGAGTTCGGCGGCAACAGTGACAGCATCGGCAGGTTCGCCACGTCCATATAAATCAACGATGACATCGAAAATTAATTCATGTGCGGGACGGTAGAAGTCGCGGTGACGGATGATTTCAACGACTTCACCGATCGCATCTTTCGATAACAACATTCCGCCGAGAACAGATTGTTCGGCGACTAAATCTTGTGGTGGTGTGCGATCGAATTCTGGCGTACGACGATCGTCGTAGTTAGGGACCTCTGCCAGACTCATGTGCGTATCTTCTGGGTCAGCACTGACATGGACTAATCCCGCGAGAAACGCTGTGCGCAGGGGTGTGGGTAGATGGGGCAAATCTGTGGGTAAGTGGCCCTTTTCCTGTGTGGAGATTGTGGATGAAGTGTGGGTAACTCTGTGGCTCTCGCGAAAAGCGCAGGTGAGCGGGGCGTGAGGGTGTGGGTAAAGATTTATTTCTACTTCTCAATAAATGAGATTTTGTATCTGTCTTTAATGTGACAAAAAACGGCCCGCGTTTGAGGCGCGAGCCGTTTTAGTTGTAGAGCTAATTACTCAGTAACGCTGATTGTGATGTTTGCGGCAACACCAGTCATGAGAGAAACCTTTGCAGTGTGCTTGCCGAGGTTCTTTACATGCTTTACGAGTTTGATCTTGTGACGATCGATATCAAGACCAGTTGCGCTCTTAATTACAAGTGCAATGTCTTTTTCGGTGACGGAACCAAAGAGACGACCTGTTGAGCCAACTTTTGCTTTAACAACAAGAGTTGCTGCTTCTAAGGTTGTCTTGATTTCGTTTGCGTGATCCTTGTCGCGAATATCGCGAGCTTGGCGTGCACGACGGATACCTGCGATCTGAGTTTCGCCGCCTTTTGTCCAAGCGATTGCAGAACCGCGTGGAAGGAGGAAATTGCGTGCGTAACCATCTTTGACGGTAACAACATCGCCAGCATGGCCGAGGCCTGCTACTTCACGAGTGAGAATAAGTTTCATTGTCTATTCTCCTTATCGCGCTGTTGATGTGTAAGGAAGAAGCGCAACTTCGCGGCTGTTCTTCACGGCATCAGCAATTTGGCGTTGGTGTTGTGTGCATGCGCCAGTAACACGACGAGCGCGGATCTTGCCGCGATCAGAGATGTACTTGCGAAGAGTCGCGACATCTTTGTAATCGATGTATGTGACCTTGTCGCGGCAGAAGCTGCATGGCTTCTTCTTGAATTTCTTATTGAGCGCTGGAGAAACTTTTGGTTTCTGCTTCAGCGTTCGGTTGGAACGTGCTCCCATTGTGGTGCTCCTTGTTCTGGGCCCGCGTTTTTAGCGCGGAATGGTCTGTTTTTAAGGGGTTTTAGAAGGGTGGCTGATCGTCTGCAGTGGTGGATGTCCATCCGCCGCCGCTAACAGTTGCCGGTGATGACCATGGGTCATCAGAAGATTCGGTTGGTGCGGAGAAGCCGCCGTTACCGCCACCTTGACGTGTGGTCTTAGTGACTTTAGCGGTTGCGTTACGAAGAGAAGGACCGACTTCGTCGACTTCTACTTCAAAGACGGTGCGCTTTTCGCCCTCTTTGGTTTCGTATGAACGCTGCTTCAAACGACCAGAAACGATCACGCGCATTCCGCGAGTGAGTGATTCAGCGACGTTCTCGGCTGCTTGGCGCCAAATCTGACAGTTAAGAAAGAGAGTATCTCCGTCTTTCCATTCATTTGTCTGGCGGTCCATGTAACGCGGTGTTGATGCAACGGTGAACTTTGCGACTGCAGCACCTGATGGTGTGAAGCGAAGTTCTGGATCGTTAGTTAAATTACCAACGAGAGTGATTTGTGTATCTCCGGCTGCCATTTTTTATCCTCTATCTACTTTATGTGGTCTCTACTTATGTGCGGATTTATTCGGGACGGACAACTTTTGTACGAAGGACTGCTTCGTTCAAGTTAAGTTGACGGTCCAACTCTTTGATTGCGGCTGGTTCACAGTGCATATCAACAACGGCGTAAATACCTTCGCTCTTCTTTTGGATTTCGAAAGCCATTCGACGTTTGCCCCAGATATCGAGTTTGTCGACTCGACCACCGGATTCTTTGATGATCTTGAGATATGTCTCAAGACTTGGTGCGACTGTGCGTTCTTCTAGATCGGGATCTAGGATCACCATTAATTCATAGCGACGCATGCGTTAACCCCACCTCCTCTGGACTAATGCGGCTACGGTCTTTCCGTAGCAGGAGGGTCATTGCGTTTTCACTCGAAAATCCCCGTAGATGGGGCTTCGTGTGAAGGAGGGTAAGCCTAGCCGTGGGTACTGTCAGGGAGAAATTCGAGTGGGTTGCCCTGTGCATCACGCGTGGCTGTGGAACGGGCCGATAGGGCGCTTCGAATCAAGGTCTGGGAGAAGAAAGCAAGACCTGCGATGCGGATGAAGATTGTGGCGGCATAAACCGTCTCGGTAAGTCCAAATTTAGCGCCGGTGTAGCTCGCAAGGTATTGCCAGATCGCAAAGTGATACAACGCCTCGCTTCCTTGCCAAACCCAGAATGCAGCGCGCTCTTCTTTTCCTGTCATCGCAAGTACCGCAAGCGGTGTTAGCCAGAGAATGTATTGCGGTGAATAAACCTTACTAATGGTTACAAAGGCAGCGACAGTAAGGAATGCAACGGTGGCAAGGTTTGAGAAATCATCGCGAGATTGCGCAACCATCGAATAAAAGAGTGCGATTGCGGCGAGTGCAATTAAGAAAATAATGATGGTGAGGTTGTTGATGTTTCCGCCGGGGAGTTTGAGTAAAGCCATCGCGTACCAAATCGAGCCGAGATCACTATCCCGATCAATATTGAGTTTGAAGAATCTAAACCAACCGTCGTAATTGTTCATCGCAACTGGAATATTAATTACTAGCCATGATGCGACGGTGATGGCGAGATATCGAATGAGCGTGCCAATCGCTTTTTGATTCCAGAAGATAAGTGCCATACCAAAGAGAATTACGCCGGGGTAAAACTTTGTGGAGATTGCGATTCCCATGAAGAGTGCTGAGAGATCAAATTTCTTATCGTGGAAGAAATACAACGACAAAAGCGCAAAGAGTACGGCGTAGATATCCCAATTTATAAAGAGTGAACCAAAGACTGCGGGTGTGATTGGAAAAAGTGGCGTGAATTCAGGCTTTAATCGCCATAAAAGAAAAACAGAGGCGAAGATTAACAGAATGATGAGCGCGATATTGAGATCGAAATATGGTTTGTAGCCTTCTGGATCATCGATTGCTAGACCTGTGGCCCACATGACTATGCCGGTAAGCACGGGATATTCCACGGAGTTATCAGTGGAGGCGTAAGGCCATTGATCAGTATTGATTTCTCGGGCGCCATAGAGAGCTGAGATATCGGAATAACACATATGGATATAGACATCCGGGCTACCCCAGCCAGCGCTGCGACAATGGTTGAACTTTCCAAAAGCTAAGAAGGAAGCGATGAGGGTGACGATTAAAGCAATGCGCAGGCTTTTATTGATGGTCATTATCGAGAGAGATACTTCTTCAACGCTTTCTCACAGAAGTCTTTGAGATCTTTATTTGTGCCCTCAAGGTTTGCAGTCTGACACCAAGTTGCAGCAGCAGCTGGTGAAATTGTGGGAACTGGGTCTGGAATCGGTGCTGAGGTTGTGCCACCGATGGCGCTAGGTGGAGCGAAATCAAGTTCTGGTTGTCCTTTAAGTGCGCCCTTCATATATGCGCTCCAGATGCGGGCTGGGAAACTTCCACCAGTCACAGAGTTAAGTCCACCAATTCCATTAAGTGATTGTGTTGCATCATCGCGATAGAAAGCGATGGAGGTCGCAAGTTGTGGTGTGTAACCACTGAACCAGGCAGATGCATTGGATTGTGACGTTCCAGTCTTGCCTGCAGCGGGCCGGCCAAAGTCACGTAAAGCTGCCGATGCGGTACCAGCTCGCACAACTTCACCGAGTGCGTAATTCAGATCTGCCATCACCGCTTCATCAAATACTTGTTCGGTTTCCACGCGAGCTTGATAGAGCACGCCTTTATTGGCGCCTAATACTTCTTTGACCATGAACGGTTTAGCGCGAACACCATTTGCGGCGAAAGTTGCAAAAGAATTAGCAACATCAATAACGCGTGGGCTTGCAACGCCAAGTACAACAGAAGGTGATGGCACCATCGCAACAGTTTCCGGAATTCCCGCGCGGCGTGCGGCATCGATAACTTTATCGGCGCCAACTTTTATTCCGAGCGGAACGTAGATGGTGTTGATTGACGATGCAGTCGCTTTAAGAAGCGTGAGATCGCCGAAAGATTTATCTCCGTAATTAGAAACTTCATATGGACGACCGATTCCGTCATCGAAGATCTTTGGTCCATCGCCATTCCAGATGGAGGAGAGTGAAATTCCTTGTTCTAGTGCGGCAATGAGCGCGAAAGGTTTGAAGGTTGATCCCGCTTGGGTGATTCCTTGGGTCGCGTCATTAAGTTGGCGCTTGAGGTAATCCTTACCGCCATACATTGCAACAATCTCGCCGGTGCCAGGACGGATAGAAACTAAACCGATATGAAGATTGTCTGGAGCCTTCTTCGGTGCTTGGTTGAAGACAGCAGCTTCAGCTGCGACTTGAGCATCTTTCTCCAGCGTAGTGCGGACAATTAATCCACCAATCATTAATTGTTCGTCAGGGAATCCAAGTGAGTTGAGTTCTTTACGAACCGCTTCAATCAAGTGGCCTTTATTTCCGGCAAGTTGTCCGGTAGAGAGGCGAGGACGAATCGTAGGAACTTTCTTGAGATATCGCTCGGCTTGAGCTTTCTCGATCCAACCTTCACCAAGCATGTTGTTGATGACATATTTGTAGCGCGCTTCGAGTCGATCTTTATTTCCCTCTCGATAATCCGGATCGTAATAACCAGGCGAGCGGAGAATTGAAGCAAGCACCGCGGCCTGCGGGACAGAGAGTTGGTCAGCGCTTCGGCCGAAATAAACCTGGGCGCCGGTCTCAACGCCGTATGCGCCGCGACCAAAATAAATTGTGTTCAAGTAATTTTCGAAGATCTGGTCTTTACTTAATTGATTCTCTAACTTTATTGCGATGATCAATTCGATGATCTTGCGTTGAATGGTGCGATCTGGCGTGAGGAATGCAGTTTTGGCGTATTGCTGGGTGATGGTGGATCCGCCTTGTAATCCACGACCTAGTGCGGTGTTGATTGCGCCGCGCAAAATTGCGATGGGATTAAATGCGCCTTGGGAGTAGAAACCTTTATCTTCTGCAGCTAAGACCGCGTGACGCAAATCAAGTGGAATTCTTGCTAGCGGAATGATGGTTCGATTTTGCGCACCGATACGTCCAACTTCATCGCCATTTGCATATTGGATAACAGTGGCTTGGGAGTTCACATATTCATTGGGGTCTGGGACATCGGTTGTGAAATAAGCAATCGCAAATGCAGTGGCGCCAATCAGGAAGAAGAAGCCACCGATGCGGATAAGGAATCGAGCGCCTCGTTTGCGGAGCCATTCCATGGCTTAAGAGTAACGAACTAGAGTGTTTTAACTTTACGTGGCGGCTTTCTGACTTGGCCATCACCAAGCAGATATGAGGCGGAGAGGTGATTCCAGCCGCAACCTAAACAGACTTCGACAACATAAACGCGGAATTCACCATATTTAGATTGCATCTCTTCTAATTCTTCATCGCTCTTAATGCGACCTGAATATTGTCCGAGTTGGTCGCCAAATGTGTATTGCAGTTCGTGGACTTTATCTTTATGACACATCGGGCAATCGCGATCAGTGAGTTGGCCATGGTGTTTCGCGGCGCGACGTAGATATGGGTCGGCATCGCATGCATCAGATGTGGTGTTCAGCCCACGGTAAATACTTGCGATTGTGGCGCGCTTCTTGAGAGCGAAGTCAACATACGCGCGCTTGGACCACATGGGTGAAGGATAAAGGGAAAAACTTAACTACGCTTTCCGTGTGAGATTCCGAGAAGCTTTACGAAAAACTTCTGTGGGACGTCTCTTGGCTGTGCGGTGGATGGGACAACTCACTGACGGAATCTTCCAGTCATCGCTCGCCTCATTCTTACTTTTCTCGCCAGAACGACAACCAGATGCGAAATCTGCAGCCGTGGCATTTGCTGTGGTCTTGCTTCCTTACTCTTTAGTCGGACCTTTTGTGGGAACAATTCTGGATCGCGTTTCGCGACAGCGAGTAATTCTCTTTGCAAATCTATTTCGCGCATTCACGCTTATCTTTATCGCTGGATTGATTCGCAATGGCGCAACTGGTGTAGAACTCACAATTTTTGTTTTAATCGCATTTGGCGTGAACCGACTTATCTTGGCTGGTCTCTCTGCTGGCCTTCCACTTCTGATTGATACAACTGGAACTGAAGGAAGAAATACCCTCGTTTCTATTAACGCGACTGCAGTTACCGGTGGGACTGTTTTTGTAGTGCTCGGTGGCGGAATCGGAATTGGGATTCGTGGGCTCTTAGAAGGAAGCATGAGCGCCAACCAAGCTGATGGAATCTTGGTGACTTTAAGTGCGGCATGCTTCTTTATTGCCGGGTTATTGGCGCTGCGATTCAAGCGCGAAGAATTAGGTCCGCTTCCACATGAAGTAAAGAAACAGAGCGTGGTTGCGGCGTATCAAGAGATGGTTGATGGCTATAAATTCCTGCGAACGATCAAAGATTGCTTCCTTGGTATTAGCGCTACTGCAGTACAGCGCGGCGGACTTACTGCGCTCACACTCATGGCGCTGTTGCTAAATCGCAACACCTTTAATGATCCGGCTAATCCAGAAGCTGGGCTGGCTGGATTTGCTTTTGCAATTACGATTGCGGGAATCGGAATCACAATCGGTGCGGTGATTGCGCCATTCGGGGTAAAGAAGTTTGGTCGCCATGCATGGATTAGATATTCACTTTTTGCCAGCGCAGTATTGCCTGTGCTTCTTGCTTTCAATCAGAATGAGTTCTTCCTTGTAGCCACTGGATTCTTTGCTGGAATGGCGGGACAAGGAGTGAAAGTCACAAACGATGCGCTTGTGCAATCAAAGATTGTTGATGAGTTCCGTGGTCGCGTCTTTGCGGTGTATGACGTCATGGTAAATGCTGGAATTGTTTCTGGTGCGATCATCGCTGCATTTATTCTACCAGCCGATGGGGTTTCTTCAGTACTGCCCGCGCTCATCGCACTTGCTTATGTTCTTGTTGCCTTTGTTGTGTTACGCCCCAAACGATTCAATAGCGATTTCTAATTCTGGTTCTCCTCCCACCACTTGCGAAGTTCGGCTTCAGCGCGCTCTTCACCGAGTGGTCCAAGTTCAAGACGAAGTTCAAGCAAATAGTCATACGCCTTACCGATCGTTGGACCAGCAGGAATTCCAAGTAACTTCATAATCGCGTGACCATCAAGATCGGGACGGATCTTTAACAATTCTTCTTGTTCCATGAGTTGGGTGATCCGCTCTTCTAAACCGTTGTAATGCGTCGCAAGATTCTCGGCTTTCTTCTTATTACGAGTTGTGCAATCTGCGCGGGTAAGAACATGGAGATGGGTCAATAATTCGCCAGCATCGCGTACATAGCGACGGACTGCGGAATCTGTCCATGCGCCATCGCCATAACCGTGGAAACGTAGGTGCAGAAAGACTAATTGTGAGACATCTTCAACCACATCATGATCAAAGCGGAGCTTCTTTAACCGCTCTTTTG
>Ga0214923_10007206_pt1 | contig 12201 bp, 11 predicted proteins | sample LL1510_MetaG_FD_177993 | JGI IMG/M metagenome (GOLD analysis project Ga0214923, IMG submission 177993) | Freshwater microbial communities from Lake Lanier, Atlanta, Georgia, United States - LL-1510 | ecosystem: Environmental > Aquatic > Freshwater > Lake | place: USA: Georgia | collected...
TATTGCTAGCGGACGCTTAGACAACCAGGCATCGTGTTGGGCTGCCATCTCGGCACTACTTGATTCGCGATCTGGAGCTGCTACTCAAGTTGTTGCACTATTTGACCATGAAGAGGTTGGCTCAGAGAGTGCAACAGGGGCAGCAGGCCCGCTTCTTGCACATTCCCTTGAACAAATCGCCGCGGCTCAGGGTATTTCACGAATTCAATTTCTCGAGGTCCTCGCAAATTCGTCGTGTATCTCGGCTGATAATGCCCATGCGGTGCACCACAATTTTCCAGAGCGTCACGATCTTTCGCACGGACCGATCATCAATATGGGCCCAGCACTCAAGCTGAACTCAAATCAGCGATATGCAACATCCTCAACATCTGCCGCAATGTTTATTTCTGCATGTACCAAAGCAAAAATCAAACATCAAGTTTTCGTCTCTCGTAACAACATGCCTTGTGGTACGACTATCGGTCCAATTACCGCCACACGATTAGGCATTGACACGGTAGACGTCGGAGTACCGCAACTTTCAATGCATTCGATTCGAGAAGTCTGCGGAGTCAGTGATTTGATTTCTTTGCAACTCGCACTCAAGGCTTACTTCAGTTAGGTTGACCGACTTTTTGTTTGGCTTGATCAAATACGTTTTGCAGTGCAGCGCTCAACTCAGCAGTCAGATCGGTGGTCGCAGTACGGGGCAACCGACCCGCATCTGATTGGGGCGGAAAAATTGGTTTCCCTACAACAACCGAGCACTTCTTCGGGAGAATCTTTTTTGAGCCCTTTGGCATAACACCCTCGGTACCGCCAAAACCGACCGGAACAATCGGAACTCCGGCTTTTATTGCAAGATAGGCCGCACCGTCAAACAACTGATGAATATTGGGACCCGATTGTCGGGTGCCTTCCGGAAACATCACCAACGGCTCACCGAGCGACAAGACCGCAAGGCAACGCTTCAAAGCTTCGAGGTCAGCAGTGCCACGAGTTACGGGAAATCCTCCGAGTGCTGACAAGACTGCGGCTACAGGTTTGATTTTCCAAAGTGAATCTTTACCCATGAACCGAAGGCGACGATTTGTAACCAAACTTACAATCGGTGTATCGACGTTTGATCTGTGAATTGGTGCAAGTATAAATGCTCCAGATTTCGGAATGTTCTCGCGGCCGTACACCCGCAATCGAAAATAGACTCGACAAAATAAATTGATAAGCGATCTGATGAGCGAGTAAAAAAATCTACTTGACATGCCTTGTCCGACTAAAAACGTTTGAACTTGCGTCATTTTGATTCTCGAATATTTCTTTTCTTTGCGACCACGAGTTGCTCGATGTGCTCGACAACTTCATTGACCGGTATATCGCTTGTATCTACGGTGACTGAATCAGAAGTCTTCATCAAGGGACTGTCAGATCGTGAAGAATCACGTTGATCGCGCTCGGCAATTTCGGCGGCAATAAGTTCGACATCGCCACCCGATTGCGCGACACGTCTTTTTGCTCGCACCAAAGGAGAGGCCGTCAAATAAACTTTTAGCGTTGCGTCTGGAAAGACAACCGAGCCGATATCTCGCCCCTCGACAACACCGCCACCTTGCTCACTCACCCACCGTCGCTGACGTCCACGTAGTTCAGTTCTCACCAGCGAATTTGTAGCCACCACACTCACAGCCCGAGTGACCTCTGGACCACGAATTGCTTGGGTAGCATCGACACCGTCGATACTGATCGAGTCATCATTTATCAGCATGACGCATTGAGAGGCAAGTTTCGCAACTTCAAACTCGTCTGAAGGGTCAAGTTTGCGAGTTAATGCCGCAAATGTGACTGCGCGATACATCGCACCCGTGTCGAGATATCTAAGGTTGAGTTTCTTGGCGAGCGCTTTAGCGATCGTCGACTTTCCCGCACCTGCAGGTCCGTCAATTGCGATAACGATCATCGCGCAATTTTGGGCAGTCGCGACATCTACCAACTCGTATCTTGCGCGCGACCTTCGTCATAGCCCGATGCACTCTGCACTCCAACTATTGCACGATCATGAAACTCACGAATAGTCGAAGCGCCAGCGTACGTGCACGACGACCTCACGCCAGCAATGATTTGGTCAATTATGTCTTCTACGCTTGGTCGCTGCGCGTCCAAATACATTCGCGACGAACTAATGCCCTCTTCGAACAACTCTTTTCGAGCCCGCTCAAAAGCACTCTCTGTTCGAGTGCGGTTTCGTACAGCACGGTTCGAAGCCATGCCGAAACTCTCTTTGTACAGACGACCGTTCGTGTCTCGCAGAGTATCAGCGGCCGACTCATATGTGCCGGCCAACAGAGAACCGAACATTACGTTTGCCGCTCCTGCCGCCAATCCAAGGGCCACATCGCGCGGATAACGAACGCCACCGTCGGCCCAAACATGTTTGCCTAGTTCTGCGGCGACACTCGCGCACTCTAAGACCGCCGAAAACTGAGGCCGACCAACGCCCGTCATCATTCGGGTCGTGCACATTGCACCCGGCCCAACTCCTACTTTAACGATGTCTGCTCCAGCGTTAATAATGTCCCTCGTGCCGTCGATCGTCACTACGTTGCCGGCAACTACTTTTGTTTCTCCGACTGCTTTCTTGACGTCAGAAACAGCCTCGAGCATTCGTACCTGGTGACCGTGGGCAGTGTCGACAACGATCACATCTACACCCATCTTTTGCAACTTTCTCGCACGATCAGCCGGATCGGCATTAACACCAACTGCCGCGGCGATCAACAACCGATTCTGACTATCAACGGCTGGAGAATAGATCGTGCTGCGGAGCGCACCGTTTCGGGTGATTACGCCGACGAGACGTTCTTTGCTGTCGATTACTGGTGCTACAGAAAGTCTTGCCTCGGTCAAATGTTCAAACATCTGTTGAGGTGACATTGAATCACTCAAAGTAAACATCTCGCTACTCATCACATTACGAATCTGCGTAAAGCGATCAAAACCAACAGCATCGTGCTCGGTGAATATGCCCGCCGGACGTTCGTCGTCATCGACAACGATTACCGCTCCGTGACTTCTCTTATAGATCAGACTCAATGCCTCACCGACTGTGCCATCAACCCTCATCGTTATTGGCGTGTCGATTATTTTGTGTCGAGATTTGACAAACCCGACAACAGTCTCGACCACATCAAGAGGAATATCTTGTGGCAACACGACGACACCACCGCGCCGAGCCACTGTTTCTGCCATACGGCGACCAGCAATGGCGGTCATATTTGAGACAACCAACGGAATTGTCGTGCCGATGCCATCTGGCGTGGTCAAGTCAACACTCAGTCGAGATTTAACACTCGAAAGACTCGGCACCATGAATACGTCGCTATAAGTCAGGTCAAACGCTGGCGAGTCATTCAAAAATCGCATCAGTAGTCCTCCGAGTGGGGCTTTTTTGAAGCCTCCATAGGCTACGCCCTGTGAATATGAATGGTGCGAATCCCCCTCTGCTGATGGTGCACGGCTGGGGTGGCTCGCATCAAGAAACTTGGCAAAGCACAGGTATTGAGCAATTGATCAATGAGGCCGGCACAACAGTCATCGGCGTCGATCTCTTAGGGCACGGCACTGCTGAAAAGCCTCACGATCCGACCGATTACTCAGACATTTCAGCGCCAATTCGAAACGCTATTGGTGCGCGATCAACCGCTGTTGACGCAATCGGTTTTTCTCTTGGCGCTATCGCACTGCTCGATGCCGCGTTACATAACCCGAGATACTTTCGAAAATTGATGCTTGTTGGCATTGGTAACGGAGTACTTGAGGCCCATAAGCCGGACGAAACAGAGCGAATCATAAGTGGCATCGATGGAACCGCACCACCAGATGATATTTTGGCGAAACAATTTGGTAACTACGCCAAGAAATCAAATAACGATCCCCTAGCCCTGCGAGCTGCATTGCTACGTCCCCGAAAAGAACCATTTAGCGAAGCGGACCTCAAGAGGATCGAAGCCGAGATCATTCTCGCAGTTGGCGATCGCGATTTCGTCTTGCCTGCCGATCGACTTGCAAGCGCTTTCGCCAATTGTCGATTTGTCAACTTAAAGAACTGTGACCACTTTGCGTCTACCGAAAATTTCACCTTCATAGATTCTCTTCTAGGATTTTTCTGTGCGCCATAGCGGGCAAAACATAATTGATGGAAAGAATTCATTGTCGATTGATGCGGCAGTTCGTGCTTTGCTGCAAGATTTACTCGTGGCTATCCCAACCGAAACTGTTTATGGGCTTGCCGCCCGAGCATCTAGTCCAAGTGCGGTAAAGAAAATTTTTGTCTTAAAAGGAAGACCAACTGATCATCCGCTGATTTTGCATATTGCAAAAACAAAAGACCTTTCATTGTGGTCTTCAGACCTATCAACTGAGGCGCGAGCACTTGCAGATAAATATTGGCCTGGTCCTTTGACCTTGGTTGTCAGACGCAACAACAAAGTGTGCGATGAAATTACGGGCGGGCGTGACACCGTGGCAATTCGCTGCCCGAGTCACCCGATCACAACCGAATTGCTTTCCCAGTTAGGCGATGCAATTGTTGCGCCCTCAGCTAATCGGTTCGGAAAAGTCAGTCCGACTACTGCTCGACATGTAGCGGAAGATTTTGGTGACGAGATTGATTTGATCTTGGATGGTGGTGAGTGCTCGATCGGTGTCGAGTCGACAATTGTCGACTGCACCACAAACCCGCCACAAGTTCTACGAACTGGTGCGATTACCGTAGATCAGATCCAAATTGATTGTGATATCACGGTCGCACCCGCAAGTGGTGAGTCACGAGCATCGGGAATGCTCGAAAAGCATTATGCACCAAACTGCAAAGTTGAGTTGGCTTCAAATCTAAAGGATGCCGAAGAACGCTTCGAGAAGCTAAATAGTGATGGTCGAAATGTCGAAATCCTCGATTTTGGCGCGGATCATGCGATGTATGCGCGCCAACTGTATTCTCGCTTTCGAGACGCAGATAAGAGGTTGGTTGATGTGGTGATCGCCGTGCAACCTTCAATGACTGGGCTTGGGATCGCCATTAATGAAAGGCTTAAGAAGGCCTCAAACTCATCTGTAAATGCCCAGCCCCCGCTCGATTGAGCGTTGGTAAGGCATTTTCGTTTCCATAGGCTTAAAGGTCCAAACCCATGGGTGACAATACGTTGCCCTACTCCTAGGGGGAGAAAAATAAATGAAGAAAAACACAGTACGTCGTTTCGGCGCGCTTGTTGTCGGTCTCAGCCTTTTGGCTGGCGCTTGCGGCAGCGATGACGATGCGGCAACAGAAGAAACCGTTACAGAAGAGACAGCGGCCGAAGTCGTTGACGAAGCTGGCAGCGAGTTGTCAGGCATGAAGGGAACAACTCCACTTGTTGAGTTGACCCCAGAGTTCAAAGATGCAGTTAACGCATTTTGGACAGGCAAAGGCAACGAAGCTCTCACCGACTTCAACTACACAGCTGAGTCGTTCGATGCAGTTCTCTTGATTGCTCTTGCAGCAGAAGCAGCAGGCACAGACGGCAGCGCACTTGCTGACCAAATTGTCGCTGTTTCAAAAGAAGGCACCAAGTGCTCTCCTGCTACTTGGGCAGATTGCATTGCAGCTGTCAAGGCCGGCGAAGACGTCGACTTTGATGGTTTCTCAGGACCAAACACGATGAACGGAAACGGCGAGCCTCTTGAGGCTTCGTACGGCATCCTTCAATTTGGTGCAGGTAACCGTCTTGATGACTCGTTGACCACATACCAACTTGCAAATGCTCCAGAGTCAGCAGTATTGCCACTTTCAAAGACCGGTGTTTCTCGTAAGGGTGACGGCGTTCTCAAAATTGGTGGCTTGCTTCCAGAAACTGGAAACCTTGCATTCCTTGGTGCGCCAATGATTGCCGGTGTTGAATACGCAATTGACGTACTCAACCAAAACGGTGGCGTTCTTGGTAAGCCAGTTGAATACAGCGCCGGAGACTCTGGTGACACTTCAACTGACACAGCCAGCGTGACTGTAGATCGTTTGCTCAAAGAAGGTGTAGACGCCATTATCGGTGCTGCATCATCGGGTGTATCGCTCACAGTTATCGACAAGATCACTGCTGCAGGAGTTATTCAGTTCAGCCCAGCGAACACATCGCCAAAGTTGACTAACTACGCAGACAACGGTCTGTTCTTCCGCAATGCACCACCGGACGACCTCCAGGGTGCAGTTCTTGCAGAAGTTATCGTCGCTGACGGCAACCAATCGGCATACATCTTGGCTCTCGACGATGCTTACGGCACCGGCCTCGCCAATGTTGTAGAGCAGGTGCTTACTGCAGCAGGCGTAGAAATCAAGGGTAAGAAGATTTACGACCCGAAGGCAACAACATTTGATGCTGAAGTCGGCGAAGTCGTAGCTGCAAACCCAGACGCAATCGTCTTGATCACATTCGACGAAGGTTCACGTATTCTCCGCACAATGGTGGAGAACGGTGTTGGACCTCGCAAGAAGAAGGTCTACGGCGTAGACGGAAACATTGGTAACGCACTCGGCGAGAATTTTGACGCTGGTAAGTAATCAATAATCCGAATTCGTTTTAAGTTAGGGCCCTGGACGAAAGTCCAGGGCCTTTTCTTTATCCCCCGGTTGCTCGGGCCAAGGTGCCCAAATAAAGCCTGATCACATTTGGGTCTGCGAGAAGCTCGCGACCAGAACCCGTGTACGCGTTCTTCCCTTGATCAAGAACATAAGCGCGATCGGCTACTTGCAAGCAGCGTCGAGCATTTTGTTCAACCATCAGAATCGCGATTCCTTGCGAATTAATTTTCTTGCACTGAACGAAAACTTCATCTTGCAGCACTGGTGATAGACCAGCAGATGGCTCGTCTAGCAAAAGCAACTTGGGTTCCATCATCAATGCGCGTCCCATTGCAACCATTTGGCGTTCGCCGCCCGAGAGCGAACCAGCCTTCACCGAAGCCCGATCAAGCAAACGAGGAAACAAGTTTGTCACATACTCGAATCGATCTTTGAAATTCGCAGGCTTCAAAAAACATCCCATCTCCAGATTCTCTGTGACGGTCAAACTCGGAAACACATTTCTATTCTGAGGTACGTAGCCGACTCCGCGCTCAACAAGTTCGTGCGATCGATGCCCTGTGATGTTTGTATCGCCAAGCATCACAGAACCACTTCGTACCGAACATTCTCCCAAAATTGCCTTAAGCACGGTCGATTTACCGGCACCGTTTGGTCCGATGATGCCGACGAACTCGCCTTCTGAAACCGTCACGTTGCAACCATTCAATATATTCACTTCGGGTATATAGCCCGCGACCAATTCATGAACATTCAGCACAGAGGCGCTCATGACTTGTCCTCTAACAAAGACTTGCCTTGATGGCTGCCAAGATAGGCCTCGATGACTTGAGGATTATTTCCGATCTGATCGGGAGTTCCCTCGGCAATCAACATTCCTTCAGCCATAACGACAACCCAGTCTGCGACATCGTTAACCATGTCCATATCGTGTTCCACAAAGAGCACTGTCATGCCGTCATCGCGCAGACCCCGAATGTGTTCATTCAGACTTTGTTTCAAGGCAGGGTTGACACCCGCCATCGGTTCGTCAAGCATGACAAGGCGTGGTTGGGTCATCAAAGCACGTGCCATTTCGAGCAATTTTCGCTGGCCACCCGAAAGTGTGCCTGCGTACTCGTTGCGCATGTGGTCCATTTTGAAACGCTTCAGCAAAGCGTCTGCTCGCTCTTCGATCTTCTGTTCTTGAGATTTCCACATAAACGGGAGCAAGCCATTCCACCATTTTTCGCCGACCTGGTGCATCGCCCCAAGTTTCATATTCTCAATCACAGACATCTTGGTCAAACTTTTTGTCAATTGAAATGTTCGAACCATGCCCATGCTCGCGGTCTTATGGGCAACGACGCGACTCATGTTGTGGCCGTCAAATCGCCACTCGCCTACGTCGGGGGTATCAAAACCTGAAAGCAAGTTAAACAACGTCGTCTTACCGGCTCCGTTTGGACCAATCAGAGCAGTAATCGAACCGCGTTGTACCTCTAGATGTTTGACATCAACGGCCACAATTCCACCGAAGTGCCGGCGTACTCCGTCGACGCTCAGTATCGAATCAGGTTTTCTTATACCAGGAGTTGCCTCGACTGACGCGAGCGCTGCCCGCGCAACTTTTGCAGTCTCACTGTAAATGCGATCAGCGTCCATCAAGTGCCATCTCTTTGCGATTTCCGAACAAACCTTGCGGACGATAAGTCATCAGAAGCATAAGACCAAGACCCACAAACATGTAATTGACCGCACCGACTTGAGTGCTTTGAATGACCGTGAAATCGGCGATTCGAAGCGGTCCGTTCCGCGTAATTTCTCGCAGAATATTATCTGAGAGAACAAAGAGAACCCAGAACAGCATTGATCCAACTATCGAACCCGAAACTTTTGCTAACCCACCCAAAACGAGCGCCGTGAGCACATAGAAGGTAACGTCTCGGCTGTAATTGTCTGGCTGTACCGAACCACGGTCGAGCGCTAACACCATGCCGGCGAACATGCCGATGATTCCACCGATGATTAATGACTGCATTTTGTAGGCGTAAACATTCTTCCCAAGGCTTCGTACTGCGTCTTCATCTTCACGAATACCTTTAATTACTCGTCCCCACGGACTGCGCATCAACTGCCATACCAGTGCGGCGAAAATCGCAACAAGCACCCATCCAACAATGACCGTAATCAACGTGTAGCCGCTGAATCGAAACGGAGCGACTCCATAAGTTTGACCTGGATCGAAAGGGTTCAAATCTCGATATTCGCGACTGAAGTTACTTATGCCCTCGGTGCCACCAAAAATATTGTTGAACTTGACCGAACGTACAAAAAGTCTGACAATTTCGGCGGTTGCGATGGTAACAATTGCCAAATAGTCGGCTCTCAGTCGAAGCGTTGGTATACCAACTATCAGAGCCAAGACAATTACACAAACAATGCCAAGCGGAATGCCCCACCAAAGACCGATGCCGAAATATTGAGCCGTCATTCCGAGACCGTACGATCCGCATGCCATGAATGCAGCCTGTCCAAAGTTGACGAGACCTGTGTATCCGAACTGAACGTTAAGACCTATGGCTGCTATCGCAAAATAGATAGCGTCAACCCCGACTGCAGCGCGAATAGTATTTTGAAAAATCTGATTCCAGTCCATGTCACCCCACCCGCTGACTCTTGCCCAATATTCCTTGGGGGCGAACGATCAAAACAACGATCAAAATAAACAGGGCTGGAGCCACTTTCAATTCACTCGGCACGAATAGCGAGGACATCTCGACAAAAATACCGATGAAAAACCCACCGATGAGAGCACCGAAGGCCGACCCAAGACCACCGAGAGTTATGCCGGCAAACATAAGAAACAACAAGTCTGAACCCATTGAAAAACTAACTTGCTCATCTAGGCCGCGGAAAATACCACCCGTAGCAGCTAATGCGCCTCCCGCGAACCAAACAATTTTGATCACCTTACGCGTATCAATACCTGTCGCCGATGCCAGTTGGACATTGTCGCTAACTGCTCGAATGGCTTTGCCGAGACGAGATCTTTGCAAAAAGAGCGCGATGCTAACCAGAATGATCACTCCAAGTATTGCGGTGGTTAGATCACGAGGCGTTATACCGATTGGTCCGATTTCTAGATTGACCTGCTTTGAATAACTAGATAGCTGTTTGGTGCGCCCACCGAATTGAAACAGATAAATGTTGCGCAACATGATTGACAACCCAACAGTTACTACAAGCTGCGAGATTAATCCGATACCGCGCTTGGTCAGACGTGCAAATATCCCCCAGTTGAATAGCAGACCGAACAAGCCGCCCAAAACAATTACCACTGGACCTGAGATCAAGATAGGTATCTCGAGGATGACGTTGAAGAAAAATGCCATCAACCCGCCAAACGTCACCATCTCGCCGTGAGCAAAATTGGTGAGTCCTGTCGTGCCAAACACCAATGACAGACCAACCGAACACATTGCAATTATTAAACCCAGACGAATACCGTCAGCAAGTCGCTGCAAAACACGCTCTGTCTCGCTGGCTCCTGCTGATGCACCTTCGCCCGTAAAAAAAGTTACGCGTTTGGTATTGGTTGTGAACAGATCTTTGGAGATCGAAACTGTTGATTTATCGGCATCGAGCAACGTGAGTCCATCAGGCAGCGATGACGGGTCAATCTTGATCAGGTAATCATCACGACTCGGCACGGCTATCGTGCATAAGCCATTTTCATCAGTAATACCGTCGCCTACTTTGCTTCCGTCTGCTTTAGTTACAGTTATAAGCACGCCAGCAACAGGTGTGCGACTAGTTGAACCGTCGACCAAAGTCTGATTTTGAACACTGGCGATGATTGAAAAATCATCAGAGGACGCAGCTCCAACAGATGTCTCAAAACCGCTCAGCAGTCCGAAAAAGCTGACAATTGCGAGACAGAGCTTTATAACCAGTGTCTTGGCCGACCGATTGTCCCCCAACATGCTGTCTATCAGTCAAGCACACTATTGGGTAAAGCCGAAAGTCTTGAGCTCCAGTAGACATCAATCGCGCAGAGCCAAACAGCAACCGACGTAGCGACGTGAATCGCAACAAGCCAGATCGGCACTCCTGAAAAATACTGCCAGTAGCCGATGGCACCTTGGAATATGAGGACCAAAGCAAATCTCTTCAGCGGCCGCATCAGAAGCCCGCGTGCATCGACACTCGTTTTGGTGGACTGCAACGAAACCAGAAGTACAGCGACAGTCAGCCAAACAAATGCACTATGGATTCGAGCAATTACTGGCATTGCGAAATCAAGTCGAACGGCAGTTTCATCACCCGCGTGTGGTCCCGATCCGGTGACAAGTGTGCCCGTAAATACAGCAGCTCCGGTTGTAACCAAGAGGATTTTCACAATACTTGCGATCGGCCGGTCTTTGAGCAGCGGCTCGCGGCGTGGTGCGACTTCTTCAGTTAGTCGAACGATGCTTGCATGACGAACCAACATGTAGGCGGTAGTCATTAGAAAAATTGAAACAAGAAAGTGAGCGATATTTGAAAACGGATTTAGCCCGGTCCAAACCACGATCGCACCGATAATCACTTGAAGCATCACGCCAGCAACAAGAACAACAGACATCGCGATCAGGTCACGTCGTTTGGGCTTGACTCTCAATGAAAACAAGACGCACAAAATGACCGATGCCGCCACAACTCCGGTAAAGAGTCGATTCAATTGTTCAATCGCTGCATGCGTGGTTGTGACATCAATAAACTTGCTCTCGCTGCATTGAGGCCAATCGGCGCAACCAAGACCAGACCCAGTGAGTCTGACGAGCGAGCCGGTGACGATGATCAAGTAGAGTGCGACAAAAGCAGCCTGGGTAACCCGCAAATAGCCTCGGTGCGTAACTTTCAGAGCAACCCCCCTTTGGGCTTCGTCTTGATCGATGTGGTTAGCTGGCTCAAGTATGAGTATCGTGCGCAGGTAGTGAAAAAAGAAACGGTTGAAAAGCGTCGCATTGAGATTCTTGAGGCTACCTGCGATGTTGTGATTGAACGCGGGTTTGCAGGTACCCGAATTGCAGACGTGGCAAAAAGACTTGGCGTTTCAAACAGTTTGATTCACTATCACTTTGCATCTAAAGAAGAACTTCTTGCCTCGGCCTTTGAGCACTATGCCCAAAAGGATCTCGTCGACATGCAGCACGATAGCGACTCGGCTCCTACTTGTGTCGCAAAACTCTGGCGCCTGATTGAGAGTTACGTACCCGAAGGTAGCGACGACGTTGAATGGATGATATGGATCGATGCTTGGGGCGAGGCACTGAGAAATCCAAAAATGAAACCGATAAGTCAACAATTGGATGAACAATCAATCGCGGTATTCGAAAAAGTGCTTCGTGCAGGAAATGAAGCCGGCGAATTTCATTGTGTGCACCCTCGAGAATCGGCGACGCGAATCTCAGGCTTAATCGATGGTTTGGCAGTTCAATACGCCGCCCATGAGGGCGTTCTCAAACGAAAAGAGTTCATTCGCTTGATGCGACAATTGGCTGCCGCAGAAACGGGCCTATCGCCTGATGACATCCGCGACTCGCGCCGCAACTCGAAAGCAAGTGGCACCGACGGTCGACGTGCGGCCGATG
>Ga0214923_10007207_pt1 | contig 12201 bp, 12 predicted proteins | sample LL1510_MetaG_FD_177993 | JGI IMG/M metagenome (GOLD analysis project Ga0214923, IMG submission 177993) | Freshwater microbial communities from Lake Lanier, Atlanta, Georgia, United States - LL-1510 | ecosystem: Environmental > Aquatic > Freshwater > Lake | place: USA: Georgia | collected...
CCGAATACGAACATATGCATTGGTATGATGATGAATTACATAAATTTATTGAATCTGATTTCCCTTGGTTTTTAGAAGTATTTAATTCATATGATCAAAATATTAAAAGAATTGATATGGTTAGACCATTTATACTTTATAAATATGGTGGTATTTATGCCGATATGGATTATCTAGCTATTAGTAATTTTTATGATGATTTATCCCCTGATAAAGTATCCATCGTTGAAAGCCCATATAAAAAAAATGAAGAAATATCAAATGCATTAATGTCTAGTCCTATTAAAAATAATTTTTGGTTATTAGTAATTGACGAATGTTATAATCATAGAGATACATATGTATTATTATCTACCGGTCCACAACTAATTTCTAAAATTTATAGTATTCATCCTGATTTAGTATATGTATTACCATTTAATATTTATAATCCACCACCGTGGGATATAAAACAAGATATTATTAAAGCTAAACATTATAATACTATAGTCTGGGTATAAATTAATATATTAATTATTTTCTACTATAAATTAATGAAATTAATTATAATATTAATTATTTTATTATTAATTATTTTATATTATAATTGTATTAATGAAAATTTTTATGATTTTATAAATATACCAAAAGAATATGTTGATAATATTGAAACAACGTCATTAAATATACCTAAAATAATTCATCATATCTGTCCTAAAGATTTTAAACGTTGGCACCATAAATGGTTTATATGTTATGAATCCTGGTTACGTTTATATCCAAAACCCGAATACGAACATATGCATTGGGATGATGATAATTTAGAAGTATTTATAACTGAAAAGTATCCTTGGTTTTTAGATGTTTATAAAAATTATGATGTTAATATTAAAAGATATGATATATCCAGAGTTTTTTTATTACATCATTATGGAGGTATTTATGCAGATATGGATTATATTGTTTATAAAAATTTTTATGACGAATTACCACCAGGTATTGTATCAATACCAGAAAGTCCATATAAACATAATGAACATATACAAAATTCGTTAATGATGAGTCCAGCTAAACATAAATTTTGGTTATTTGTTATTGATGATTGTTATCATAAAAAAAATAATAATGTATTTTCTGCAACTGGTCCGCAATTATTAACACCTGTTTATTTTAAATTTCCAAAGTTAGTTAATATTTTACCTTTTGATTTATATAATCCAAATACATATAATGACAATTCATACGACCAAAATAAAATTTATGCTAAACATTTATTAACAACCGTATGGCAACAACAATATGTAGACAAAGAATTGTTAGCTAGTAAAGAATTGTTAGCTAGTATTTAATAAGTTAAGAACTAAATATTACTTAATATTTTTTTATATCCTTTTATAATGATTAATAATAATATAAATTTTATTATTAAAATTATAATATATGTTATATTTTTATATATACTTTTTAAAATTATAATGTTATTAAATGAACCTGTAATTGATAAATTTAATAATACTATGAAAATACCAGATGAATATTTACTTTTAATTAATGATACTAATAGTCAATCACATACAGGTATACCTAAAATAATTCATCATATCTGTCCTAAAGATTTTAGAAGATGGCATTCACATTGGTTTATTGGTTTAGAATCCTGGTTACGTTTATATCCAGAACCTGAATATACCCATATGTATTGGTATGATGATGAATTAAATAAATTTATTGAATCAGATTTTCCTTGGTTTTTAGAAATGTTTAATTCATATGATGTTAATATTAAAAGAATTGATATGATTAGACCATTTATACTTTATAAATATGGTGGAATATATTCAGATATGGATTATGTTGTTTTTAAAAATTTTTTTGATGAATTAGACCAAACAACTATTTCTATACCTGAAAGCCCATATAAACAAAATGAATTTATACAGAATGCATTACTTATAAGTCCACCAAAACATAAATTCTGGTTAATAATAATTAATGAAGGTAGTAAAAGTCCAACAGCTCATGTATCTTATGCAACCGGTCCAGCATTATTTACCAATGTATATTATCACCATAAAGAATTAATTACAATATTACCAATTAATTTATATAATCCAGATATTACTGATAAAGAAGCATTTAATTCATCAACTATTTATGCAAAACATTTATTATCATTAGTCTGGTAAAATTATATTATACTATTATTATAAATTATTAGGGCTTGGTCTCTATCTAATAATTCACCAACAGATACTTTTTTAAATTCTAATTCTTTGTAATGACTATAAAAATAAATTACTTTATTTAAAAAATGTAGTGGTAAATCATTAATACTATTTATATCTGCTGTTAATGGATATACATTATTTGATGGCACTAATATTAATTTTTTATCATCGCCTTTTTCATCTGTTGTTTCTAAACAACCAATAATTTTACATTTTATATATGTTCCAGGTATTAATTCTTCTTCCATATAAACAATGGCATCCAACGGATCACCATCACCACTTAATGTATTTGGAATAAATCCATAATTAAATGGAAAAATAAAAGGGGCTGATAAAATACGATCACATACTAAACTATTTAATTCTTTATTAAATTCATATTTAACATTTGAGTTTTTTGATATTTCAATATAAACAAATATATCCATTAATTATTTATACATATTATTTATTTATATATATATATATATATTATTTTTTATTATATTATTCCAATTAATTATTCTATTTATTGCATTTTTTTTTAATATTAAATCTTGTTCTTTTGAATATTGTGTTATATATAAATGATCGTGATTATGTTTAAACATTCGTATTTTAAACAATTCTAATGAATTTTCATAAGCTTGAATAATATTTCCATTCATTCTATTCATATTATAAATCATACATCTATCAAAATCAATAGCAGCTAATAAATCACCTTCACGCACAATATGATATGCTAATTGATATTTATTTAATTCTGGAAATCCATTTTTTTTAACTGTTGAATAAGACATTGTTGAAATTATTTGTTGTATTATTTCTATCTCTTCATTTGATATTTCGTTATTTAATAATATTTTTATTTCATTTAATCCATCTTTTTCTGGTAAATATTTTTTATCACACATATCATGTAATATAGCACTAATAAATATTATTTTTTCGTGTTCTTTTAATGATGGCGTATTATCAATTTTTGATTTATATATATTATATGTATAATTTAATACATTCATACTATGTGATAATCCATGTGATTCATCTATTGAATATTTTTTTGTATTTATAATAACAAAATTAAATAATTTTGATAATAATGCCATTAATATTTAATTACATTTTTTTCTTTATATATTATGGTAAAACCATTTTATAATAAAATAGATAAGCAATAGTAGAAAAAATAATATAACCCATACAATTACATAATTTAAATTTTTCTTTTGTATCAATCATATAATAGATACAACAAATTTGTACTATCATTGAAATAATTACACTATAAAATAATACTTTTTGGGTTTTTGTTAATTCAAATAAATCAATAATCATTATAGTATTTTAGATATAAATATTGATTAACTAATTATTACTAAATAAAACTCAATTTATTTTCAAATAAATATATAAAAATATATAAAAAAAATATATAGTATATTATATATTATGATAATTACAAAGGATAAATGTTCTACAATAATGATAACGTTTTTGAAAATAATAAATCAAATTAAATTATATCACTGGCAAACATTAAAATATTCTAGACACAAAGCCACTGATGAACTATATAATAGTTTTTCTGAATTAACAGACCAATTTATTGAAACATTAACCGGTCATTTAATTATTGATAGTTCAGACAAATGCCCGGTTAATATAACTAGAATACCAGTACCCGACAATTGTTGTATTAGTTTAGGTAATTATACAGATGATGATGGTTGTAAATTATTAAAGGAAATTAAAACATTCTTGAAAAGTAATGAATTAAATACTGGTATTGGTATGAATACCGAATTAGGAAATATTAGAGATGAAATGCTAGCATCTGTTAATAAGGCTGTATATTTATTTAGTTTAAATTAATTTTTTATTTAAAAACTAATGATATTATAAATATTAATGAATACTAATATTTATAATATGACGATCCCTATTTATGAAAATAGAATACCTAAATTATTTGAAAATGTTTTAGTTATTTTTACAGAACATAAAACTACCCATATTGAAGGTAGTTTATTAGAATATGATGGTATTAATGGTATGATGGTCTATGAAGATGCTACCCGTAAGAAAAAAGTATACGATTGGAAGAAAGAAATACCATTAAATAAACCAACTATAGCCCGTATTGAAAAAATATTTGATGATAATTATGTTCAATTATCAACATTATATTTTATTAATAAAAAGAAAGACCCTGAAGAATTATCAAAAGAATTAATGAAACCTTTTACTGATAATAAAATTTTAGTTAATATTATTAAAAAATTATGTAGAACTTTTAATATTGATTTTAATGATTTTTGGATTACAATAATTTATAAAATGAATAATCAACGTATTGAAAATGAGTCACAAGAATCACTATTAGATTTTTTAATTGCTAATATAGAAACAATTAATAATGACATCAAAGATAAATATGATGAAAAAGTAATAAAAGAACTTGATAAATTATTAAATTATAAAGTATTTAAATTACAAACAAAATTTAGTTTAATTACTATGAAAGATATTAATAATACAATTAAATTATTAAATTGTATTGAAAATAATATTGATTGGATACACACAATTAAATATGATACTGCATCTAGTTATTTATTAGAATCATCTAGTGATACAACAAATATAAATAATCATGAAACTATAATGGATATTCTAGAAACAACAAGTAATGATTATAATGTTAATTTTAGATTAGAATATCTAGGAAAACAAATTTAATATTTTATTTAACAGCACGTTTTAATCCCATTGTTTTTTCTAAATTTAATTGTGATGTTTCAATGGGCTTACTTCTTTTTAATGCATAATTATTTTCTTGATAAAATAATGTATCTAATTTATTTATTAATACTGTTGAATTATTAATTTTTTTATATGATTCTTCAATTTGCATTTGTCTTGAAATTAATGGCGGATATAATAAAATATATTCACTATTATTTGTCTCGCAATTTTTTCTAAAATCATTAATTGACATAAATCCACCAAATTCTTTTAATATTAACCATGATGGCGCAGCATCAATTTGTTTACGTTTATTATAAGTCATATAATACATTAACTCAATTAATGATTCTCTTTTCCAAATATTACTATCATTCAAATCATTATTGTAAGCTTTTGCACAATTATAAGAACAAAAATTACCAATACAATAAAAAGTACCATTAAAATATTGTTCTGGTAAAGTAACATTAGGAGTATTAAAACAATTTTTACACCACCAACATTTTGTATCAGCTTTTATTTCAATATGATAAATATTAATTTTATTAATATAAATACCATTTGAATTTCTATTTTCAGATTCACAATTAATATTTATCATATTTAAATTATCTGATAACACATCATCAGATATTAATAACTCGTTATTATTATTATTATTATTATTATTATTATTATTATTATTATTATTATTTATAATATCTTTTTCAGATTTTATAAAAATATCATCCTTTTTATTATTTTCGCCTATATCATTTAAACAAATTGGTAAATATGTAATAATTACTTCTTTTTCAGAATCAAATGGTTCTTCATTAACTACTACTATTTCTTGTAATTTATTTTTAGGTTTACGACCGCGTTTTTTTAAAATTTTGGTTGTATTTATTTCGGACATTATTAATTAAATAATTATACTTCTTTAAATTTATTAATTAATACTTTTAAATATGATAAATGATATAAAAAATTAAACAATTTTTTATAAATTTATTTAATACCAACCAATAACCATTAATAACAAAATATATTATTTAGTTAGTATTAATTGATATAATGGGTTTTTTTACTTTTTTTCTTTTTTTATCACTATAAGTTGATTCTGATACAAGTCTATTATTTACCATACTTTCTTCTTGAGTTTCAGTTGTATTTATATTATTATTTTGTTGTATTGTTTTAATTCTATTTAATATATCTTGAACGTTTTGTGGGGCTCTAATTTCTGGAATATCTCTGGAACTGCTTTTAAATTGTTGTATATTATTAGATTGTTGCATATTATTAGGTTGTTGTATATTATTAGATTGTTGCATATTATTAGGTTGTTGCATATTATTAGGTTGTTGTATATTTTTAGAATTTAATTGTTGTTGTCTTAATTCTCTTTCTCTTTCTTTTACTAGTTGTTTTTGTTTTTCTAAATTTATTTCTTGTGGTGACATAAACTGACTTTGTTTCTTTTCACTAGACATCATTTTACCAATCATACCAGTTGCTGCCGAACTAACACCAGGAATATTTCCTAATTGAGTTTTAGAAAAATGAAACGCTGCCCCCGATGCCAATATAAGAAATACTAATCTAATTTCAGGTGGAGTTGATTTACCAGCACTTTTATATTTTTCATATAATTCTTCAATTATATCTTCATATGAATCAATTTCAATACTCATATGTTCCGACCAACCATTTAATTTAAAATCAAATGGATCATATTTATCATTTACAAATTCAAATAATGATATACCATTTAATAATATATTTTTATAAAGTTTTGTTCCATTTCTTTTATCTGCAAAACTTTTTAATAATGCATATTCATATTCCATTTCTTCAATAGATGAATTAAAATCATATTCTTTTGTCAATGAATATCCTTTTGTTTTAATTTCACTTAATCTTCTTAAATATTCTATTTTTTTCATTCTCAATTCTTGGGGATTTAAAGGTTGGCTAGGACTAATATGTTCTATATTAGGTATATTAACACGATGATGTGTATTAGTAGTTTCTTTTGATAAATTTATTTTTGTATCATATATTTTTGTATCATATGCTTTATGTTTCATTGTTTCTGTTGCATTAAAATTTAATTTATCAATTCTTGGTTTTGAACTTGATGATTTTTTACTGGTACTAGAACGTGATTTAGAACTAGAACTAGATGAACTATTTTTGGATTCTGATGAATTAATAATATCGTCTATATCAGAAGAACTATCTGATTTTAAATCTATTACTTTTTCTTGATTTGCTACCATATTAAAATAATAATCAGTATCAGTTGTTTTTGTTTCCATTTTATTATTCTTCTGTTCTAAATAAGTTGTATTTACTTCAACAGATGTATCAGAATTCATTATATTTATAATATATTCTTTTCTTTAATTCAACGCATAAAAATTATATTATATTGTGTAATAGTTCTTTTTCTTGAATTTTTTGACCCAAATAAATATAATATATAGAAAATATTATAGTTAAATAAATATTATTATTACCAAAATAATATAATCCAAATAAAAATAAAATTTTAAATAATGGATTTTTATATATTGCTATTATATCATTATTTAAATTATTTAGTAGGTAATTAAAAATTAAATAAGATAATAATATACTTATAAATGTTATAATTTTCATATAATTATAATTAGAAAAATATTAATAAATTTTATTATCTAATTTAAATTAATATATTTTAAATATAAATGAATTATTGTTCTATAGAAGATGCGTGGAAAAATACAGATTATATTAGCGACCAATTTAAATTTTACGAAAATACAAATGATAAAAAAAATATTATAGAAAATTTTGAACCTGAAAATAAAACTAATGAAAATAATTATAAAAATAATAATCAAATTAATAATAATACACAAATATCACCAAATATTTGTGTATTTACTTGTGATGATTTCTGGAGTCATTTAAATACATGTAAAACGTGTAGAATGAAAGTAAGAGATCGTTTTTCTTCAAAACTTATTGAACATATACAAAATATAGTTTTAGATAATAAAGATAATATATTATTAATACTTATTGCAATGTTTATATTAGTATTTTTTAATTTACTGGTTTCTATTTTTAGAAAATAATTTATTTTTTCCAATAATTTGTTGAAATATTATTTTTTAAATAATGTTCGTATTCATCAATTGGTATATTTTTTTCAAAACCTTTATGCCAAGGTAAATGTTTACATAAATAATCACCTGCTATTCTATAATGACCACCCTTATTTTGTTTATTTACTAAACAAAAGGTTGTATCTATTGCTGCCGACCAAATATCATGATTAAAACCAGGATAATAATATTTATAGGTCCAATATTGTTTTTCCCAATCTTTGATTGATTTACCAAATGCTTTTATATCAGTCCTAATATCTGGCGCGTCATATAATAACGCAAAACCAACTTTTTCGGCTTGATAATAATTTGATATATTTATTATATTTTCAATAAAATTAATTGGTAACTTTTTATTAAATTCTAAATCTGGATCAGTTATAATAAAAATAGGTCCAATTAATTTTTCCATAAAAGAATTTTCATATACCTTATGACCTAAATTAGATTTCATTTTTAATAACGTATATTTATATTCTTTTTCATAATATTCTAATAGTGGTTTAAAATCACTATTATTATCTATTATTACTATATCATTTGTATATTTTTCTAATTGAGCTACCATAGATTTAATATATGTAGGTTGATTATAAGCTATTATTACAGATGTTATATTTTTCTTAAATAAATCTTTTGATAAATCAGTATTTGGAATAAATAATAATTTAGTATTATTATTTTTTAATAAATATTCAATTGAATTAATAATTAAATTATTATCTACGTAAATATTAAAAAAATTAAATAAATATTCAAATCTTTTAATATCATTATTATTCCATTTAGCAATATTAAAATATATACAAATATTTATATTATTAATACTAGCATAATATAATAAATCTTCAATAATATTTTCTTCTTCCCCATCATAAAATATATTAATGAAATTTATTGCTAATTTTAAATCTTGTTTATATTTTGTATTTTCATAAATAAATTGTTTCCAAGTAATTTCATTAACATTATTTTTAATTTGAACTATTTTATTATAATAATTTAATACATTCACATAACTTAAAATATCCTCATTTGTATTTGTATCAACATTTACTATAAATTTAAAATTTTTACAAAGATTATTAACATTTAATGAACCAATATTAATAGCTAATAAATTATTATTTTTTACCCTATTTATTATCCAATCATCTATTTCTATCGGTTCTTTTATTGGTTCATCTATTGGTTCCATTAACTGTTCTTTTATTGGTTCCATTAACTGTTCTTTTATTGGTTCCATTAACTGTTCTTTTATTGGTTCTTTTATTGGTTCTACTATAGATTTTATTATAGGTTTCGTATCATTTTTAGATTTATCAATCCAGAAATTAGTTGATTTATTATTTATTAAATAATGGTCGTATTCATCATCTAATAATTCATGATAATAATTAATATGCCAAGGTAAATGTTTACAGATATAATCACCACCTATTCTAATTGATAACCCTTTTGAATTATGACGGGTATTTAATAAACAAAAGGTAGTATCAATTGGTGCACTATATAATTTTAATGTTGAATGTTGAATTTTATTTACCCAAAATCTTCCTTCCCATTGTTTTAATGGCATTCCTGCATATGATAATCCTTCTCGTATATCATCAGTATCAATTAATAATGCAAATCCAACCCGTCCAGCTTTATATTCATTTGATACTTTTACCATTTCACTAATGCAATTTGATGGTAGTTTATCATTAAATTTTAAATCAGGATCAGTTATTATATACATATCACCCAATAAACTTACAATAAAATTAGATTCATATACTTTATGACCTATATTTTTATCCATTTTTAATAATGTATATTTATATTCATTTTGATAATAATTTAATAATGGTTTGTAATCTGACTTATTATCAATTATTATTATATCATTTGTAAATTTTTCTAATTGTTTAACCATTTTATTAATATATGTATATTGATTAAAACCAATAATTACAACAGACATATTATTTTTTACCATTTGTAATAATGGATCATTTTTAGGTTCAAATAATACCCAACTATAATTATTTAATAAATTTATATCATAATTAAAATAATCAAATTGATATTTATATTTTGTTAAATTAATATCATATAATTTTATAAATATTGGTATTTTCGCGTGAAATGCATAATGAAATAAATCCTCTAATATATCACTTGTTTGATCCTTCATATCACACACAAATAAACTTACATCTTGAAAATATTTATGAATATTATTATATAATAATTCTTTTATTGTAATATCATTTTGTAAATTATTTTTAATTTGAACTAATTTTTTTTTACAATGACTTACATTTTTATTGCAAAACTTTTTAATATTTGTTTCTAATACTTCTAAATTATCAATATTATTTTCTACTATAACAACTTTCTTAAAACGCTTACTTAACATATATGTATTCAAACCAACTGAAGCACCAATTTCAATTACTACTTTATTTTTATTTTGTAATTTTTCAAATATAGTATATGGATTTAATTCATTTATATTATCATTTTTAACTAAATTACTTTCTATTGTTATATTACTAATATCAATTTTAATATTATTAATTCTAACTGGTTTATTATTTTCTAATGGTTTATTAGTATCAATTTTAACTGGTTTATTATTTTCTAATGGTTTATTATTTTCTAATGGTTTATTATTTTCTAATGGTTTATTATTTTCTAATGGTTTATTAGTATCAATTTTAACTGGTTTATTATTTTCTAATGGTTTATTATTTTCTATTGTTTTAGTATCAATTCTAACTGGTTTATTAATGGTATTTATATTACTAGTATTAATCCTAATAGGTTTATTAATTTTAATTGTATCTTTTATTACTGGTGTAGTAATATCATCAATATGTATCTCTTCAGGTTTTAATAAATTACAGTAATGATTTTTAATCATTTTATCATGAATATACCATACTTCGTGATGATGTTTAACACTATCATATTTTATTATTGGACTATAAGTTATAATTGTTTTTTTTCTACTAAATTCATTACCTACCCATACTTCCCATATATATCTATTTTCTGATATTACTGGTTTTGAACAATAATTTCTTACATATGATGAACGTACCCAAAAAAAATTAAAAAATATAAAACCATTTTCGTGGGGTATTGCACCGGCTACCTCTAAATATTTATTATATTTAAATTCATTAACATATTGCTTATAATTTTCAAACGTATATTTAAATAAATATTGTCTAGTTTCATGCTGGTCGGATGTCATGCCCTTGGAATGAAAATAAATTAAAACGGTATCATCATCATCTTCTGCTATTTGATATAATGTTTGTATTCCTGGATATTCATAAACGTTATCTGAATAAATATTTTTAATTTCTACTTTTGGATATTTATCATTTAATAAAATTTTTAATTTTTCATGTTCATTATTATCTGTTATAACAGTCATATATATATTAACTGCATCATTATATAATTCTATATTTTTTAAGGCATCTAATTGTTCCTGTACTATTGGTTCCCATTTATTTGGAATTAAATATGCAAAATAAACTATCTTAATTTTCATTTTATTTAAATAAATAATATTAAATAATCTTTAAACATATTAAAATATTATATTTTCAATTATTAAGGATGCAATATCTTTAGTTATTTTATCTTGATTGTTATATAATAATATTTTTATTTTATTAATTTTATAATCTTTATAATTTGAATATTTAATTTCTTCATTTTCATCTATAAAAGGTTTATTATCTTCATTTATTTTAATTAAAAAATCTTTTATTTTTTGTTTTGTATAATCTCCAATTTTATTTGTTAAACTTAATTCATCATAAATTTCTTCAATAACAATAACTCTGTTGGATATTAATTCATTTAATACATCTGTTTTACTACATACTATAAAATAACCTTTATTATCATCAAATTTATAGGCATAATTATCTTTCAAATTTGTTATTATAATATTTTTAAATTCATTATGATTTTCAATATTAGTTATTTCAATACATTTATCAATACAACATAATTTTTCTTGTAGAATTAATTTTTTTTCTTTTAATGTTAATGCATCAATAATTACTTCCTTTCCAAATCCAATAATTTTATAATTATTTTGTATATTA
>Ga0214923_10007208_pt1 | contig 12200 bp, 12 predicted proteins | sample LL1510_MetaG_FD_177993 | JGI IMG/M metagenome (GOLD analysis project Ga0214923, IMG submission 177993) | Freshwater microbial communities from Lake Lanier, Atlanta, Georgia, United States - LL-1510 | ecosystem: Environmental > Aquatic > Freshwater > Lake | place: USA: Georgia | collected...
GACGCATCGTCGAATTGAAGTGGTGGGAAAGCTTCGGCCATGACGACTGGAAAGTGACCTTGGTTCCGGCCGAGCATTGGGGTGCCCGAACCTTGGCCGACAAGCATCGTGGCTGGGGCGGGTTCGTCTTGGAGCACCGGGGACGCACGATCTACCACGCCGGAGATTCCGCCTATTTTCCAGGATTCCGCGAGATCGGCCAGCGGCTCAAACCCGAACTGGCCTTGCTGCCCATCGGAGCCTATCACCCGGAATCCTTCCGCAAGGTGCACATGGGGCCCGACCAGGCCGTTCAGGCCTTCCGCGATCTCCAGTCCGAGTGGTTGGTGCCCATGCACCACGGCACGTTCAAACTCTCGTTTGAATCGCTCGACGAACCGGCCCGCTGGATGGAATCGCTCACCCGCGAGCACCGTCTTGAGCACCGCGTGCGCATGATGGAAGAAGGCGTCCCGGAGCGTTTCTAGCCCAACTTTGGCATCTGGGCTGTCACCGGATTCGCGCTGCGGATCAGCGCACCGGATTCCGCCGATTTCGCCACAGCCACCCGAGGAGACCGGCGCCCGCGACGAACAAGGTCACAGCGCGGGGCTCCGGGATGATCCCCCGGGGCGTCCCGCGGAGCTCCCACTCCATCAACCGGCCCGTGCCACCGGCCTCCACGTCGGCGATGAAGAGGGCCCACGACCCGTTCGGGTTCATAGTCCCCAGGGGTTCCAGCGACGTGGTCCGGGCAGACGTGTCCAGGCTGACGAGCGGATTGACCCTGCGACCGTCGGGCTGCCAGGTGCCGGTGAGCGGCCCGTCAGTCGCCCCTCCCAGAGCCACCTGATAGCGATGGATGTCCCAGGTCGCCGTATCGGAAAAGGTGACGTTGAAGCCGGAGTCGCTGTAGCCGCTCGGCAGGCCCGCGCCGCGCCCGACCCGGTTGAGCAGCACGACCAGTTCCGACTGTGAGCCGTCCGGCGTCTCGTGCCGAAGGTAGGCGTAATAGTCGCCATTGAAGGCCCCGAACCCGGTGCCCTCCACCACCAGACGCACCGTCAAGTCGTAGATCAGACCCTCCGCGAGTCCGGAGACGGTCTGGCTCCGTGCCACACCGGAGGGATCCAGGTCAGGAATGGCCAATTGGAGGGACTTCTCCCCGAGAACGAACCCCGAGGTCGATTGCGCCTGCAGGCCGGGACCGGTCAGGGCCAGGACAGCGATGGAAGCCAAGCCGAGTAGGTATTTGGGTCTCATGGTCGGAATAGTCACAGGGTCACGGGAGCTCCTCGACCCGGTAGAACCGGGTGGTCCCGAGAGCGTCCAAATCACGGACCTCAAGACGCCCCTGGTCGTCAGACCATGCGGTGCCGATGGGTTTCCAATCCTCACCGGAACCGATCCGGTTCGAAGCTGAGATCACGTAGCGCAGGCCGGGGATCACCGAGAACCTCAGCTCGACGCCGACTGAGAGCGGTATCACCCGGATCAGGCTGTTGGCCGGGCCAATGCGCCACGTCTCACCGATCATGTGGACCTGGGCAGAAGCACTCACGCTGCCGTTGTGGGCGATGTAGGTGAACGAATCGATCACATCGTCCGCCAGGCCGGGCGGCGGGGTGTAGATGATCCAGCCCCGCTCGAGGATCAGAGCCCCACCCCGACTGGAGCGCGAGTCGACTTGTTTGACCGAGAGCCGGCCAATGCGGGTTACATCGTTGGTGAGGAGTAAGGCCACCGGGATCTTCATCGGTTTGCCGGGCACCCTGGGCATGGTGTCGTCCACCGCGATGACCTGGGTCTGCACCCACACTTCCAAGGTCCGGCTCCGCGGGCTGACATTGCGGGCCGAATCAATCGCCGAGGACTCCAAGAGATAGCGACCATCCGGCAAGTCACGGCTCGGGCGCAGCGCCCATTGGCCGGATTCGTCGGCACGGACCGCACCAATCTCCTCGGTGCCCGAGTAGACATGGACCATCGACAGGGGCTCGGCCGTTCCGGCCAGCGGAGGCCTCGGGTTCGAAACACCGCCGGACTTGGTGGTCCAGAGGGGGGCGTTGGGCGGCACCGCGTCGCGAGTGGCGATGAAGACAGGGTCGACCAGCACGCCGTTGGCCGTCCAGTCGTCGTCGCCGCGCTCGCCGTCGCGATACACCAACCGTAACAGGTTGGGCCGACCATCACCATCGGTGTCGATGAACTGGCCGCCGGTCCGACCATCCCAATTGAACTCGTAGAACGACGGCTCCTCATCGGTCGGACTCCGCCTTCCGAACTTGTAGACCACATCGGCGGTGTTGGGCTGGTAGAGAACCAGGATCAACACGACAGCGCCGTTCGACTGCGGCGTGGACGAGTAGACCTTGAACTGGATGAGCGGCGAGATGTCCACGAGTCCTGCGGGAACCTCACCGAGTCCGGAGGCCTGCCGGACGGTCAACTCGTTGATCTGGGCTCGCGAATCGATCTTAACCCCCAGCGCATCGACGCCAAGATCGTTCGGCTGGTAGTCTCCGACCATCAACGCGACGAAGTCATTGGTCGGGGCGAGCGCGCCCAGGCCGAAACTCCGCAACGGGAACCGTTTGAACCGTTTGAACCGTTTGAACTGAGAACGAAAGCCGAAAGGAGGTCGACGCTGTAAGGCATCCATTCGGGCTCGTGGTTGGAGATTCGGATGAGCTCTTTCTACCCAGATGCAGCTTAGAGATTAGAGTCCACCGAGCTCACCATTTTGAGAGGATGTCTGGTCGAAACTTGTTTAACCGCATCGATCCAACCCGCCGACTTCAACTATCTCCCCACACCCACCCTGCACCTGCAATTTTTCTGGCTAGACTGGACAGATTAATTGAGGCGGCTATTTTTTTCGGGATGAGTAAGGCATGGCAGCTTCAAGAAGCGAAGAACCAGTTCAGCTTGGTGGTGGACAAGGCTCTCTCCGAGGGCCCACAGACGGTGACCCGCCATGGCAAGCCGACCGTGGTCGTCGTCTCGGTCGCGGACTACGGGAAGAAATCCCGATCCCGCCGGAAATCACTACTGGAACTGTTTGAACCGCTGCGGGGCGTGGAACTCGAGATCGAACGCGACCGCAGCTTGCCGAGAGATCCGGGGCTATGAGCTGGCTGGTGGATACCAACGTCCTCTCGGAACTCAGCCGCCGAACCCCGGACCCGCGCGTCAGCGAGTGGTTGGCCCATCATGAAGACAAGATCTGGATCAGCGTTCTCACCTTGGGAGAGCTCGAAAAGGGTCTGGCCCGGGTGGAGGAACCGGCACGGCGAATGCGCTTGCAGCGTTGGATCCGCCGCGAGGTTCCGGACTGGTTCGCCGGCCGCATCCTTTCGGTTGACCTTGAAGTCGCCGTGCGTTGGGGGCGGCTGACCGGTGAACTCCGCGATCCGATGCCCGTCATCCACTCCCTCTTGGCCGCCACGGCGCTGGTGCACGGCCTGAAGATCGCCACCCGCAACGTCGAAGACTTCGCGGCCTCAGGCGTGCCGATCCTGAACCCCTGGAAATGATCCGATCCAGCTGAGTGCCGACCGACACGCCACCCGTTCACCGGCCGCTGCTCGACAGGTCGCGGCCTCCTCTTCGTGTTTTTGACGATCCTTAGCGCACGGTGCAAGCCGGAGCGATTCGGTGTGTGGGAGATCATGGCGTGGCGAATTCTTTCGCGAGACAAGGCCCGAGCCACATCCCGGGAGGGGCGATTTCTGCTGTCGCGCCGGTCGATTTGACGGTTCGATCGCGGCGTGGCGGTTCACTTCACGATTCTGGGCAGCGGGTCTGCGGGCAATTGCGCTTATCTGGAGGTCGGAGAAACCCGACTGCTCATCGATGCGGGCTTCAGCGCCAAGCAAATCCGGGAACGGTTGGCCTCGATCGGACGGGTTCCCGAGGGGCTCACGGGCATCCTCATCACCCACGAGCACGGCGACCACATCAAGGGGCTCGGTACCTTGGCAGAAAAGACCGGCACGCGGATCTACGCCAACCGCTTCACCCACGAGGCCATTCGACGGGAATTCTCCTCGGCGCGACTCGATACGGCCACCTTCGAGACCGGAGCCACGTTCACCTTAGGCGAGGTCGAGGTCCGCACGTTCAGTGTGCCGCACGATGCGGCTGATCCGGTGGGGTTTCTGTTGGCCACCCCGTCCGGGAACATCGGCTTCCTCACCGACCTGGGGCATGCCACCAAGCTCATCCTGGAGCGGGTGAAACCATCCAATGTGCTGGTTCTTGAGGCGAACTACGACGTGAAGCTGCTGCAAGAAGACACCCGGCGCCCTTGGAGCACCAAGCAACGCATCGCCAGCCGGCATGGGCACCTTTCAAATCAAGCAGCCTCTGAAGTGGCCACGGCCATCCTCCACGACGGCCTGCGTCGCATTTATCTGGGCCACCTCAGCCGCGACTGCAACACCCCGGAGCTGGCCCGCAAGACCGTTGGTGCGGGCCTGGATGCGGCCGGTGCCAATCATGTCCAACTGGAGAATACATCCCAAGACTCGCCCAGCCCCACGGTGACTTTGTAGGCCTTCCCGGGACGCATCGGCGAAAAACATCGAACCGTCCAAAACATCGAACCGTCTAGGACCCAGACCTGCAGATCTTTCGATCCGCCACCGCAGGCCTTCGCAGGTCTGGAATCCGATTGGGCACAGATCAGTGGGGCACAGATCACGGGTCCCCGACCCACAGTCGAATGGGTCCCTGTTTAGGCGGCGGTCGTACCAGCCGGTGACTCCGGAGTGTGGGTCTCCACCCAGCGGGCCATCAGCCACAACAAATCGCTGAGGCGGTTGAGGAAGACGAGGATCTCGTGGTTCTCCACCTCGCCAGAATCGCGAAGGACAAAAACGCGCCGTTCGGCTCGGCGGCAGGTGGTCCGAGCCACATCCAGAGCCGCGGAATGGAGGGTCATCCCCGGCGTGGCCCACCCCTTGAAAGTGATGCTTTGGGCCTCAATTTGGGTGACTAGCGCATCCAGCTTGGCGGTCAGAGCCGGGGTCACCGCCTGGAACCCGTCGGCCAAGTAGCGCTGCGTGTCTTCTTGGGCTGTCGCCAATTCACCCATCAAGATCACCAGATCTTTCTGGATGACCAACAGGTTGTCTTGGATGAAGGCATCGGTGGCGGTGGCGCGGGCCATCCCGATGGCGGCATTCAACTCATCCACCGACCCGTAGGCCTCCACACGCGGATGAGCCTTGGAAACCCGGCGGTTGTACATCAAGCCGGTGGTTCCAGAATCTCCGGTGCGGGTGGCAATGCTCATGCGCGTGAAATGGTGGACGCGATGTCGAGCCGCGCAACCGAATCAGCCGGACTTTTTCTGAGAATCACCCCCGCCGAGAATCACCGCCCGTTTTTGCCGCTGCGGGGGCAGAAGGTCTGATTCTCGGGCCGCGCGGGCATGGGTGCGGGCCGAATCCCCCCGTTGCCGCGCCTCATCGATGAGCATCCAGGCGTAGTGGATTTGTGTCTCTTCAGCAGAGGTGCGTCCCACCCACGGAATCCGCACCATCAAGCTCTCGGCATCGGAGAAGCGGCGATGATTGATTAGGGCGAGCGCATGATTGATCTGACAGGCGACCGACTCGGGCGAACGGTTGAGCAACTCCAAAGTCAACCGCGCGGTCTCGGCTGGCTCTCGGCCCAGAGCGATCATGACGGCGGCATGATTGTGTCGGTACACCGGGTTCAACGGCTCCAACTGGTAGGAACGCGAAACCGCATCCGCCAGCGTATCCATGTCTTGGTTCTCGGCAGCGACGCCGGCCAACTCAAACCAGAAGGTGGGATCCTTGAGGAAGTCCTTCTCCACCCGGCGCAGCAAGGTCGTGGCTTCCTGAGAACGGCCGACCCGGCGCAAACCTGCGACCATCCGCGCCACCAGCACGGCGTCCGGAGTCGGGCATTCTGCGATCCGTGCGAAATCAGCCGCGGCATCGAGGTCCCGCCTCAGGCTCAGGTCGATCTGACCGTCCAAATACCAGCTGTAGGCGCTCATCCGACCGGCCAGCGAATTTTCGCCCCGCATGGCGATGGCTGTCTGTCGCAAGCGATTCCAATCCTGACGTTGGAGGAGAAGTTCCGCCGTCGCCAACCAAAGGTCCGGCGCGTAGGGAAACACCTTCACCTGTTCCAGTCCCAATTCGACGGCTTGATCCGCAAGGCCAAAGGCTTGGAAGGCTTCCATCAATCCGGCCGCCTCCCCGGGGCTGGCTGGAGCCCGCTGGAACGATTTGAGCCGATTCATCACCTCGGATGAGCGCCCAGTGCGCGCCAGCAGGCGCCACAGGCCCAGATGATCGACCAGAGATTCTTCATGCCGCTCGATCCGGCGAGCGAGGGTTTGCTCATAGCCAGCGGCCTCCCCCAATTGCTCAAACACCATGAGCAACAACTGCGAAGCTTCCGCCTGGCGCAGAGGATCTTTCTCGGCAGCGAACAGTCGATCACGGGCAGCCGCCATCCCCGTGATGGGGCCCCAACCGGCTTCCCAAGCCGGACCAATGAGCGCCATGGGAGCCGTCGCCGCCAGGGTTAGCCTCTGCCGATGCCAGAGTTCCTCAAAACGGTCCATGCGCCGCGCCAAGAACAACGAGCGAGCAAACCATCCACTCAATTCGCCCGTGTCGCTGGTGGCCAGATCGCGCAGAAGAGCCACGGTGCCATTGTATTGGCCAACGTGGTCGAGAAACCGCGCAAACCGCACGACATTCTGGGAATTGGTCGCCGATCGTTTGAGCAACTCCACTCCACAGGCGTATCCGAAGCGCACGTCGTCTTGGGTCCATTTCTGGGCTCCCGAAAGAATCTCCAGCGCACCTTGCCGTGCTTCCAGGCTGGCCGGGTCGTTGGCCAAGGCGGTCTTCCAGGCCGTGACAGACTCGGGGAGCTTTCCTGCAAGTCCGGTCGCCCGCGCGGTCCGGATCAATGCCCGAGCTTGGAACTTGTCGAGCAGGCTGACTCGTTCCGGCGGATCGATCTCTGGAGTGGAAACCACAAACAAAGGGACCACTACCAACACGACCGATCCCACGAGCATGGCCACCGCCACAGCGGCCCAACGAAACCATCGGTCGGTGAGCAGAACCCGCAGGAGGTCGTTCTCGATGGCCTCCAGACTTTCCTCAGTGTCTGCCGGATCAGGCGGGGTTCCTGACGAACCGGATGTCCCGGGAATCATTCAATCTGCATCGGCAACCGTCAGGATTTCTGAAGCACTGATTGCTTGGAGCGTCGTCCGCGGTGCGAGGACGGCGGGAATCAGGAGGAACTCTCCGGGTCGCAATTCGCGATGGAACTCCCCCACCCTCACCCGGATGCTACCCGAGACCCCACCCAGGACGCACGGCCCATTTCCCCAACCCGAGCCCCGGGTCGCCCCGGATTTCAGACTCATCAGATTGACCGAGAACAACCGGTGGCGCACCAGCGGTCGAACAGCCACTCCCGGCGCCACCGTCGACGAGAACTCGGGGATGAGCTCCGCATGGGTGTCGGAAAAGTCGATGGATTCCAAGGCTGGCTCCCGGTGCAACTCCCGAGGTTTTCCGTCCAGTCCGAGGCGATTCCAATCAAACACCCGATAAGTCGTATCGGAATTCTGCTGGATCTCGAAAACCAGGTTCCCGGCACCCAGGGCGTGGGCTCGGCCGCTGGGCAGAAACATGGCATCACCGGCCCTTACGGGATGGCGGTGGAAGCACTCGGCGACCGAACCGTCGTCGAGCCGGCGGACAAACTCTTCGCGAGTGACTCCGCTGCGAAGTCCCACATAAATCTGAGCGCCGGGTTCCGCCTCCGCGAAATACCACATCTCAGTCTTGGGCTCTCCGTTCAAGAGCAGCGCCTTTTCCGTCGGGGGGTGGACTTGAAGTGAGAGATCCTGGCGGCAATCGAGGATTTTGACGAGCCATGGAAAGCGCTAGCCCGATGCCACTGGCCGACCCATCAGGTCCTGACCGTGATGCTCCATCAGATCCCGAAGCGAGGTCCCGGCCAAAGGCCCTTCCGCCACGATCGACTGCCCCTCGGGGCGATCGGAAATTTCCCAGGACTCACCAACCGGCACGTTGGGCGGCAGGGACTTGCCCCACTGTTCTTCCAGCTTGCGGCCGCCCCAAAGCCGCTCTTTAGGCAGGGACTGGAAAACCAGGGGGGTCTCCAACATCAGGCCGCCCGGGTACTGGGTTCGGTGAAGTGCCCAAAGGCCCGGAACTTGGCATAGCGGGACTTCAACCGCTCAGCAGGCGTCTGGGCTTGCACCTCTGCCAAATGGCGCAAGAGCCCCTGCCGCAAGGTGATGGCCGTGGCCTCCAAGTCGAGGTGGGCTCCACCCAGGGGCTCCGAAAGCACCTCATCCACCAAACCGAGAGAACTGAGGTCATTGGCGGTGATCTTGAGTGCCGCCGCCGCTTTCGGTGCCGCCGTGCGATCCTTCCACAAGATGGCCGCACACCCTTCCGGACTGATGACCGAGTAGTAGGCGTTTTCCAGGATGAGAACCCGATCGGCCACACCGATGCCCAAAGCGCCCCCGGACCCGCCTTCGCCGATGACGCAGGCGATGATGGGCACCTCGAAAGTCATCATCTCGCGAAGGTTCACGGCAATGGCCTCGGCGATATGGCGTTCCTCGGCACCAATGCCCGGATAAGCCCCGGCCGTGTCGATGAGGGTGACGATGGGCAGGCCAAATTTGTCGGCCATCTTCATCAGGCGCAGGGCCTTGCGGTACCCCTCGGGATGGGCTGAGCCGAAATTACGGAGGATGTTTTCCTTGGTGTCTCGGCCTTTCTGCGTGCCGATCACCACCACCTTCTCGCCGCCCAACCGGGCGAAGCCGGCCACCATGGCGCGGTCGTCCGAATAGAGCCGGTCGCCGTGCAGTTCCTCGAACTCACTGAACGTCGTCTTGAGATAATCCAGCGTGTACGGACGGCGGGGATGGCGCGCCAACTGAACCCGCTGCCAAGGCGTCAGGTTCGAGTAGAGCTGCCGTTGGGCTTCCTGAATCTTGCCCTCCAGCAGGTGGATCTCCTCTTCCCATGAGATGCCGAGGGAGGGAGTCCCGGGCTGGGAACGCAGCTCGTCGAGCTTGCGCTGAAGTTCGGCGATGGGTTTTTCGAAATCGAGAAAGTGTCTCATTGTAGGGGCATCCACCCCTGTTGGTGAGGTTAAAGACCCACCCCGGGAGTCGCAACGGTGGAGTTACAACCTATACCCACCGTTCATTTTCAGTCTTCCGCCGGCAGGATCACTTCGCGACCATGGGCAGACAATGAAACGCCAATCGACTGCAAAGGCTCCCACCAAGAAGCCCCAGGACGACTCCTTCCCACGCCCCTTCTCCTCCATCGTGGTGGATGGCATCGAACGCGCCCCCAGCCGCGGCATGCTCTACGCCACCGGATTCAAGAAGGACGATTTCCAGAAGCCCCAAATTGGCGTGGCTTCCACGTGGAGCATGGTGACGCCGTGCAACATGCACATCGATCAACTGGCCGTCAGCGTCACCCAGGGCATCAATGAGCACGGCGGCAAGGCCGTGGTCTTCAACACCATCACCATCTCGGACGGCATTTCCATGGGTACCGAGGGCATGAAGTACTCTCTGGTGTCTCGCGAAGTCATCGCCGACTCCATCGAGACGGTCGTGGGTTGCCAGGGTTTCGATGCGGTCGTGGCCGTGGGCGGCTGTGACAAGAACATGCCGGGCTGCGTCATGGCAATGGCTCGGCTGAACCGACCCAGCATCTTTGTGTATGGCGGCACCATCCTGCCGGGCGAACTCAACGGCAAAGACGTGGACCTGGTGAACATCTTCGAGGCGGTGGGCAAGAATGCCGCGGGTGCCTGCTCGGCCGAAGACGTCGAGGCGGTGGCCGAAGTGGCCGTCCCGGGAGCTGGCTCGTGCGGCGGCATGTACACGGCCAACACCATGGCCTCGGCCATCGAAGCTTTGGGCATGAGCCTGCCCAATTCGTCTGCGCAGGCAGCCGTGTCGCAAGAAAAGACGCGCGACTGCGAAGAAGCCGGTGCCGCCGTGCTGAACCTGCTGAAGAAGAATATCCGTCCCCGCGACATCATGACCAAGAAGGCGTTCGAGAACGCCATGACGGTGGTGATCGCTCTCGGCGGATCCACCAATGCGGTGATGCACCTCATCGGCATGGCCCACTGTGCCGGCGTGAAGCTGACCATCGACGACTGGACCCGCGTCGGGAAGCGGGTGCCGGTGCTGGCCGACCTCAAGCCCTCAGGCAAGTACGTCATGGCCCGACTGGTTGAGATCGGCGGCACCGTGCCCCTGATGAAGATGCTCCTCGACAAGGGATTGCTCCACGGCGACGTCATGACCGTCACCGGCAAGACCCTCGCTGAAAACCTCCGCAACGCGCCGAGCTACCCTGCCGGACAAGATATCATCCGCGGCTTTGACAACCCCATCAAGAAGGACAGCCATCTGGTGGTGTTCCGTGGCAACCTTTGCCCTGGCGGTGCGCTGGGCAAGATCTCGGGCAAGGAAGGCCTGACCTTCAGCGGCAAAGCCATCGTGTTCGAGAATGAGGAAAAGGCCCTTCAGGGAATCCTGGGCGGCAAGGTGAAGAGCGGGCACGTGGTCATCATCCGTGGTGAAGGCCCCAAGGGCGGGCCCGGCATGCGCGAAATGCTTTCCCCGACCAGCGCCATCATGGGCAAGGGACTCGGCAAGGAAGTAGCCCTGATCACCGATGGTCGCTTCAGCGGCGGCTCGCACGGCTTTGTCATCGGCCACACCACGCCGGAAGCCTTCGACGGCGGCCCGATCGCCGTGATCAAGAACGGCGACTCGATCACCATCGACGCCAAGAAGCGCGAGATCAACCTGGGCATCCCGGCCAAAGAATTGGCCTCCCGCCTGAAGGCCTGGAAGCAGCCCAAGCCCAATTACACCCGCGGAATTCTGGCGAAGTATGCGGCCACGGTCAGCTCAGCCAGCGAGGGTGCGGTCACCGATCGCCAGTTCTAATCCTCAACCCATGGCCCTGCGCATCAAGATCTGCGGCATCACCCGAGAGGAAGATGCGTGGGCTGCCATCGACGCCGGCGCCGATGCGCTGGGGTTTGTCTTCGTTCCTGGCACGCCCCGGTTCATTGAGCCGGGGCGGGCCGCCGCGATCACACGACACCTGCCTCCGTTCGTGAGTTGCGTTGGCCTCTTCGTCAACGCCGACCCCGCACTCATCCGAGCCACCCTCACCGAAGCGCGGCTCGACACGGTTCAACTCCACGGAGACGAAACTCCGGAGGTCGGACTGTCGCTCCGGGGACAGGCACGGGTGATTCAAGCCTTCCGAGTTCAAGGGCCTGAAACGCTGCAACGGTTGCCCGCATACCGGGAGTCTGCCCATGCATGGCTCTTGGATGCCTATGTTCCTGGAGCAGCTGGCGGCACTGGTGCCCGCTTCGATTGGAATCTCGCCGTCCAGGCCCGAGAACTGGGACACCCGTTGATCTTGGCCGGGGGCCTGAAACCCGAAAACATCGCCGAAGCGATCCGTCAGGTCCGCCCCTTCGCTGTGGATGTGTCTTCCGGAGTGGAAACCTCACCGGGACAAAAAGATTCCGAGAAGTTGCAGCGGCTCATTGCTGCGGCGCGATGCACCTGAACGGATGATGCGGCACGGCCCACGGCGCATTCAGCCCCCCCTAGGTAGGGCTCCGATCTCCGAGCCGGCCGCACGTGCCCTCGGCGCTTTCGAAGAGAGCGCCCCACCTCCTCCCACCAGCGCCCCGGCAGGAGCGCGCGTCCTATCCCCTCCTCTGCCGGCGGGCGGCACAACCGCTGGCCTGACCAATCCATCCAGCCCCGGACAGGGCAGCCGGGTAGCCGATGTGTTGCTATGGCACCTTTTGTGTCAAAGGTGAGGACCGACCCCTTTGGGGGCGGGCCTTGAGGGGTTACTTGCGGAGGTCTGCCAAGTCGGCGTCGACCATGAGCTCGATGAGGTCTTTGAACTTCGTCTTCGGTTCCCAGCCCATCTTGCGCTTGGCCTTCGACGCATCGCCGATCAACAGCTCCACCTCGGCCGGGCGGTAATAGCGCGGGTCGATTTCCACGTACTTTTGCCAATCCAGACCCACGCGGCCGAAGGCCACCTCCAGGCACTCGCGGATCGTGTGCGTCTCGTTGGTCGCGATCACGT
>Ga0214923_10007209_pt1 | contig 12199 bp, 13 predicted proteins | sample LL1510_MetaG_FD_177993 | JGI IMG/M metagenome (GOLD analysis project Ga0214923, IMG submission 177993) | Freshwater microbial communities from Lake Lanier, Atlanta, Georgia, United States - LL-1510 | ecosystem: Environmental > Aquatic > Freshwater > Lake | place: USA: Georgia | collected...
CATAAACCTCGCATAAACTTCTGATGAAGTGCTCCGGAAGTCCCTGCGAAGCCTCCGATGAGTGCGTGCTCAGCCTCCGATGAGTGCGTGCTCAGCCTCTAGGAGACTGCTGTCAGCAAGGGCTTACCTGATATAAAAGATGCAACGTTATCAAGCGTTAGCTTTCCCATCGCCGTGCGGGTTTCCTGCGACGCACTGGCGACATGGGGCGATAACACCACATGCGGCATTGCAAGCAGTGCCTCAGGCACATGTGGTTCATCGGCAAAAACATCGAGTCCAGCGCCAGCAAGTGCATGGCTTTGCAACAGCTCAACCAGTGCTTGCTGATCAACCACCGAGCCTCGACTGATATTAATCAGATAACCTTCCGGGCCCATCGCAAGCAAAACGTCCCGCGAGACGAGTCCTGCGGTGTCTGCCCCGCCAGGACAGGCGACGATCAGACAGTCACTCCATCGGGCAAGTTCCATGAGCGCCGGATAAAAAGCATAGCTCAGGGCCGGTTTGGCACGCGGCCCGTGGTATCCCAGCAAAAGGCCGAAGGCCTCACAACGCTTGGCAATCGCCTTACCGATTCTTCCCATGCCCACAATCCCAATGCGTTTGCCTTGAAGCGAACGCGTAAGCGGCATCGGGCCTTTGAGCCAGGCGCGATCACGGACAAACCGATCCGCTTGCGGAATCTGCCGCAGGCTCGCCAATAACAGCGCCATCGCAAAATCAGCCACTTCATCGCTCAGCACATCAGGGGTGTTGGTGACCGCGATCCCTCGTGAGCGCGCATAGGCGAGATCAACACCATCCACACCCACCCCGAAACAGGCCACCAACCGCAAAGACGGCAATTGCTGCATCAAAGGCGCTTGAATGCCTGAACTGCCCGTGGTGACCACAATTTCGCAATGCGCAAGGTTCTTAAAAAAAGCAGCCTGCAGTGCCGGCCCCTGATCTTTCACCCGGAAATACTCGTGAACCTTATATCGGGCACGTAGCTGATCGTCGGTATCTTGGTGGACCGGAACAAGCAGGACAACATCGGTTTTCTCAGCAGGCGTCATTCGTGAGTTCCCAAAAGCGCTTCATGCTTTGGCTTTAAAACAAGAACGTTTCAAATCCGAGATCCTTGGCACAACGATCAAGGCCAGGCAGAATCGAGGGATGCAGTTCCATACCATCGCTTAATTGCTTGCGTTTTCGTTGCAAGCCCCGCTCACCCGGCATCCGCACGGCAGGCTTGCCAGCTGGGCTTGGGCTCGCTCTACATTGCGCAGCCAAGTGGCTCATTTGTCGTTCAAAAGCTTGGATGCTGCCAAAAGCCTCGGGATCGAGCACTTGCACATGCAGACTTGCTCCCCAACCCTCTGGCGGGTCTGCACGCCCATGTGCAGCAAGACCAGCGGTCATCGCTTCGACCATCAGGCCAAGTCCGAAGCCCTTGTGCCCGGCCTCGAGTCCACCAAGCGGCAAGATACTGCCCGCAGGCTTTGTTTGCAGCACACGCGGGTCGTGACTAGGATGGCCATCGGCATCAAGCCACCACGCATAAGGCTGCTGTTCAGGCGATTGCGCCGATGAAAGTCTTGCACTCATCCCATTGGTTGTGATCGAGGCCGACACATCAATCATGATCGGGTCGGGCGATGCGGGCCAAGCCCAGGCCATGGGGTTTGGTGTGATCACAGCGCTCGTGCCCCCGAAAGGCGCAACGCTTGCGGTATTGGGATCCGAACAGCACAAATGCACCAGAAAACCCGCTCGTGCCGGTGCTTCCAAATAGGCGGCCAGTGCTGCGATGTGGTGACTTCTTCGAACCACGACGTGGGCGGCACCATGTTGTCTTGCTCGTTCGAGCGCCCATTGCATGGCTTGCTCAACAAGCCACGGCCCGGCAAGTCGATGCCCGTCCCAAAGCGCAACCGATGCCTTTTCGCGTAACACTTCAGCCCGGCCCGAGCCGCGCATGCGTCCGGCACGAAGTTCATCGACATAGGCTGCAAGCAGGGCCAGACCGTGGGTGTCGTGGCCCAGCAGATCGGCTTCAAGGAGCGCTTGCGCAACGCAATGGGCAATCGCGGCCTCAGCACCCGCAGCCGCCAAGAGGCGATGCGCAGCCTTGCTCAGGATGTCATGACCAAGCATCATCGCTTGGGGCCTTGGCCTTAGTTTGCCTTGTATTTGATGACTTGCTGCCTGGCTTCGCCCAGACCTTCAATACCCATGGTCATCACATCACCAGCTTTCAAATAACGCGGGGGTTTAAAGCCGTGACCCACCCCAGGTGGTGTGCCGGTAACGATAACGTCGCCCGGCAACAAGGTCATGAATTGGCTGACATAAGATACGATCGTTACACAATCGAAAATCATGGTTTTTGTGTTGCCGGTTTGCACGCGCTCACCATTGACATCAAGCCACATCGCAAGCTTTTGCGGGTTGGGCACCTCATCCGTGGTCACAAGCCAAGGTCCCAAGGGACCGAAAGTGTCGCAACCTTTGCCCTTATCCCAGAGTCCACCGCGTTCCATTTGAAAGGCGCGCTCGGACACATCGTTTGCCATCACATAGCCAGCGACATAAGACAAAGCGTCTCGCTTGGTGACATAGCTTGCGCGGCTTCCCATCACAATACCCAATTCAATTTCCCAGTCGGTCTTCACTGAGTTTTTCGGCAGCATCACATCATCGTTGGGACCTTGCATGCTGCTGAGTGTCTTATGAAAAATGATAGGTTCTGTGGGAATCGGATTGCCGGTCTCGGCAGCGTGATCCGAGTAATTCAATCCAATGGCTACAAATTTCGTAGCGCCTGTGAAGGGCACACCGAACCTTGGCTTGCCCCGAACAAGCGGCAATTTAGCGAGGTTGACTTTGGCAAGCTTGGCAAGACCCTTAGGTGAGAGCTGCTCGGGCCCGATATCTGAAACAACACCAGAGAGATCGCGTAACTTGCCATCATGATCGAGCACACCGGGTTTTTCTTTGCCTGGTTTTCCGTAACGTATCAATTTCATCTGATTTCCTTTTGGTTAATGTCTTACCGCAGCCAAATGCTTACAGTGCTTTAAATGGTCATGCCGCCGTCAATCGAAAAAACCTGCCCTGTTGCAAAGGCACTCTCATCGCTTGCCAGATAAACCACGATGGGCACAATATCGTCGGCTTGAGCCAACCGTCCCATGGGTTGGCGGGCGGTAAACATGCGCCGCGCCTCATCGATGTCGCCAAGTGCCTGCATGCGTTCGTGTAAGGAAGGCGTCTCGACCGTTCCCGGGGCAATTGCATTACAGCGAATGCCCTGCGTCACATAATCTGCCGCCACTGATTTGGTAAGTCCGATCACCGCAGCCTTGGTTGTGCCGTAAATAAATCGATTCGGCAGACCTTTAATCGATCCACATACCGAAGCCATATTGATTATAGAACCATTGCCCCGCGCAAGCATCCCTGGAAGACAGGCCTGAATCAATCGATACATCGAGCGAACATTGAGATTAAAGCTATGGTCCCATTGTGCTTCATCGCATTGAGCGATCGTCCCCTGATGGACAAAACCCGCACAGTTAAAGAGCACATCCAAATCTGCCATCGTGCCCGCCAAATGCTGTATCGACGCCGGGTCGGTCACATCAAGCCGCCGAGTCTGTAATTGTGCAGCGTGATGCTTCTGTTCGCTTGCAGCGAAAGCATGCTCTAAATCATCGAGCAAATCCACGCGCACATCGGTAGCGATGACGCTTGCCCCCTCGCGCAGCAGCGCGAGTGCTGACGCCCTGCCCATGCCTTGGCCTGCAGCTGTGATTAAAATCTTTTTTTCGAAAACCCTGCCTTGTTGCATCATGCCTTGTCCCGATTGAATTGCAGTGGTCCATAAGCTTACACCGCAGGCTTGCAAGCAAAGGGTATTGAAGCGAACATGCGTTTTCTATTTGATCCGCAATAAGGAATTTTAGCGTCATGAATCAAGCCATCGCAGTGATCCGCAAAGCTTTCCTCTGTTTGCACCCCCAAGACGATGTACTGATTGCGACCCGACCTTTAGCTGTGCAGCATCAACTCGATGATGCCGGACATGCGATCACTTTGAAACAGGCCATCACACCCGGCCACAAGATTGCCAGGCGCCCGATTGCGCAAGGTGCACCGGTGAGGCGTTATAACCAGATCATTGGTTTTGCAAGGCATGCCATTGAAGCGGGCGAACATGTGCACACCCACAACCTTGCCTTTGAAATGTTTGACCGGGATTACGCCATCGGGGTCGATTGCAAGCCAACACCCACTATGGCGCCGGCGCAGTTCATGGGTTATGTGCGTGCAGACGGAAGGATCGCGACCAGGAACTATATCGGTGTCATTGCCACTGTCAATTGCTCGGCTTCTGTTTCAAAATTTGTGGCATCGCACTTCACCCCAGAACGCCTTGCCGCCTTCCCGAATGTGGATGGTGTTGTCCCAATCACCCATGCCTCAGGCTGCGGCATGGATTCAGACGGTGCAGGCATTGACGTCTTGCGAAAGACCATTGCCGGTTATGCGCGGCATGCCAATTTTTCTGGGGTGGTGATCATCGGCCTTGGTTGCGAAGCGAATCAAATGGACGCACTCTTTATGAGCCAGGGCATGGACGAGAATCCGCTACTGAAGCCCCTGGTGATTCAAAGCACAGGCGGTTCCCGCAAAACAACCCAGGCTGCGATTGAGGCCATCGCGTCGATGTTGCCTGCTGCCAATGCGCTCAAGCGACAAGCGGTGAGCGCCTCCCATTTGTGTATCGGTTTACAGTGCGGAGGCTCGGATGGTTATTCAGGCATTACCGCAAACCCCGCGCTCGGTGCGGCCTGCGATATCCTGGTTGCACAAGGCGGCACCGTGATTCTTTCTGAAACACCCGAAATTTATGGCGCTGAGCATTTGCTTACCCGTCGCGCAGTTTCCGAAGCGGTCGCAAAGAAGTTAATCGATAGGATTCGCTGGTGGGAAAGCTATACTGAAAAGAACAATGGGTCGATGGACAATAACCCATCGCCAGGCAACAAAGCAGGCGGACTCACCACCATTCTCGAAAAAAGTCTGGGCGCGGTTGCCAAGGCAGGGTCCACCAATCTTACTGAAGTCTATGAATACGCTGATGCAGTGACTGCCAAGGGCTTCGTCTTTATGGACACCCCGGGCTACGACCCAGTGTCGGCTACCGGACAGGTTGCTGGCGGTGCGAATCTGATTTGCTTCACCACAGGTCGTGGCTCGGTTTATGGTTGCAAGCCAGCCCCGTCGATCAAGTTGGCAACCAATTCCGGCCTTTATCAGCGCATGCAAGAGGATATGGATATCAACTGTGGCGATATTGTTGATCAAGATGTACCGGTCGCAGAAAAAGGACAGGCGATTTTTGAGGTCATGCTCAGGATCGCAAGCGGCGAAAAAACCAAGAGCGAAGCCCTAGGGATGGGTAACGACGAGTTTGTGCCCTGGCAGCTTGGGGCAGTGATGTAGCGTCGGACTGAGACGGCCCCTTGGCGAGTGCGCCGAATACCGCATGTCGCTGGCCTATCCGGCCCCTGGGGCTTTCAGGCCGCCAGTGCGCCGTCCCATCGGGTTTCCTGGGCCTGTCAGGCTGCCTGTCCCGAAATAACCAGGTTGCTGCGATGAATCAATTCAGGCTCTTCGACAAAGCCCAAAAGCGACTCAATATCGCTTGAGGGTTTGCCGATAATCCGCCGCGCTTCAGAACTTGCGTAATTGATCAGACCACGTGCAACTTCAGTGCCGTCCAGATTGAGGCAGGCGACCACATCGCCGCGAGCAAATTCGCCTTGTACCGCAGAAACACCGATTGGCAACAAGCTCTTGCCCTCGTGTAACAAGGCCTTCAGTGCGCCTGCATCAAGCATTAAGGCGCCGCGTAACTGCAACTGATCGGCGATCCATTGTTTTCTTGCGGTGAGCTTCGGGGTATCTGCAATAAAACTTGTACCAATTAATTCGCCCGCCGCAAGGCGTTGCAAGACCTTCGGTTCACGCCCGCTCGCAACAATGCTGTGGGCTCCGGCCGAAGCTGCCCGGCGCGCAGCAAGTACTTTGGTCAGCATGCCGCCTTTGCCAATCATGCTTCCTGCGCCGCCCGCCATGGCTTCCAAACGCGGGTCGCCTGCCTTGACCCAGTGAAGCAATGTTGCATCGGGATTTGTCCTTGGATCTGCGGTGTAAAGACCCGCTTGATCTGTGAGGATCACCAGTGCATCAGCCTCCACGAGATTGGTGACCAGCGCCGCCAAGGTGTCGTTATCGCCCACTTTGATTTCATCGGTAACAACCGTATCGTTCTCATTAATGATCGGTATAACTGCGAGCTCAATCAATCGCGTGAGTGTGGAGCGCGCATTAAGGTAGCGCGTTCGATCGGCCAAATCGTCGTGCGTGAGCAGGATTTGCGCCGTTTGCAGGCCGAAACGTCGAAATTCAGTTTCGTAAACCTGAGCCAATCCCATCTGCCCTACGGCGGCGGCCGCTTGCAAATCTTGCATGGCCTGAGGTCTTTGCGACCAGGAAAGCCGCTTCATCCCTTCGGCAACCGCCCCTGAAGACACCACCAGGATCTCCCGACCAAGCGCTCGCAGCGCAGCAATCTCTGCGGCCCAGGTCGCAATCGCCTGAGCATCGATGCCACGCCCCTCATTGGTCACAAGGCTCGAACCGACTTTGATGACCAAGCGCTGCGCCTTGCTCAACACGCTGGCAGTTTTGAGGCTGCTATCGGCGCTTTCATGGTCTCCCACCGCAGGGCCAGTCGCTGTTTGTTCTCTTGTCAAAACAACTGACCCCACTAGCCCAGAGCCGTATCCGGGCGAAACCGTACATCGACCGCTTCCTGAGGTTGTCGGTTTTTCGCCTCGATGAAGTCCATGATTGCAAACACCAAAGGTTTGAGTCCCTCACCCGTGAGGGCAGAAATCTCAAAACAAGGACTGCGTCGCGCGAGCCTTAAGCGTTTGCGCAGATCGTCAAGTTGCTTGCGTCCGGCCTCGGGATCGAGCATATCGGTCTTATTGAGCACAACCCAGCGGTCTTTCGCCGCAAGTGCAGCGTCGTAGCGCTTTAATTCTTTAACGATCGCTTTGGCATCACGCACCGGATCGGCTTGGGGATCAAAGGGTGCAACGTCAATCACATGCAATAAAAGACGCGTGCGCTGCAAATGCCGCAAAAACTGATGGCCCAGACCCGCACCGTCTGCAGCACCCTCGATCAAGCCAGGAATGTCTGCAATGACAAAGCTGCGCTCAGGCCCGACACGCACCACGCCGAGATTGGGGTGAAGCGTCGTAAAGGGGTAGTCGGCAATTTTGGGGCGGGCATTTGAGACCGCCGCGATCAGCGTGGATTTGCCGGCGTTGGGCAGCCCCAACAAACCAACATCGGCCAAGACCTTGAGTTCAAGCAAGAGATTGCGGGATTCCCCGGGCCAGCCTTTGGTGGCTTTGCGCGGCGCCCGGTTGGTCGAGGTCTTAAAGTGCAAATTCCCCATGCCGCCATCACCACCCTTGGCAAGACAGACCTTTTCGCCATGAACCGTCAAATCAAAAAGCAGATCACCGCTATCCAAATCCTTGATTTGTGTACCGACAGGCATGCGCAGCACAATGTCGTCTGCTGCTGCACCATATTGATCGGATCCCCGCCCATGCTCGCCGTGACGCGCTGCAAACTTGCGTGCAAAGCGAAAGTCGACCAGCGTGTTGATGTTGCGATCGGCAAGCGCAAACACCGACCCGCCCCGGCCGCCATCGCCCCCGTCGGGTCCCCCAAAAGGGATGTATTTTTCGCGCCGAAATGACACCGTGCCATTGCCGCCGTGACCGGCAATCGCCTCGATTCGCGCTTCATCGACAAACTTCATTTCCTGAACCCCGCTTGGCAAAGCGCAGCAGAGCAAGCGGTGCTACGAGCAGATCAGCACATGTAGCCGCTTCAAGCGAACACAGCCGCAATTCCTACCAAAGGCTTGGCCTTCGCGCGCCGCTGTGGTGCGTTCTCGTGCTTGTAAGCCTTATGCCCCGCTCGGAACCACGCTCACCGTACGGCGGTTAAGGGGGCCTTTGACCGCAAAATGCACCTTGCCGTCCGATAAGGCAAAAAGCGTGAAATCCTTGCCCACACCAACGTTCGGCCCGGGATGAAACTCGGTGCCACGCTGACGAACAATGATCGAGCCCGCTGAAATTTGCTCACCACCGAAGACTTTGACGCCTAAGCGTTTGGATTCTGAATCGCGACCGTTGCGGGTGGAACCACCACCTTTTTTCTGTGCCATGTCAATTCGTCCCTCTTCAAGCCGCAGCGGTTGCCGGTTCTGCGGCGGCAATGCCTGGTGCATCAACAATGCCCGGCGCATCAATGCGGCTAATTTCGATGCGGGTGTAATTTTGCCGATGGCCCTGACGCTTCTGATAATGCTTGCGTCGACGCATCTTAAAAATCTTCACCTTATCGTGGCGACCATGTGAAAGCACGGTGGCTTGCACGGTTGCACCGGAGACCAAGGGCGTGCCAAGCGAGATCTGGAGCGAATCGCCTACGGCAAGCACTTGATCAAGGGTGATGGTCGCGCCAATGTCTGCCGGTATCTGTTCGATATTTAATTTTTCACCGGCAACAACTTTGTATTGTTTGCCACCGGTTTTTATGACCGCATACATGGTCTGACTCCTATAAGTCAAAAGCGAACCCTAGATTTTATGCGATTTCGCCTTACATGGTCAAACGCTGTCTGCCGAAACAAGACATCGACCGCCTGCAAGCTAGCGTGCTTTCAGCGCCCACGAACAAGCTGTCGCTACAAACGCGCGGCTCACCGCAGTGCTCGTCACGATTTGCCAAAGGCTACCTATAATCGGATCGTGAACAAAGCCCCCCTGCCCCACCCTGTTGCGCTTGCAAGTTCGCCAGCTGAGCGATTCGAGTGCATAGCAGCCGATCTCAAAGCGCTCAACGAAGTGATTCGCGAGCGACTGCATGCCGAGGTGGCACTCATTCAAACGGTGGCCGAGTACATCATCGCTGCTGGCGGCAAAAGACTTCGCCCGGTCATTCTCTGCCTTGTCAGCCGTGCGCTGCGCCAGGACGCACCGCCTGACCGTCACGCGCTCTTACTTGCTGCAGTCGTCGAGTTCATCCATACGGCAACCCTGCTCCATGATGATGTGGTTGATGAGTCCGATCTCAGGCGCGGGCGACAAACAGCCAACGCTGTTTTTGGCAATGCGGCTTCGGTGCTTGTTGGCGATTTCCTCTATTCACGATCGTTCCAAATGATGGTTGAACCAGGTTTGATGCGTGTGATGCAAGTGTTGGCCGACGCCACCAATACGATTGCCGAGGGCGAGGTGCTGCAACTCTTGAATATCCGCGACCCTGAGGTCGATCAAAGCAGATACCTGAAAGTCATTCGCTACAAGACCGCGAGGCTTTTTGAAGCTTCTGCGCAGCTCGCCGCCATTCTCAGCCAAGCGCCTGCTGGCGTTGAATTGGCTTGCGCCGAATTCGGCGGCCGTCTAGGTACAGCGTTCCAGCTGATCGACGATGTGCTTGACTATGAAGGACTGGCGTCCCAAACAGGCAAAAACATCGGCGATGACCTTAAAGAAGGTAAACCCACTTTACCCTTGATTTATCTGCTTCAACACGGCACCTTGTCCCAGCGCGATCTGGTCCGCAAGGCCATTGAATCAGGCGGCGTTGACCAGGACCATAGCGATTTCCAGACCATTCTGGACGCTGTCCACAGCAGCGGCGCCCTTGCCTTCACCCGCCAGCAGGCCCAACTTGAGGCATCCGCCGCCCGACAGGCGTTAAGCCTCTTGCCTGATGGCGAAGCCCAACGCGCCTTACTTGCGCTGACGGAATACGCAACCGAGCGCAGTCATTAGGGGCGCAGTCATGAACGGCTTCAGCCGCTGCTTAAAGGCGTAAACCAGCTATTCATCAAGCATTCACTTAGGCGCTTGCATTCGTCAGGGCTTACCCTTACACTACGCTTATGAAATTGTCACCAACAACTCCCGGCGTTGCAAGCACTCCCCTAGGGAACCCTGCGGAAAGCACCAAAGACACTGCTGGTCTTGGGCGTTCGGCGGATGTTTCCAAGTCTGGGGCAGCGCCAGCATCAGCAGCCTCGGCCCAGGTGGATGTTCGCGCGACCCGGATGAATGATTTGTCCGAAGCCGCTTGGATCAATGAACCTCCGGCACTTGACACCGCCATGCTCGACCAGATCAAATCGGCGATCCGTGCCGGACATTTTGTGATCAACGAGCAGGCGATTGCTCGCGCGCTGATCGAAGACGCAAGCCGTTAATCGCCCAGTCAGTTCATACTGACTCCAGTTGCCGCAAGGCGCCCCGCATCCCCCGTCCGCAGGCCGAAAGGCTTGACGCATGCCAAAAGGCTTGAATTAGCACGATTCGTCGCCATCTTAAGCTTAAGCCCGGCGATCCGGGCGCTTGTCTTGGAGCATAGGCTATGCAAATTGAATCGCTCTCAACAGATCTTGTGGAAAAGGCTTTCCAGTTCATTGCCAACCCTCAGGCGAAATCACTGCCAATCGAGTTGCAACATTTGCAACCGGGCCACTGGCAAGCCCTGAGCCATTTACTTGCCGCGATTTACGCCGAAAAAGAGGTTCGCTTGCTCAATTGAGCATGGACGCCATCACATTGGGCTTGCGAAAGATTACAAAATCGTGACGATTTAACCCAAATCAGTGGCAACATGTCTCCTTGTGTCAGAAAGTACAACATAGGGGGACAAACCATGGGTAACCACGATTCAAATGGCGGCGTTTCGCCAAAAGGCCAAGGCCTTGCGAAGGCCACCCGTCAGGTGAGCAACACGATGAAACTAGGCGTCATGGCAAGCGCCATTGCACTGTTTTTGGCGGGCTGTAGTTCGAGTAGCGATCCGGGTAGCTTGCTTGAAACATCGCAAGTCGTCGGCACGATGACGCGTGAAGCGCTGAACACAAGTGCCGCCGCGCCTCTGGTGGGCAGCTTGGCCAAGTGCGATGTTCAAGTCATTGGACTAAATTACCTCACCAGAGGCGTGAAGGGAGAAGAGACCAATGCGTCCGGCGTCTTGCTCTTGCCCACGGGAAGCGACCCTGCATGCAAAGCCCCCTTACCGCTGCTTGCCTACGGCCGGGGTACCGAGGTGAGCAAAGCGCGTAGCTTGGCCAGCATGACTGACGGTGAGACAGGTGCTTTGGCTGCCTTTTTTGCTGGCCAGGGCTATGCCGTGGTGGCGAGTGACTATTTGGGATACGGCAAGTCCGCCTATAGTTTTCACCCTTATTTGCACAGTGATACCGAAGCCACAGCGACCATTGATGCTATCCGTGCCGCGCGGCAGGTTGCCCGTGAAAAGGGCCAAGCCTTATCGGGCAAACTCATGATTTATGGCTATTCGCAAGGCGGACACGTCTCGATGTCCACCCACAAAGCGATTGAGACTGACCCGGCACTCAGTGCTGAGATGGGACTTGTCTCTGCTGCTCATGGTGCAGCCCCGTCTGCACTGTCGACGGCCCTCAAAGCTGCAACGCCTGTGCTATACGGACAAGTTTTTATAACCTATGCCGTAACCGCATGGCAAAAGGTCTACGGTACGGTCTACGCCAAGCCGAGCGATGTTTTTAAAGCACCCTATGCGGACGGGATTGAATCGATGCTTCCCTCAGCAAGCACGACCTTTGAGGGTCTGCTTGCGCAAAACAAGGTGTCCCCCGATTTGGGCGATGGCTGGTTAAACGCCATGTTCACCGATAGTTTCTTGAATGATCTGCGAAATAACCCGAATAGCGGAATGATTCAAGCGGCCAAGAAAAACGACCTTCTTGCTTCTGGCTGGACACCCAAAGTGAACACCATGCTTTGCGCCGGAAGCGGTGACCCCGTTGTGCCTTATGCCAGTGCTCAAGCCTTAGCCGCAGCGCAGTGGAAATCAGCAGCTAATGTGGTGACGGTCGATGTTGATGTGCAAGCCAAGGGGTTTGCCCAGCAGTTATGGGCGGGTCAACCAGCAACACAAAAAGCTCGATATGGAAACAATATCGATATATATACCAGAATTGAATATCACGGCACACTTGCATCACCGCTATGTTTTGCTGCCGTCAAGGGTCTTTTCGATCAATTCAAGTAGG
>Ga0214923_10007210_pt1 | contig 12198 bp, 7 predicted proteins | sample LL1510_MetaG_FD_177993 | JGI IMG/M metagenome (GOLD analysis project Ga0214923, IMG submission 177993) | Freshwater microbial communities from Lake Lanier, Atlanta, Georgia, United States - LL-1510 | ecosystem: Environmental > Aquatic > Freshwater > Lake | place: USA: Georgia | collected 2015-10-15
ACACAACTTCCGAGTAATATTTTTCAGTTGCATGAAAAAAGCATCCGGCTCTTGAAGAAGTTCTGATACACATTCCACCACCGTGCGGTCCCCCTCACACACAAACTTGTCAAAAAATGGGCTCGAGTGTTTCAAGATGCTTGCCGTCACGTTTTGTGCATGAAAATATGTCACATTGTCATATACAGTAATCACTGGGATCCCCATATACAATGCCTCACAACTTGTTGTTGTACCAGAATATGGAAACGTATCTAATGCAAGGTCCACCGCGTTGTATGTTTGAATGTGCTTATCATGATCCACCGTGCATTCTAATATTGTGATCCTGTGCGCAAAGTCACCAAACTTTGACAAAAACTTTGTTCTGATATCCGTATTGATCAGCGCCTTTGTCTTGAATACAAAATGTGCCACAGGTATATCACGTAACACGCGCTTTGCAGTGTCTATAACACGATCATTGATCTTGTTGAGACGATTGAAACACCCTATTGTCAATCTAGTCTTGTTGGACTTGATGTAATTTGAACTTGAATCAAAATTCACAGATCCCTCCTTTGGCGGTGTGTAACTCAAAAAACAACCAGGCGTATACACTAAACGCTCCGTATACATCTTTTGCGAAATATCAGGTCGATCACATACATTGTCCGTAATCCGATAATCCATTTCGTCCAAACCCGTCGAATAAGGATACCCCAAATACGTCACCTGAACTTGACACGGCCGCAATGCAAACACATCCAAACGATTAAATGCAGTGTGCCCAGAAAGATCAATAAGTACGTCAATTTTGTCCTCCACAATCTGCTTTGCAACCTCAGCTGCCGTCATATTCTTTATTATTTTCACCTTTGCATTACCCAACGTCCTTTCAGATAGAACACATTCCGAATAACACGTCACCCGTAACTTGGTATACCTCAAGAACGCATCTATAAAATAACTCACTGGATGTCCTACAAAATCCCCTGAAACTACTCCTACGTGCAATTGCTGTCTTCTTTGTCGTTCAACCATTTCGTTAGTTCGTCCCTTTGCAAACAACCGATTAATCAATTTGTGCTGCTTTAATATGTACATAGGGTCCCTAAGTGTATCAAATATGTAGCACAAATTCATTAGCTTGTTTTGAAATGGCAATCTCGAAGTCGGCCTAAGTTTTATAGACTTGTTGTAACACTCCACCGACTTTTCATTGTCTCCATTGTAACTGTACATGTGCCCAAAATTCAAATATATATCCGATAACAATGTCTCAGGATCTGCCGTAATCTTTGCACGTTTGTAGTGCTGTATCGCCTTTGTATATGCACGCTCCGCAAGATCCGTCCTTCTAAACTCTGTGTATACCACCCCAAGCTGGTTTTGTATGTCCGGATCATCCGGACGCACAGACTCCGCCATGTTTAAATAGTACTTTGCTTCTGGCCACTGCTTCACCGACCGATACACACCCGAAAGCCCATTGTACGCATTCACAAGTGTGTCACTATCCCCCGCCACCTTCGCTGTAGTCACCGCTAATTTATAATGAATCACCGACTGCTCCAAACGATTAAGCTTGTGATATGTAAACGCTATGTTGTAGTGTATCACAGGCTGCTCCGCCAACCAAAATAATGCCTCCTGAAGCACCGCTAACGTCTTTGATAAATCCGTCTGAGAATAATGCCAACACAACTGTGTGTAGATACTCGTCAATTGCGTAGTCGCTAATTCATCTGTAATCTTCACCCTCAACATCATCCTAAAACTGTCCATTGCCTTTCTAAAAGTCGTTTCGTGACGCGGCCCAAATAAAGTCATTGTGATGTCCGTCTCTGCATACGTCTTGTATAGTGTTCCCAATGTAAATAGAGTCTGAAGGTACCTTTCAGTAGAAAACTCTGGTTTGGAATCGATAAAAAGATACTCCGTAATGTCAATCGCGTCAATGATCTCTGACAACAATGTAATGCACGATAAACGCACACGTTGTGTATCCTGAGCCGTCTTCTGCAGAAACGTCAAATCAATAAGCTCCTGTACCTTTTCCAAACGAGACTCAATGTCAACGTGTCTTGTCATACAATTTACGTTCCCAAACTTTTAAATCAAATGACACCATTCTAAAATAATGTATACAATCCCGTCTACTGTACTTCTTTATCACTGTACGTTTGTTGGCAATTAACTGTACTTTTTACTCATCATTGTATACAACTTTTCTATTTTCTTGTCCGTTTGTTTCAGTCGTGTTTCTATATCATTCAACTCCATTTCAAGTGACATTCGCTTTGATAATAGCGCAAGTGTCTTTTTAATATCATTGTACATCTCTTTAGATTTTTTGGAGTAATTACTTGGACTCAGCACTGTCCTGAAATCCTCAAAGTCTGGATCAAAAAATCGACTAAAACTGTGCTTTTGCGTTTTAGGTGGACTTGGAAGCTCCTTTTTAGACCTCCTTTTTGTCTTTTTTGCCATTACAATTACAAAGAAATTTGAATACTGAAAAACCCTAAATAATATCTTCAAGAATCTCCTTTTTAGTCCTCTTTTTTGTCTTTTTTGCCATTACAATTACAAGGAATTTGAATACTGAAAACCCCTAAATAATGTCCTCAAGAATGTCTGTGTATTTGTACGCAATGTCCCATCCAAGGGACGTTACAAGCTCGTAGCTCTCCACTGTGTACTCCTTGTGCAAGCTTTTGTAACGTTGCGCTAAATTACCAATGTAATCGTTACCTAAGTTCGCGTCCATGTCGGCGGTCCTCCGATTGTATTCCGCCACAAGACGTAAGTACTTGCCAGGATCTTTTTCCTCCATGAAAATACGATGCACTTGTCTATCAAAATTTTTAAGACGCACAAGTGCAAGAAATACATTTGGAAAAATGGTTTGTATAAAATTCTTGATGTCGCTTGAATTCATTTGGGTGTTCATTACAATTATATGCGTATCGAATTTAAATTCAGTTTTTATGCCAACTCAAACACATTTTCTGTTATAATATACTCCAACGAGTCCACTGGGTCGTTACTAGCGTCGTCCATTGTTTCCTTGTGGTCGCCCTCTCGATCGCCGCCCTTTCGGGCGTATCCGACTTTAACCCCACTTTTGTCAAACACACTGTCTCCGTCAGTGTAATAAAAGCAATCTTCTATAAATACGCGCTTCATGTTTTGAATTTGTCTTTGTGTAATGGGGTTGTGGGTTTGTGTAACGTGAGTAAAGTCTTGTGTAGCAACATTTTCTTCGTCATGGTTAGTCGTGTACTTCAGCGAAATATGCCTTCTACAATACGACTCAGATTCCAACGGCTTCCACACGCACATATTCCCGTTTTGTGTCATCGCCTTACATGTCCTGACCACGGGATTTAGATTAAGTCTTTTTGTCACAGACTTTACGTCTGTTACACGAGTATGTGTATCGTGCTCATATACTGTATAGTGCATCAACATGGACTCAATAATAGACTCCATGGACTTGATAAAGTCATTCGGCAATTTCGATAGCTGTCTCACGTGCGCCGCAAACATTTCTTGTGTTGATCACTCTAAGCACATTTCATTTTTTAAATAACTACACTCAATTTATTGCACTAATTTAAACCTGATGCAACCCAAAGACCCTAAATTGTACGCACGCGTCAAACAACTAGCCAACAAGAAATTTCTTTCCAAATCCGGTGTGCATCGTAGCAGCTGGATCATTCGCGAATACAAAAAACGTGGTGGAAAATTTATAGGAAAACGCGGCTCCGCACTTAAACGGTGGTATGGAGAAAATTGGGTAGACCTTAATAGTCCCATCAAACGAAATGGTCGCACAGTAGGCTACAAAAAATGCGGCTCTAGTAAAGGCAAAAAATACCCCTTGTGCCGTCCCACAAAACGTCTCTCTCCAAGCACCCCCAGAACCGTCAAAGAACTATCCAAAAAGGAAGTGTCTAAAGCCAAAAAAGATAAAAGTCGTATAAGACACACCGGCAATATAAAATTCGGTGGCGCCCCCGAAAAAATTAACGTCCTCGCATTCCTAACAATTGCCGCTTCTGTTTTCTTCACTTTCAAGTAAAGGTCTGTTTAGTTGTTCGCAAATCACTTCCAAAAATGTACCTATTGTACGCTGTGTCTATTGCCTTTTGCGAGCAACTCTTCAGACTGTCATCACGCTGTCTAACTTGAATACCTTGTGTTGGCGTATACACCGCGAATGGGTCTCGTTCAAATCTCGTAAAAAAGTACAATAATACAAGTACCAACATCAAATAAACAAGATGTGTATCCTCCATTTACTTATTTAGAGCACAATTTAATTTCATATAAATTGGCACATTGATCAATTTAACTGAAGATTCCGTTTGTAACTGCGTAAAATGCACCTTTTGCGAGCAACTCTCCAGACTGTCATCATCGAATTAATCAGCCATAATTTTAAAGTGGAAGGACAAGCTGCTGCATCAGCTAAAGCCTTAACAGCTGCAATTGGTGCTAGAACAGAAAGATTCAACTGCACCTCAAGGTCCCCCATATCCCCAAGGACGCTGTATTAGAATAGGTGTTGGCGTATACGTCGCAAATGGATCGCGTTCAAATCTCGTAAAAAAGTACAATAATACAAGCACCAACATCAAATAAACAAGATGTGTATCCTCCATTTACTTATTTAGAGCACAATTTAATTTCATGTAAATTGGCACATTGAAATTTACTTCAACAGACGTTCCGTTGATATATACACATTGATCAATTTAACTAAAGATTCCGTTTGTAATTGCGTAAAAGGCACTTGAATGGCCTTTTGCACACGATCCACTATCGAATTAAGTGTAAGCCGTGTACATGTCCCGTTTGTGCACGCTTTGCGAATATGCCTTGTCAACAATTCAGAAAGGTCAAACAAAGGCATAAGAACGTGGACATCTTGTGGTGTAAACACAGTCTTCCCGTCAACTGATAAAAGTCCCGTAAACTCCCAATTGCCCTTTACATACAATATGACAAAGTTGTACCCAGGACGAACATGTGAAACTGTCACCGTGTCGTCCTGTAAAATGACAAAGTCCATGTCAAGAACGTCCGGTAGCAACTCGAATACATTTGTAAACCTAAAACTCTCCGACCGTATGTACCGCTTTGTTTCCCTTGAATTCACAGCCTTTACAAGCTTTGCCCTCACACTTTTAAGTTTAAATCCCAAATAAGCCAACACTCCCTCCAACGTTCCATCCAAATTTAATACCTCAAAATTAATAAGAAAACGTGCTGATAAACTTTCCATATTAATTACCCATTCTTTTTCTTTTTTGGGTAATTTACGAGTTGTTACTTCCAAGGTCCACTTTAAAACCATACGTTTTCACACCATTTGCTACCGACTCGGTCTCGCCATACTTTATTTTCATTGCCCTGCGAAGTTCCTTAATATCAGGCACCTTTGTCAGTGGGAAACTATTTGCCCACCAGTTAGTAAAGTACCCGTATATAGACTTGTTGGACTCGAAATGATCTTCCGATACAGTCACACACGTATCAAAGAACTCGTTGAATTTGTCATTGTCAACCTTGTACTTGTCCGTCGCTCGTGTAACCTCTTCTGGCTCAGGCATTCCAGATTTTGTATAGTAATGCATCAAAATGCTCATAAAATACGGGCGATAAGACTTGATCTTGCGTTTAATATCCGGATCAATCTTGAACTCATTCGGCTTCTGTGGATTCTCACAAAAACGACTTGTGAATTCAATTACCCTTATGCGTCTCCATGTACCACCATCAATCGAACTCACATGTGGCAAGTCATTACAACACATTACCATCGTGCCCTGCAGTTTAAAACTCACAGGCGCCTTGAATAATTCCCTTGCCACAATCGTGTCACCTCCCGTAAACTGCTTAAGTATACCGGTCCGCAGCCTGTCCGTGTGCTCCGGCTCCTGAAATGTAAAAAGTCTACGTCCTCTAAGGCGCACAATGTCCGGTGTAGCATTACTACTTCCCGTACGTTTGTTTGTCAGCAAACTGACATCCACAGAGCACGTGTAATCCCCAAGCGTGTTTTCTATCAAATTGATCAATGTCGATTTACCATTCGCCCCCGACAATCCCGTCCAAAGGTAAAAGCGCTCGTCCGGGATGCCAAGAAGAGACTTTCCTAAAACATACAACGTGTACTCCAAGACACGTCTATTAGGAATGATCTTGCCAAGAAACTCGTAGATCTCTTGAACCTCCGGTAAAGACTCATCGTAAGGAATGTACTCGTACCCCGTCGAAAACGTCAAGTAATCAGACTGATGGCCTTTTCTGAATGTATTCTTAGAGAAATCAAATACACCATCCTTGAAACCAAGCAAATACGGATTTGCATCCAGCTCCCTATAAAAATCGACATCGTGACACTTCAGAAGATTCACTAATTGTGCTGTCACATTGCTCTTGAAATTGACATTTTCCAGTTTTGCGCTTATTGAACTGATCACCTGGTTTCGTACGTCCGCTTGGTCCGTGGACTCCGTCTTGAGTAGTTCGTAGTACTTGGGAAGATCGTCTGACAACAAAATGTTCAACTTGTAACTCCTCTTCCATCTTATGCCGTCAAACTCGTAAAACTCTGTGTTCTTAATGTCGTCCACCCTAAAACGTGACTTGTATATCTCAAAAGCCGCCTTTGCAACCTTGAAATGCGATCCCGATAAACTGTCCTCCAAAGCATGTGAAATAGTAGGCGTCAACCTGACCGTCGTGTCAAATAAACTCGGAGATAATGTCGAATACAACCGCGCAAACTGCGTTGTTTCAGGAAGTGGAATCCCCGAACTTGGATACCGCTTCCTCAAACAATCCTCGTCATAACACTTGACCGACACACCTCGACTACTCAACTCAACATACACAGGATTGCTTGCACGCGCGTGTTCTCGCCCAATAAATGGACAATGACGATGCGCAATGGCAATGTAATAACAAAATACCCCAAACTTATTTCTTGTCGCTGTCACAGAACCGACCGTTGTGTCAATGTCTGGCAATTTATGACCCACCGCCTGGAGCACCCCCGTTATTTCTTCAAGCAATCTACGATCTGTTATGTCTTTTGACTTTTTCTGGTGTCCTTCGGTGTCCTTGCGGTGTCCTTCAGTGTCTTTCGGGTGTCCTTCAGTGTCCTTGCGGTGTCCTTCAGTGTCCTTCAGTGTCCTTCCGGTGTCCTTGCGGTCCGACACTTGCACGTCCCTTGTACGTCTCACAACCATTGATCTAAATGTTACAAAGTCTGGTTCAGGTAAATACGCTTCCGTTTCGAGGTCGTACATGCGATACACAACCGTTTCCCCAACCTTTCTTGAACCATACAATCGAAATCCCGTACGGTAAACAGATGTGTCAATGTACTTTTGAAACTCTATCAAGCTCTGTTTAGCCATTTTCGCAATTTCCATTCCCGTTTCATTGTCCACAACCACATTTGGATAGTTCACGTGAAACTTGTCCTCACGACGTGATACAATGTGCTCAGTATTGGCTTCTACAAACAACTCATTTAATATTACGTTTGTGGTCGCAATAATTGTCCTAACAATTTGTGTCGTCAAAGGTTCGTTAGAGTTTTTTGGAGCTTCTAGATCCAAAAAGAATGCAAAACACGAATCCGTTATCTTCTCAATAATGTATTGTGGCTCTCCTTTCACGATCGCGGAATAGTACTTTTCATAAAATTCTGTGTACTTTTCATCAGGAACATTGTACTTTCCCCCTTTAAATGAAAGGTGCGTTTGAAAAGCAGCAGTGTCCTTTGTAAACTGTTGGAGATACTTGGCGAATGTCATCGCAAAGTTAATTCCTTTTCACGTAATTCATTTTTTAAATTACGTATGCTGTAGTGTATGTGAATTAAATGTAATTAAATGCCATTTAATTGACTTTTATCAAATCAATCCACTTTGTTTCACTTTGTTCACATATTTTTCATATTCATTCAATTTTCATTCGTGTATTCTGTGATCAAGTACCCATTCGCATTGGTCTTGTTCCATTGTGTCACACCTAGATCTTTGCGTTCCCCGACAACCATCCATGACACTGTGTTTGTGCTCGCAGAGTCTTCACACGCAATCGTGAGCGTGCTGCCAACAAGTGTATACACAAGCTCGCTAAAGCCTGTTTTATTTGTAAGGAACACATCCGGGTTGTCTACAAGACTAATGAATGTACCTGGAGTCATCGCTGAATCCCTAGTGTGAACTGCATCCTTGTCAAGGTCTACAGTCGCCGTGCCGTCGTGTAGCTGCACCGTGCCTCTGTAAATTAAATCACACCTTGGACCTTCGATAAAACTATGCAAAAGACGTTTGTTGAAGACATTAGGATGCATAATATCAAACGTGCCTGATACTTTTGACAAACTGCCATTTACATGAAGCGTACTCGATGGTGCCGTAGTGTTGATACCAACGTTGCCTGAAGTTGTATAGATACCAAAGTTCAATGCGTTTCCTTGGTACTTAGCAACAAACGCAACTGAATTGGTGCTCAAATTACCCATTGTTTGCAATACTGTGCTTCCATTTGTTGCATAGAAATTCACCTGTGTCGCACTCTCATTCACATAACCTCCTACGTACACATTGCTCAATGCGTCTGTTGCTATTGCAAATACTTTGTCATTGCCTGTGCTGTCCATTCTCATTGTATATAACAACCCACCTGATCCGTTGTACTTGGCAACAAATCCCACGGCACTTGTGCTTATATTACCGATTGTTTGTACAATTGTCGAACCATTTGTTGCATAGAAATTTGCCTGTGTCGATCCATAATTGACAAATCCGCCAACATACACGTTTCCTGATGCATCCGTTGATATCGATAAAGCATTGTCAGCTGCTGTGCTATCAATCTTGTTTGTGTACAACAATGCGCCCGTAGAATCGTACTTGGAAATAAATGCTGTACCCGTCGTATTGAAACTACCCAATGTCTGAACCACCGTCGTTCCGTCTGTTGCGTAGAAATTTGCTTGTGTACTTGTGTAAACTCCTGCGGCATATACATTGCCTGACACGTCAGTTGAAAGTGCGTACACTTGCTTACTTCCTACGCCATCAATACGATTTGTGTACAACAAAGCACCTGATCCATCGTACTTTGCAATGAATCCTACAGCACCTGTACTTAGATTACCCATTGTCTGTAAAACTGTCGTGCCATTTGTTGCATAGAAATTTGTCTGGGTTGCGTTAGTATTGGTGTACCCTCCAACGTACAAGCTGCCCGCTGAGCCCATTGCAAGTGAGAGTACTTGATCATCACCCGTGCTATCAATGCGATTGGCAAACAACAATGAACCTGATGTATTGTACTTGGCAACAAATGCCGTACCACTAGTGAAACCACTGAAACTACCCATCGTCAAAACTATTGTGCTGCCATTTGTTGCATAGAAATTGGCTTGCGTACCCGAGAACATATTCACGTATCCTGCTACAAATATATTGCCCGAGGTATCTGTTGCGACCGCGTTTACTGATTCTGATCCTGCACCATCAATACGGTTTCTGTACAATAATGCACCTGATGAGTTGTACTTAGCGACAAATGCAGAGAACAGTAGGCCGTTTAAATTTCCTATCGTGCCTAATACTGTCGTACCATCCGTTGCATAAAAATTTCCTGCAGATCCGTTTACGTATCCTCCGACAATTAAGTTGCCCGAAGGGTCCGTTGCAAGTGCATTTACCTGATCATCAAGCGAGCTGTCTATACGACTTGTGTACAACAAACCACCAAGCGCGTTATACTTGGAGACAAATGCTACGTTATTTATAGTACTTAGACTGCCTATTGTTTGAACTATTGTGCTTCCATCTGTTGCATAGAAATTCCCTCTTGTCCCATTCACAAATCCTCCTACATACACATTGCCAGAGGCATCTGTTGTGATCGCATTTACCTGGTCAGCCCCCGTGCTGTCTATGCGAAGCGTGTAAAGCAAGTCACCAGGATTGTAAATAGCATATCCAAACGTATTTGTTGTGCCCGACACGTTCATGCCGCTCGGTACTACAAGTGTGCCCGTAGTGATATTTCCTGACAACGCGATGTTGTTTTCGGTCACAGACATGTAATTCTGTGAAATCAATGGTGTCGATCGTGACGCCGGAAGCGCTACTGGTGAAATAACACACCCATTGTTACCAACAACTACAAATCTTGATAACTCTGGCGACCATGTGATGAATTGGTAACTAAAAGTTGTACCTAAATTAAATGTAGTCCATGTTGTACCATTCTTACTCCATGCTCCTTGCGATGTCTGATGCCCAACTGCAGCAAATATACCCAGTTCTGGCGAATACGTCACAATTCCATTACTAAATGACCGTGAGGCGTGTGTCGTCCATGTAATGGCATCTGGACTACGCATCACGTAAGCAACGGCACTCCCGTAAGCAACAAACATCGACAATTCAGAGCTCCAAACAATACTATTCCAAAGTGCATTTATTGCTGATCGTGTGGTCCACGTAATTCCATCCGAACTCACCGCCACATACGTTCCTCCACCAATAGCCACCGCCACAAAAAGGGACAATTCCGGACTCCAACTTAAACCACCCCAATTACCTGAGGGCATTGTACGAGTATTCCACGTTATGCCATCAACTGATGTTACACCAATACTATTTCCCGTTGCAACAAAAATACCTAATTCAGGGCTCCAACGCACAGTGTACAATACAGTTGAGCATACACGTGTTGTCCATGTGGTACCGTCTGGTGATGTCATTACGTTATTTGTTCCACTATTTGATACCGCTACAAACAAACGTAACTCTGAGCTCCAACATATGTCATACCACAAGTTCGATACAACACTTGCTGTTGTAGTCCAATTTGCACCATCAGGCGATGTCATCACTAAATTTCCTGAGGTAGAACTCGACACTGCTGCGAAAATGGACAAGTCCGGACTCCATGTCACCGACCTCCAATTATTTGCTGGCACTGCCCTCGTAATCCACGCCGTGTTGTTAAGAATACCCGCAGCAACAGCTCTTGATACACGTGTGCGAGGCAAAAGTGTCCCAACGTTTGTTGTCACGGCTGTGCTCTTTGCCGTGGTATTCACCATGTTCCCGTAAGTGTTTATGTAATTTGTAAATGGGGGTGTGTTTAATGTAAGCACCGACACCAAATTAGACACCGTTATATTTGTTGTAGAAATGCTATTGGAAATCGTGGCATTGGTCGCGAGCACATTCTGAACCGTGGCATTTAACGGATTGCAGTTTGTAACCGAATTTGTAATAATATTTGCTGCCGTTAAACCAGTCACACTCAGCGTACCGGACAAGACCACATTCCCTTCCGTCGCTGAAAGGTAATTCGGTGACACATTTATAGTCGATTTTGAACTCGGAAGGGCGATTTTTGACGTCATCACACGGTCGCCTGCTCCTGTATAGGCCACCGCCACAAATATCCCCAACTCAGGACTCCAAACTACACTCGACCAATTATTGAGAGAGTTAGATTCACGAGTCGTCCATTTAATACCGTCTAGACTGGTCATCAATCCACCCGATCCCCCCACAGCAACAAATAACCCCAATTCAGGACTCCATGGGACACTATACCAACTATTGTCCGCAGCACGCGTCGTCCACGTAATACCATTAGGCGATGTCATCACACGATTGCCTGTTCCTGATTGCGCCACAGCCACAAAAAGGGACAATTCCGGACTCCAAACTACACCAGTCCAATTGTTATCCGCAGCGCTTGCACGCGTCGTCCATGTAATACCATCGGGACTGGTCATCACACGATTGCCGGTTCCTTTGAATCCCACAGTCACAAAAAGGGATAACTCAGGACTCCATGTGACGCTTGTCCATTGATTATTCACGGGAACAGTACGTATTGTCCAGTTGATTCCGTCTGGACTCGTCATCAAGTTGCCCGAGTAAACAGACACAAATAAACTTAATTCGGGACTCCACACGGCACCAGCAGAAGAGCCCGGCGTGGAACGTGTTGTCCATGTAATTCCGTCTGAACTTGTTATCGCAATAGCATTTCCAAAAGCCACAAACAACCTCAATTCCGGACTCCACACTACAACTGTCCAACCCCCAGATCCAGCTCTACGTGTCGTCCATGTGATTCCGTCTGGCGAAGTCATCACATCATATGTGCCTG
>Ga0214923_10007211_pt1 | contig 12197 bp, 8 predicted proteins | sample LL1510_MetaG_FD_177993 | JGI IMG/M metagenome (GOLD analysis project Ga0214923, IMG submission 177993) | Freshwater microbial communities from Lake Lanier, Atlanta, Georgia, United States - LL-1510 | ecosystem: Environmental > Aquatic > Freshwater > Lake | place: USA: Georgia | collected 2015-10-15
GACCGCGCGCGTAAAGCCAGTATCTTCATAACGCTTTGCGGCAACGTGTGTGACGTTAATTCCTGCCGCCATCGCGCGTTCAAATAGCGTTGGAACTGGCTGCCAAATTGCTGGATCAACGCGTTCATCCCATTTAAGTGAGTTAAGGATGCGGCCTCCGCTGCGCGGCACTTGAACTGTATAACCAAGCATGCCGTGCGTTCCGGGATTTACTCCGGTTGTTAGCGTTGCCAAACTTGTTGCTGTCGTAGATGGAAAAGTTGTTCGCACTGCACCATGGCGAATTAGCGAAGAAATAGTTGGGATAAAACTCGCATACTTTTCAACCGCATTAGCCCCTAAGCCATCAATGAGAAATAGCAGTTCGCACCCGCTGGGGCTTTCGCCACAATTGATTTGATCGCTGGCGCCACTTAAACCTAGGCTCGCAAAGAGCGAAGGAGTGATTTGCGAAAGATGCACGGGGTTATCGTCTCACGGGTAAGGTTGGGTTTATGAGCCACCGTATGCCATTTACGCCATCGCCTGAAGTTGCTGCAGCACTCGCTGAAGGACGTCCAATAGTTGCACTCGAATCAACGATCATTAGCCACGGTCTGCCACGCCCTCAAAATTTAGAAATTGCCCGCGAAGTCGAAGATATTGTGCGCGATCACGGTGCAGTTCCTGCAACCATCGCAGTCATTGATGGCGTTGTTCATATTGGCTTAACAGATGATCAATTACAGGCGATCGCAAATCGCGATGACATTGCAAAGGCATCTAGCCGTGACTTAGCAATTATCGCGGCGACTGGAAAGAGCGCTGCTACAACAGTTGCCGCAACTGCTCACTTAGCCACACTTGCCGGAATCCGCGTATTTGCAACTGGCGGTCTGGGCGGCGTACACCGCGATGCCAACCAGACTTTCGATGAATCTGCTGACCTAACCGCACTATCGCAATTGGATATAACAGTTGTTTGCGCTGGAGTTAAATCAATTCTTGATGTTGGTGCAACTCTGGAACGTTTAGAAACTTTGGCGATCGGTGTTGTTGGCTTTAAGACCAACGCTTTCCCAGGCTTCTATCTAACTGATTCAGGATTTACGATCGAACATCGCGTAGAAAGCGCAGCAGAGATCGCCAAGATTATTGCTTCGCGCAAAGCTCTAAAGACCCACAAGAGCGCGCTCGTTATTGCAAATCCCGTTAAGCACGAGATGGAACGCAAGCGCCATGATGCGATTTTGAAGAGCGGACTGGCTGGCGCCCATAAAAACGGTGTCATCGGTAAAGCCGTTACTCCATTCTTGCTCGAGCACTTCCATACAGCTAGCGAAGGTGAATCGCTGGCTGTAAATATCGAAATTATTAAATCGAACTCTGCACTCGCGGCCGATATCGCCGTAGCTAAGCAACACCAATAATCTCCATGACAATAAACGTTTTATGTATCGGCGATATAATGCTTGATGTCATCGCGCGCATAAATGTTTCTCACCAAAAAATTAACTACGGCAGCGATACTGCTGGTCGCATCAGCACCAGCAGCGGCGGTTCAGCTGGAAACGTTGCAGCTTGGCTAACACGTACCGATGCCCGCAGCACAATCGTTAGCCATGTTGGTGATGACCCTGCAGGTGCGGCGATTGTGGCTGAATTTGATGCACTTGGAGTTGCGCACGGAAATTTAGTGATTCCTGGTGAAACATCCGGTGTAGTTGTTGTGCTGGTCGACTCTTCAGGTGAGCGCACAATGTTTCCGGATAAAGGCGCAAACTCACGTTTAACGATTGCAGATCTACCTGATCTTTCCGCTTTCCAAGCTGTTTATATCTCAGGCTATGCCCTCTTAAATCCGCTAGCTCGCGATAGCGTATTAGAGATGGTTGCCAAGATTAAAGCTGATGGCATCCCTATCTACTTCGACCCCGCATCCGTTGGATCGATGAAAGATGTAACCGATAAAGAACTACACACCTGGTTTTCACTAATGGATGTTCTACTTTTAAATGAAGAAGAATCGATTTACTTAACTGGTTCGGTCGATATCGAAAGAGCTCTTGATTACTTGCTTGATTTCTCACAAGTAGTTGTCATTAAACGTGGATCTGCTGGTGCAATCGCAAAGGTTCGTGGTTTTGATTCGATCAGCCTTCCCGCAGTTGCGACAACAGTTGTCGATACAACTGGGGCGGGAGATAGTTTTGCGGCGGGATTTATCGCATCTTTTTCCAAGAACCGCGACCTAACCGCAGCTTTGCAGTCAGGTCGAGAGTTAGCCGCGGATTGTGTTGCAATCGTCGGTGGCAGACCGCGTGTAGGTACCGCGATTTAGCCAGTTATCTTGGCAGAATGCGCGCATGGCAACAGCAAAGAAGGCCGCAACATCAACCAAGGCGAAAAAGCCCAGTTCGGGAAAGGTTAGTGGTCCAAAGCCCGGTGAATATCCCGGCAAGATTGTCGATATCGATGTTTCATCTGAAATGTCGGAATCATTTTTGGAATATGCATATTCAGTTATTTATTCACGTGCCCTTCCTGATGCGCGAGATGGATTAAAACCTGTACACCGTCGCATCTTGCATCAGATGGCCGATATGGGACTTCGCCCAGAACGTGGCCATGTCAAGAGCGCGCGCGTTGTTGGTGAAGTAATGGGTAAGTTGCACCCACACGGTGACTCTGCAATTTACGATGCCTTAGTTCGTATGGCGCAGCCATTTTCAATGCAGGTTCCACTTATCGATGGCCATGGAAACTTTGGTTCACTCGATTCCGGCCCTGCTGCGATGCGTTACACCGAAGCGCGTCTTGCAAACGCTGCCATGGCCATGGTGGCTGAAGCAGATGAAGACACTGTCGACTTTGGCCCAAATTACGATGGCCAGCTTCTTGAACCACTTGTGCTTCCGGCTGCTTATCCAAACCTCTTGGTAAATGGTGGATCAGGTATTGCAGTTGGTATGGCGACAAATATGGCGCCTCACAACTTGGGCGAAGTAATCGCCGCTACTAAATTCCTAATTGAAAATCCAAAGGCAACGCTCAACCAGTTGATGAAACATATTCCTGGCCCAGATTTCCCAACTGGCGGAGAACTAGTTGACATCGAAGGTGTCCGTGAAGCATATGCAACAGGTAAGGGCTCATTCAAAGTTCGCGCAACTGTGGAGATCAGCAAAGTTACTTCTCGCAAAATGGGAATCACCATTAAAGAGTTGCCATTTAATATCGGCCCAGAAAAAGTTGTTGAGCGTATTGCAGATCTGGCAAAGGCAAAGAAGATTCAAGGTATCTCTGACATCATCGATCTAACCGATGGCCAAACTGGAACAAATGTAGTTATTGAACTTAAGAACGGTTTCGAGCCAGAAGCGGTTCTGGAGCAGCTCTTCAAGTTAACTCCGATGGAAGATGCCTTTGCGATCAACGCAGTGGCACTTGTTCAAGGACGCCCTCAAACTCTTGGTCTTAAAGAGCTGCTGCAAGTCTTTATCGATCACCGCATCGAAGTAGTGCGTCGCCGCTCTGAATACCGTAAAGCTAAGGCAGAAGGTCGTCTGTCAATGGTTGATGGTCTGCTTAAGGCGATTATCGATATCGATAAAGTCATCAAAATTATCCGCGGCAGCGATGATGCAGCAGCAGCTAAAGAGAAGTTGATCAAAGACTTTAAGTTAAATGAAGAACAAGCCACTTACATTCTCGATATGCCGCTTCGTCGTTTGACCAAGATGAGCAAACTTGAACTTGAGACGGAGCAGAAAGAACTAAAAACAACTATTACTGCCCTCGTTGCTCTTCTTAAATCAGAAGACACAATCAAGGCACAGGTTGCAACCGAGCTCACTGCAGTAGGAAAAGCATTTGCTACCCCACGCCGCACACGAATTGGCGCTGCTTAATTTCGTTTAACTTCTCCTCTGTGGAAGACTTCACCAAATGATCTCGACAACCGCTCTTGAACTACGCGCTGGTGCGCGACTTCTCGTCTCAGGGGTAAACGTTCGGATCAACCACGGAGATCGCATCGGATTCGTTGGCCGCAACGGTGCCGGAAAATCAACTCTCGCCAAAGTTTTAGCCGGTGAAACTCTTCCTGCAGGTGGCGCAGTACAGCGCACCGGCAAGATCGGATACCTGCCACAAGATCCCCGCACCGGCGAAGATCATGGCACAGTAATCGAAAGAATTTTATCGGCGCGCGACTTAGATCAGATCGCAGCTCGCATGACCCAAGTTGAAGAAGAGATGGCAACTACCGAAGGCGCCGCTCTTGAAAAAGCGATGGAACGTTACTCTCGCGTCGATGCCGAATTCCAAGCAGCTGGTGGATATGCCGCAACCTCTGAAGCTGAAGCAATTGCGACTTCACTTGGCGTTTCCGAAGCGGTCTTTGGCAATCAACTCGACACACTTTCAGGTGGTCAACGCCGCCGCATCGAGCTCGCCCGCATCTTGTTCTCTGGCGCAGAAACGCTGCTTCTTGATGAGCCTACAAACCACTTAGATGCTGACTCAATTATCTGGCTTCGTAACTACCTCAGCACTTATTCAGGTGGACTAGTAATAATCTCTCACGATGTTAACTTAATCGAACAAGTTGTAAATAAGGTCTTCTATATCGATGGCAACCGTAACGTGATCGATGTTTATAACCTGGGCTGGAAGCAATACCTATTGCAGCGCGAACAAGATGAACACCGTCGCAAGAAAGAACGTGCTAACGCCGAGAAGAAGGCGGAAATCTTGCAGAAGCAGGGCGAGAAGATGCGCGCCAAAGCTTCTAAGGCAACTGCCGCCCAAGGCATGTTACGTCGCGCAGAAAAACTTCGTTCTTCCCTTGATGATGTGCGCGTTAAAGATAAGGTCGCAAAGCTGCGATTCCCAACGCCATCTCCTTGCGGCAAGACTCCCCTATCTGGTAAAGAGCTTTCTAAGAACTACGGATCACTTGAAATCTTTACCGATGTCTCTTGCATAATCGATAAGGGCTCACGCGTTGTTATCTTGGGACTTAACGGTGCTGGCAAGACAACACTTCTTAAAATTCTGGCTAATCAACTCGAATCCGACACTGGAAAAGTTGAAAACGGCCACGGCCTAAAACTTGGTTACTACGCCCAAGAACACGAAATGCTCGACTTCGAGCGCACTATCTTGGAAAACATGATGTCTTCTAAAGATGATCTACGCGAACCAGAAGCACGCAATGTATTGGGATCATTCTTATTCGTTGGCGATGATGTTCATAAGCCGGTTAAGGTCTTATCGGGTGGCGAAAGAACACGATTAGCTCTTGCAACTCTCGTTGTCTCGGCTGCAAACGTGCTACTGCTCGATGAGCCGACTAACAACTTAGATCCGGCATCTCGCGAAGAGATCTTGGGCGCGCTAACGGAATACCAAGGCGCAGTTGTGCTGGTTTCGCACGATGAAGGTGCAGTTCAAGCCCTAAAGCCAGAGCGAGTGATTTTGCTACCTGATGGCGATGAAGATATCTGGAAAGACGAGTACTTCGATCTCGTTGCGATTGATTAATTAAGCGTCGATCCGATCGCGATCAATTTCAGCGGTTGAAATAAATTCTTTACGCGGAGCTACTTCATTACCCATGAGAAGTTCGAACATCGCCTCGGCTGCCACGGCATCCTTGATGGTGATACGGCGCAGGGTGCGGGCATCTGGATCCATCGTGGTCTCGCGCAGTTGATCGGCATCCATTTCGCCAAGGCCTTTGTAGCGCTGAATTGGTTCTTTCCACTTCTTGCCGGCCTTCTTCAAATCTGCGGTGACCTTCTTCATCTCATCATCTGAATATGTGTAGATATATTCGCCCTTCTTGCCACCGCCACCCGTAAGTTCGATGCGGTGAAGTGGTGGAATGGCAGCAAAGACGCGACCATCATCAATCATCGGCTTCATGTAGCGATATAAAAGTGTGAGTAGCAGGCAACGAATATGCGCACCGTCGACGTCCGCATCAGACATCAAGATTATGCGGCCGTATCGCGCATCTGAAAGTTCGAAAGATTTTCCAGAACCAGCGCCGATTACCTGGATGATCGATGCGCATTCAGAGTTATCGAGCATCTGTGAAAGCGAGGCTTTTTGGACGTTAAGGATCTTGCCGCGAATAGGCAGGATCGCTTGGAACTCTGAGTTACGCGCAGCCTTTGTTGTGCCAAGTGCTGAGTCACCTTCAACGATAAGAAGTTCAGTGCGGGTTACATCTTCGGAACGGCAATCAGAGAGCTTGGTTGGAAGCGCAGAAGATTCCAGAGCGTTCTTGCGGCGCTGTAGATCTTTGTGCGTGCGAGCTGAAATACGGGTGCGAGATGCTGCCGCAACTTTCTCCATGATTAAACGGCCATTGGCCTTATCGATGCGACGTGTGGTGTTAAAGAATTCCTTTAGCTTGTCGGCAACGACTGCCGAAACAATTCGAGTTGCGGCAGCGGTTCCGAGAACTTCTTTGGTCTGGCCTTCAAACTGTGGCTCTGACATGCGAACTGTGACAACCGCTGTTAGGCCTTCCATGATGTCATCTTTAATTACATCTGGTTCGTTCTTCTTCAAAGTTCCGCTGGCACGAAGCGCTTCGTTAAAGGCTTTGGTTATCGCGCGATCAAATCCCTGAACGTGGGTTCCACCTTTTGGGGTTGCGATGATATTTACGAAAGATTGAATGGTGGCATCAAAGCCGTTGCCCCACTTCATAGCGATATCAACTTCCATATCGCGTTCTACTTCAGTAGAAACCATATGGCCCTTATCATCTAGGACAGGAACGGTCTCTTGATAATGACCGGTTCCGTAGATTCGAATTACTTCGCCAACTGGTTGATCAGGTTGTAAGAATTCGCAGAACTCGGAGATTCCGCCCTTGTGATAAAAAGATTGAGTCGTTGCAGCTTTAGTGCGATTGTCATTAACAATCAGCGTTAAGTCTGGAACTAAGAATGAAGTTTGACGTGCCCGAGCATAGATTTCTTCAATATCAAAGGATGCTTCCTTTAAAAAGATCTGGCGATCGGCCCACCATTTAATTCGCGTGCCAGTAACTTTTGCAGAAACTTTTCCGATAGTTCGCAAGCCCGATTGCGGAGTGAACTCAGCCTTTGGGCCTTCGCCTTCGAATACGCCAGCAACGCCGCGCTTGAATGACATCCAGTAAATTTTTCCGTTGCGATCGACTTCTGCGTCTAGGCGTTCGGCAAGTGCATTAACAACTGATGCGCCCACGCCGTGTAGCCCGCCTGATGCGGCATAAGACCCGCCGCCGAACTTTCCACCTGCATGCAATTTGGTGAGAACAACTTCAACGCCGGTTAAACCAGTCTTAGGCTCTTTATCAACCGGAATACCGCGACCATCATCATGAACTTCAACTGAACCATCTGCTTCCAGATTAATTTCAATTTTCTTGCAAAATCCTGCAAGTGACTCATCTACAGAGTTATCGATGATTTCCCAGAGACAGTGCATAAGGCCACGCGAATCGGTAGAACCGATATACATACCCGGGCGTTTGCGAACCGCATCAAGTCCTTCAAGAACTGCCAGGTCTTTAGCGGTGTAAGAATCTTCAGCGTCGCCTAACGCGGTGAGATCGAGTTGATCCCCTGCATCTTTGGAATTCTTGGAGGCCACGGAGGCAAAGGCTAGCGGCGTAGTTGCAAGGATCTTGCGATAACGCGCCGATTTAGTCTCAAATCTTGGTAAAAGGCCTAGATATAGTGAAAAGAAGTGGATTGCAACACAAAATTAACAAATTAAACCCAATTATTTCCTGCGGGGAATAAACAGACATGGTTTGATGTTCCATACGAAGTACTACTTCCCACCTAAATGAACGGAGAGCGCGATGACCGAGCAAGTAATCCTCGAATCCACACCTCTTAATGCCCTAGATCGCTGCGATCGCTGCGGTGCTCAGGCATATGTGCGAGCAACTCTCGCAACAGGTGGCGAACTTATGTTCTGCGCCCATCACGGCAAGGAATACGCTGAAAAGCTAAAGGCTGTGGCGGTTGCAATACAAGACGAGACAGATCGTTTGGTTGAAATAAAGAATTAATTCAACTCTTTTCAAGAAGACCCTTGTGCGATCCGTCGCAGAAGGGTTTTTCTTTTGATTGACCACATCCGCAGAACTTTGGGTTCTCTAGAGTCTCAATCACATTTCCATCGGCATCAACGCGATCAACAAAACCAGTAATGCGAATAGATCCGCTTTTGGGATTGATAAAAACTTTCGGATTTTCCACTTTAAGAACCTAGTTTTTAATCTAGGTAATCGCGAAGTGATTGCGAACGTGATGGGTGGCGCAACTTCGACATTGTCTTAGATTCGATCTGGCGGATACGTTCGCGAGTAACCCCGTGAACCTTGCCGATCTCATCAAGAGTCTTTGGCTGACCATCTGTAAGTCCGTAACGCGCCTTGATTACATCTGCTTCGCGGTTGGTGAGGCCACCTAGGACCTGCATCAACTGTTCCTGCAAGATCGTAAAGGTTACTGACTCTTCTGGCTTAACTGCTTCAGAGTCTTCAATGAGATCTCCGAACTCAGAATCGCCTTCTTCACCAAGTGGTGTGTGGAGTGAGATTGGTTCGCGGCCGTACTTTTGAACTTCGACAACCTTCTCAGGTGTCATATCAAGTTCTTTAGCGAGCTCTTCGGGAGTTGGTTCGCGGCCGAGGTCTTGCAACATCTGGCGCTGTACACGAGCCAACTTGTTGATCACTTCAACCATGTGAACCGGAATACGGATTGTGCGCGCCTGGTCGGCCATCGCACGAGTAATCGCCTGACGGATCCACCATGTTGCATATGTCGAGAACTTGTAACCCTTTGTGTAATCGAACTTTTCAACGGCGCGGATTAGTCCGAGGTTTCCTTCTTGAATCAAGTCAAGGAACAACATACCGCGACCGGTGTAACGCTTTGCCAGAGATACAACCAGACGAAGGTTTGCTTCGAGCAAGTGGTTCTTCGCGCGCTTGCCATCTTCAACTATCCATTCGAGTTCGCGCTTTAACTTCTTATCAATCTTCTTCGCTTCTTTGAGCTTTTCTTCCGCAAAGAGACCGGCTTCGATACGTGTTGCTAGCTCTACTTCGAGCTCTGCGTTAAGCAGCGCTACGCGGCCAATCTGCTTTAGGTAATCTTTAACCGGGTCAGCAGTTGCACCAGCAGTCATAACAGTCTGAGCAGGTGCATCATCTTCTTCAGAGGCCTTTAGCGTGAAGGCATTTTCCTCATTGCCTGATGCTTCTTCAGCAAGGTTTACAACGCGTGGCTGATTCGATTTATCTTCAGATTCGGTATCAATGATTTCGGTAACTTCTGCGATTAATGTTTCAACGTCTTCTAGCTCTACTTCTTCAACGACGATTTCGTTGCCTTCATCATCTAGAACCACCGCAGCCTTAACAGCCTTGCCATCTGCGCCCTTTACGGCAGTTGATCCAACCACTGATGCAGGTGGCGGTGCAATCAGAGCGAGTTGCGCCTTAGATAAAATTCGTGATGCTCCACCTAGTCCAGCCTTGCGAGCCTTCTCGGAATCAACGGCAATACTTTGATAAAGTTGGCGAGCTTCTTGAGCTAGCGCCATAAATTCTTTCTTAACTGCTTTGCGATAATTATCGATTCCGCTGGCAGCAAGTGATTCGACGATCTCTTTGTGGCGAGCGACGTCTTTCTTTAAATTAACCAGTTGTTGAACTTCTTTGGCAGATAAATCTTTCTTAAGGGCAACCTTTAACGGCTTTACTGGCTTTGCAGCGACCTTTTTCGCTGGCGCTTTTTTCGCTGGCGCCTTTTTCGCAATAGCTTTCTTGGCGGGTGACTTCTTTGCAGATTTAGCTGCAGACTTTGCAGGCTTGGCAGACTTTGCCTTGTTTTTGAGCGCACTAAATACAGCCACAATTGTCCTTTGGTTTTTTCGAACTCTCTTCGAAACTCTTGTTTCGAACTGCTCGAAGCGATGGCTATATTATACTCAGCGCTTGATGGATTGCCGCGCCAACTGACTCAGATTCCACCAAAAAACCATCGTGTCCAAAGTCCGATGAGATCGAAATTAGCGGTTCTGCCTTAGGAACGAGCTCTGCAACCTCAACCTGAAGTCGAGGTGGGAAGAGGCGATCGGTATCAATTGAGACCACAACCGCTGGAATCTTGATCGATTCCAGCGCTGCCACAACTCCCCCGCGATCTCGACCAACATCGTGAGACGCCATCGCTGAAGTAAGGGCGATATAGGTATTGGCATCAAAACGTTTGGCCAATTTATCGGCCTGGTGATCCAAGTACGACTCCACGGCGTAGCGCCCGGTGTCATCGCCCTGCATCTGACGGCCAAAACGCACATCCATCTCGGATTCGGTGCGGTAGGTCAGGTGCGCAATGCGGCGAGCGATACCGAGACCTTCGATAGGTCCGCGCTCTTGCTCGTAATAATCACCGTTATTGAAATTTGGATCGCTCTTAATTGCACGGATTTGTACAGAGAATCCACCAATTTGATCGCCAGTTGCAACTGCAGATGATCCGATTGTGCAAATAGCTCCTACGCGTTCTGGATACTGAATCGCCCATTCCAGCGAGCGCATTCCACCAAGCGAGGGGCCGACTGCCAAGCGATATTTCTTGATTCCGATTGCATCGGTAAATAAAAGTTCAGCAGCTGCCATATCGCGAACGGTGACAACTGGAAAACGTGATCCATAACGTTTTCCATCTGGGGCAATACTTGAAGGGCCAGTCGATCCCTGACATCCGCCAATTACATTGGGGCAGACGATGAAATATTTATCGGTATCAAATGGCAGACCTGGGCCGACCATATTTGGCCACCAGCTGGTTACATCAGACCAACCAGTCATCGCATGGTTTATTAATATCGCATTATCTTTTTTAGCATTTAACGTGCCCCAAGTTTGATAAGCGATGGTGATATCAGGCAAAGTCTCACCGTTTTCTAGTAAGAGAAAACCAATCTTTATAAATTTACGTTCACCGGGATCATGGGTCTCTAGCCACGCGCCAGTAACTGCGGTAGTTATCTCTTTACTGTGTGACTTTTCTGAGTAAGACATTTAATTCCTTCACGCACTTGCTTACATCACTTGATGTAAACCTGGTCGTCACCCGGAGCACCCCACCGCGGTGGAGGGTTGCCGTCTAATCAGCCGGGGCTATCGATTAGAGCTCGTGACCTGGCGGTAAGTCTAACCCAAAAATTCCAGCGCAGACTTTGGGGTGAAGTTCTCGCCGCATCGCCGCAAAGGAAGCCGGCGGCCATCCGGCGGTGAAGACCCTGCGTAACAAGAGCGCCAGCGAGTATCCATTTACATCTTCGAGTGCGCGATCTAGCGAGCGATGTGCCAGTGCGCCATCACCGCTTTCATAAGCCAGGGCGGCACATAGCGATGCAATCGGTGCGACATAACCACTTGGCGCGATCCGCATCAAGTGGCGCCACATCTGAAAGTAAGTATCGAGGCTACCTTCGTCATGGCTGCCTAGTGCGAAGTCGCGAACTTGGATATCACTTAAGCGACCAATGACGCGCGCGGTTAGTTCGAGATCTTGGCCGATCCGACCGCTGGCAAATTCACCTGCTAAATCGATGATCGCCGTTGCGCCATCGCGCTGGGCCTTCGTCAATTCTGGTGACGTGGCGGCCACGTGAAAACTCTTCACAAGATCTGACCATGGCATTTCAGATGCAACCGGCAGCGATGAAATTGAATCTGTTAGCGCTTGCAGATTTGCAAAGGGCATGGCCCGGCCTGCAACAACGTGTTCGACTGCAATTCGCGAACCAGAAATTTCGGGAATTGGACTTCCGTCAATTGGACAACAACTTTGATCCTGACACAAGATAGATCGATAGCGCCCACCATGGATAAGTAACGACTCATCTGTTGCAATACCTATCCGCATCAAAGCAGCGCTGGCATCTCGTAATACATCTTCACCATCACTTCGATCTTTTGGAACGTAGGCAACCAATAAAGCTCCCGTTGCGAAATCGCGTTGCAAATGTGAAGCTAATAAATCGTAAGCACCTTGCGGAATATCAACTGGATAATCAATACGCATCGCCATTCCCACGGCGTTATCTTTTATTGAGACAACAACTAGCGAATCTTCGGGGTGGTAACCGATCAAGAATGGAATTGCAGCAAGTAGATC
>Ga0214923_10007213_pt1 | contig 12196 bp, 11 predicted proteins | sample LL1510_MetaG_FD_177993 | JGI IMG/M metagenome (GOLD analysis project Ga0214923, IMG submission 177993) | Freshwater microbial communities from Lake Lanier, Atlanta, Georgia, United States - LL-1510 | ecosystem: Environmental > Aquatic > Freshwater > Lake | place: USA: Georgia | collected...
CTCAAAAAATTCGCGCCTTTTGCATCATCCCTGATATCAGGGATGATGCAAAAACAAATCGGGTTAGATTAATAAATTACTCTCTATGATTTTTAAAGAATTAATGGGGAGCAGTATAATCTTTATGTTCCCAGTTCCATTTCATGAGTTATAAGTTTTAAGTTTATAGCTCAAAAAAGTAGGTTTTATGAGTTATAAGTCTAGGATTTATTGCTCAAAAAAAGACAAAAAAATGGGCCTCGGAAAAATCCGAGACCCATCGTAAAAAATGAAATTTATTCTATCCTTAAGTCTTACTAGTTTTTCGCTACATAATTTTCGCGATCTTCACCTTTGATGTTGTTAGCAACTACTTTACAAGCTGCAACATCGCTGGCATTTACAGCAACAGTAACTTCTTTACCTTTTTGAGTTACAGGTTTGCCGGCAAGAATTTGGCGGATGCAATTTTTGCGTAGGCCGTTGCCTTCGTTGAATTGTCCAATAACGAATCCTGATTTTTCGCAGGCGTTGATGATATTTTTACAAGCTGGATTGCTGGCGATTTCTGAGTTGATTGTAGCTTTTTTTGGTGTTGCAGCTTGAGCGCTGAAACCAGCAAATGCGAAAGCGCAGATAGATAATGCCAATAACTTTTTGTTTATATGAAATCCTTATAAATTTTATTAAGATGAAATACAGAGCTTGTGGCTCGTATTTATTTTGAGGTTGGGAAGAATTAATCTACAAGAAAATGCTTAATACTATTTACGGTCTTTAATTTATGTGCTTCAACATGGACCCCGTCATGCGACGGGGTGACAATTGAGGGCTAATTCACTCCTTACTCTAATTCACTCCTTACTCCAATTTGTCACCCCGTCGCATGACGGGGTCTAGTTTTTTTTCAATCCCACTCGCTTTATTTTTTGATATTAAAAAAAGAGTAGCGAACATGTGGTTTCAACCGCGATTTTTTGTAATTAAATTTCTCCAAAAACATGCCAAAATTTGACCTTCCATACGCGCAGCCAATTTCTGCTGACAAAAAGATTCTTTATAAAAATGCTCGCATCATCGATCCAGAATCGGGTTACGATAAGGTCGGAAATCTTCTAACAATTGGTGATAAAATTTCAGATTTCGGTGAAAATGTTTTAGCCGCAGATGCTGAAATTATTGATTGCGGCGGACATGTTTTAGCTCCCGGTTTAATCGACATCCAAGTTCATTTCCGCGATCCGGGACAATCGCACAAAGAAGATTTAACTTCTGGTTCAAAATCGGCGGTAGTTGGCGGAATCACGACTGTCGTGTGTCAGCCCAATACTTCTCCAACATTAGATTCAGTTTTAACTTTCGATTATCTGCGCCTTAAATCTCGCGAAGTTGCTCACTGCAACGTTAAAGCATATGCTTGTATCACTAAAGGCATGAAAGGTGAAGAATTAGCTGACATGAATTCTTTGGTGGAAGCTGGTGCTGTAGGCTTTACCGACGATGGTTTGCCAGTGATGAATGCTAATGTAATGCGTCGTGCTTTTGAATATTCGAAAAATTTAAATGTTGTTGTGGCGCAACATGCTGAAGATTTGAACCTGACCAATAAAGGCTGCATCAATGAAGGAAAAGTGAGCTTAGAGCTTGGAGTTCGCGGCATTCCAAATATTTCAGAATCAGTTATGGTTGAACGCGATATCGCAATTCTTGAAGCTGTGGGTGGGCGTTATCACTTACTTCACGTTTCAACTCGTGAAGCTTTAGATGCGATCAAACGTGCCAAAGCCAAAGGTCTTGCAGCTACAGTGGAAGTGTCTCCACACCATTTTACTTTGAATGATACACAAGTTTTAAAATCAGGAACCAACGCGAAAATGAATCCGCCACTGCGTTCTGAACAAGATCGTTTAGCCTTGATTGAAGGCTTGCGCGAAGGTGTTATTGACGCGATTGCAACCGATCACGCGCCTCACGATTTAACTTCAAAAGAAAAAACTTTAGAAGAAGCCAGTTTTGGAATTGTTGGTGTTGAAACCATGCTACCATTGTCTCTAGCGCTTTATCACGACAAAGTTTTAAGCTTAAAAGATTTGCTTGCGAAGATGACTTGCAACGCGGCAAAAATTATTAATTTCGACGGCGGCGTAATCAAAAAGAGCGCTCGTGCCGATTTAGTTTTGATCGATTTAAATCACGAATGGACCATCGATTCCCAAAAATTCCACAGCAAATCGAAAAATTCTCCTTTCGACAATTTTAAAGTTAAAGGTCGCGCAATCAGAACAGTTGTGGCTGGAAAAACAGTTTACGAATTGTAGTTAGCAGCCATGTCTTTACGCCGTCATTGCGAGCGTGGCGCGGCAAACCAAAAAACCGAACACTACACTGGTTTGCCGCGCTACGCTCGCAATGACGGCGTTGGAAATTTGAAGATCAGTATAATTTATTAAAAAAATGATTCCAAAAATCTTAATAATTGCGGGTTCAGATCCTTCGGGTGGCGCGGGAATTCAGGCTGATATTAAAACCGCAAGCGCTCACAAAGTTTACGCAGCCGCCGCAATTACTTGCTTAACGGCGCAAAATACTAAAAAAGTTTTTGCAGTTCATAATTCTCCGATCGAATTTTTGCGCCAACAAATTGAAGTTGTGTTGGATGATATTTCTTTTGATGCGATAAAAATTGGTATGCTTGGAACTGCTGAAATTATTGATTGTGTGGCTGATGTTCTGGCGCGAAAAGCTAAAAAAATTCCATTAATTTTGGATACTGTGATGGTGGCAACTTCGGGCGATTTACTCTTAAAAAAAGATGCGGTTGCGGCGCTAAAATTAAAATTAATTAAAGGCGCATTTATTGTGACGCCAAATATTGACGAAGCAGAAGTTTTGGCAGAAATGAAAATAAAAAACTTCGAAGATATGAAGCTTGCAGCCGCGAAAATTAAGGCTTTGGGCGCGAAGAATGTTTTGGTAAAAGGTGGTCACTTAAATTTCTCGGACGGAAAAATTCACTCAATTTTGCTCGATGAAAAAAACAAAATTCATCGCATCAGTAATAAAAAATTCGGTAATGATAATTTGCATGGAACTGGATGCACATTAGCTTCAGCGCTTGCTTGCAATATCGCAAAAAAAGTGGAATTAGTAGCGGCGGTGAGGAAATCGAACGCTTATGTTTATCGCTCGATCGTAAAAAGTCTAAAGATCGGGCAGGGAAGTAAGGTTTTGGTGCATTACTAAATTTAGCTAAACCATATCTATGCACCGTCATTGCTAGCGTAGCGTGGCAAACCAGTGTAGTTTTCGATTTTACTAGTTTGCCACGCTATGCTCGCAATAACGATGTGTTAGCTAGTCTTCAACAATCTATAAGTAATGCTGTCGTGAAGCGCACGAAATGACGCATCAACGATGTTTTCAGAAACACCAATTGTGGTCCATTTATTTCCCTGTGAATCTGCAGATTCAATTTGTACACGCGTGATTGCTTGTGTGCCATCAGATGGCGTAAGGATTCGAACCTTATAATCAGTTAAACGTATATCTTTTAAACTTGGATATTTGCGAGAAAGACTTTTGCGTAAAGCCTTATCCAGAGCGTTCACCGGACCATTTCCTTCGGCAACTGCCATGGTAGTTTTGTTACCGATTTTAATTTTAATTGTCGCTTCAGCAACAGTAACGATGCGGCCTTTGGAATCGAATTTACGTTCGTCCAAAACACGAAATCCAACTAAATCAAAAAAGTTTGGTACCGAAGAAAGTGATTTTTTTGCCAAAATTTCGAAGCTGGCATCAGCCGCGTCGTAAGCATATCCTTTGGCTTCAAGATCTTTAACTTGATTGACTAAATCGGTGATTTGATGCGCTTTCACTTCATCACGAAGTTCCAAACCCATTTCTTTTAAGCGTGATAAAATATTCGATCTGCCGGCTTGATCGGAAATCATAATCAAACGTTCGTTTCCAACTTTTTCAGGTTCGATATGTTCGTAAGATGTTGGATTTTTAGCGACCGCTGAAACATGCAATCCGCCTTTGTGCGCGAAGGCATATTTGCCGACATAAGGCGCGAATTTGTCGCGTTCTTTATTGAGTAAATCGTCAAGAAAATGAGAGGCGTGAACTAAATTTTTTAACTGCTTTTCACTGATGCCAACATCGTATCCCATTTTTAACATCAAGGTTGGAATGATGCTTACCAAATTAGCATTTCCGCAACGTTCGCCTAAACCGTTTAACGTTCCTTGAATTTGACGAACGCCAGATTCAACGGCGGCAAGTGAGTTAGAGACAGCATTTCCGGTATCGTTGTGACAGTGAATTCCTAAATTTTCACCAGGAATATGTTTAGTAACTTCTTTTACAATTCGGCCAATTTCACTTGGCAAAGTTCCACCATTAGTGTCGCAAAGCACAATCCATCTGGCTCCGGCTTCATAAGCAGTTTTAGCGGCTTTGAGTGCAAATTTTGGATTGGCTTTATAACCATCAAAGAAATGTTCACAATCAAACATCGGTTCTTTTTTCTTCTTTGCGATGTGTTTGATTGAATCGGCGATCATTTCCAAATTTTCTGCTTCGGAAATGTTTAGTGCATGAGTTAAATGAAAATCCCAAGTTTTACCAACAATACAAACTGCTTTAACATTGGCATTGGTCAATGCGTTTAAACCAGCATCATTTGCTGCTGAAACGCCATTACGACGCGTCATGCCAAAGGCAGTGAATTGCGATTGTTTTAGTTTTGGTAGATCAGAAAAAAATTCATCATCAGTAGGGTTTGCACCCGGCCAGCCGCCTTCAATATAATCAATACCAAGCGAGTCTAAAATTTTTGCGATTTCAATTTTATCGCGAACACCAAAATTTACCGTGCTGGTCTGCGCACCGTCGCGCAGAGTTGAGTCGTAAAGATAGACTCGTGGTTTTTTCGTCATTTACTAAAATAAAAATATTGTCATTCCAAGTGCTGCGAAGATTAAGGATGCAGTCCAGAAACTTTTTACAACTTTTTGTTCACTCCAGCCAAGCTTCTCAAAATGATGATGCAATGGCGCCATTAAAAAGATTCTTTTTTTGCGAAGTTTGAAAGATCCAACTTGTAAAATTACTGAACAAGCTTCGGCAACAAACAAAAGTGAAATTATAAAAAAGATAAATTCTTCTTTGATGATGATGGCGATCAAACCAAGAACTGAGCCAATTGCCAGACTTCCAACATCGCCCATGAAAATTTTTGCTGGCTTTAAATTGAAAGTTAAGAACGCCAAAAGTGCGCCGATTAATGAGATGCAAAAGAAAATTATTTCGCCGGAAAATTTAACTTGCGGCAGATGAAATTTTTCTGAGAAAGTTGGGCTGGAAGCTGCATAAATCATGAAGATCAAACAACAAAGATTGATGATCGCCGGCACTGAAACAAGACCGTCAAGACCATCCGTTAAATTTACGGCGTTTGAAGTTCCAACAATCAAAACATTCACGAAAAGAACGTAAAGTACGATCCCAAGCGCAATATAATGTCCGTGGCCAAGTGGCAAGAAAACATGATTGGCAAAATGCATTTCGTCAATAGTTCCCAACCATAAAAATGCGATGCCGATGATGGTAAATTGGATGATTAATTTGATACTGCCGCGAAAGCCTTTAGTATTTCGGTAGAGAACTTTCATCAAGTCATCGGTAAGGCCGATGGCAGCGAAAGTGATCATTACAACGCTGACAACTAAAATATAACGATTGGAAATATCGACGAAAAGTAGCGTAGTGATTAAAGTGGCAAGCACGATAAAAATTCCACCCATAGTTGGGGTTTTTTGCTTAGTGGCAACGTGCGTTGCAGGACCACAATCGCGAATCGGCTGAAAAAATTTCGGATTCGCATGAGCAAATTTGATGTATTTTTTAGTCGTAAAAAATCCGATCAAATAAGATGAAGAAAGACAAATAAACGCTTTAAACCAGAGGTTTTGCAATAAAATTAAACTAGTGAGCACTTTTTTCTTTAGTTAAGTTTTCAATGATTTTTTCCATTTTCGTGCCGCGCGATCCTTTGACGTAAAGAATATCGCCATCACGCAGAAACTCTTGAGTATCAAGGCTTGCTGCGGTTGAATCTGGAAAAGTTTGGTAAGAATTTTTAGGTAATTTTATTGCTGCTTCAGTCATGTTTTTTCCGACTAAAATTGCAAAATCAATGTGGAGTGCAGCGAGATAATTCGCCACTTCTTCGTGTAATTCAACAGATTTTTCACCAAGTTCCAACATATCGCCAAGTGCGGCAATTACACGTTTTTTGCCCAAGGCATTTTTTAATTCGATTAAATATTCAAGTCCGGCTTTGATGGAAGGCACGCTGGCATTGTAGCTGTCGTCGATGATCGTGATATTTTTTCCATCAAGATTAATTTCAAAAGCCTTGCCGCGACCCATCATATTTTCAAGTTTGGTCAATTCAGAGAGGCCTTTTTTGGCGTCGTCAGTCAAAAGATCCAAAGCTGTTGCAACAATTAATGAGTTAAAAATTGTCGCTTTGTTGGAAGTGGAAATTTCGAAACTAGCAACGTCGCAATTATTTATTGGTTTAGTAATAAAAATATCCGCACTGCTTACGCCTTTTATTTTAGAGTATTTAAGGCAGTAATCGCTTTGTGAAGATTTGCCGAAAGTGAGGAATTTTTTTCCTAAAGTTTCAGCACGTTTTTTCAAAAATTCGAAATGTTTATTGTCGCGATTAATTAGTGCGATGCCTTCTGGCTCAAGGCCGTAGAAGATTTCAGATTTTGCTAAAGCGATTTCTTCTTCGTTTTTAAAAAATTCGATGTGAACCGGACCAACGTTGGTGATGATTGCCAAGTGAGGTCTGGCAAGGCGCGAAAGTGGTTCAATCTCGTTTAGGTGATTCATCCCCATTTCGAAAATTCCGTAAGCGCAATCGCGTGCAAAATTGCTTAAAGAAAGAGGAACGCCGAAGTGATTGTTAAGATTTCCAACTGTCGCGAAAGTTTTTCCGTAAGCCGAAAATGTTAATTTTAACATTTCTTTAGTGCCGGTTTTTCCAACAGAGCCAGTGACTGCGATGATTTTTGCAGTGCTGCGTTTACGTGAAAATTCGGCAAGTTTGTAAAGAGCTTTGAAGCTGTCTTTGACTAAAATAAAATCAGAATTTGGAACTTTTTCTAAAGCCAATTTGTCTTGAACCAGCAAGACTTTACAGCCGTTTGTGCAAGCTTGATCCAAAAATTGATGGGCATCGTTTATTTCGCCTTTTATCGCAATAAATAATCCAAATTTTGGAGTTTTGCGCGAGTCTATTACCACTTCGTCAATTTCTAAATTATCAGAAATACGATGCTCTAAAAGCTCGTCAGATAAGGCTTCGATTAATTCTTGTTTATTCCAAAGAGTCATAGTTTTAGTAATGATTGAATTTCATTTTCTTCAAATCTTGCACCAAATTTTTGGATGATTTTTGAAGCTAAAAGATTTCCTAATTCTGCCGATTTTTCTAAAGTGCAATCATTGGCCAATCCATATAAAAAGCCAGCAGCAAAAGCATCTCCAGCGCCAGTTGTATCAATTAATTTTTCAATTTTCGCCGCAGGTTTCAAAAAATTTCCTTGAGCTGTAATAACTTCGCAACCTTTTTCAGATTTGGTGATGATGGAAATTAAATCTGGGTTGTAATGAAAAATTTCTTTGTAATTTGGAGCAAGCTCTAAAGCCTCGGTTTCATTGGCGAAGAGAATGTCTAAGTCTTTTAAAATTAAGTCTAAAAATTCTTCTTTATGACGTGAAACGCAGAAAGAATCGGAAAGCGAAAATGCAACTTTTACTCCATGTTTTTTAGCGTAAAAAATTGCTTTTTTTAGAGCTAAAATTGTTTCAGGAGCATCCCATAAATATCCTTCTAAATAAAGGATTGAGGCGCCTTCAAAGATTTCTTCTTTAATATCGTTTTTTGTGATTTGTGAAGCGCAGCCCAAATAAGTGCACATGGTTCGATGAGCGTCAGGCGTGACTAAAATAAAAGATTTTGCAGAAGCATCTTTATGATGGCCGTGACTTACAAATTCGACGCCACTTTTTGAAATTTCGTTGATAAATTTTTTACCAAAATCGTCGTAACCAACTTTACCGATAAAAACAGTTTTAGTGCCAAGCTCGGCAAGCGCCGCAATTGTGTTGCCAGCAGATCCGCCAGAAGTTATTTTTTCTGGTGAAAGTTGGGATAATTTATGTGCTTCAGCGTCAGAAATTAACGACATTGAATTTTTGAAAAGACTGTTTTGTGTCAAAAATTGATCTTCAACTTTACACAAAACGTCAACGATGGCATTGCCGATTCCGATGATTTTTTTTGTCATTTTGTAATTTGTATTTATTGAAACATGGACCCCGTCATTCGACGGGGTGACAAGATCAGGAATAGTTTTGCAATTTCCTAGCTTGTCACCCCGTCGAATGACGGGGTCCACTGTTATTTTACTGTAATTTTAAAAAACTTTTTCTTACCAACTGCCAATTCAAAATCGCCAGTTTTTGTGATTGTATATTGCAGGTCTAAAACCGCTTCGCCATTGATTTTAACAGCTTTTCCTTCGATTAATTTTTTTGCCGCACCTTTTGATTCAGCAGCGCCAATTTCAAAAATTACGTCAGTTAATTTAGCACCCAAAGAAATTTCTTTCTCTTCAAAAGCCGCAGAATTTTTTGCGATAAAAATCTCACGCGCTTTTTGCAAAGCTTGATTTGCAGCTTCCTCGCCGTGGCAGATTTTTACTGCTTCAAAAGCCAAAATTTCTTTCGCTTTGTTGATTTCTTGATCTTTTAATTTTTCTAAATTTGCAATTTCTTCCAAACTTAAATCGGTAAATAATTTTAAAAATTTACCAACATCAGCATCGTGAGTATTTCTGAAATATTGGAAATAATCGAAAGGAGATAACATGGTTTCATCCAGCCAAACTGCTCCGTCGGCGGTCTTGCCCATTTTCTTTCCGTCTGCGGTTGTGAGTAAAGGTGAGGTTAATCCGAAGGCGTCTTTTGCGGCGATTCTTCTGGTTAATTCAACGCCATTAACAATATTTCCCCATTGATCGGAGCCGCCGATTTGTAAGCGGCAATTATGATTTTTGTTGAGTTCGTAAAAGTCGTAAGCTTGCAAAATCATGTAATTGAATTCTAGGAAAGACAAAGACTGATCGCGCTCTAAACGAGTTTTAACTGAGTCGAAAGTGAGCATGCGATTGATCGAAAAATGGCGACCGACATCGCGCAAAAATTCTAAATAATTTAGGTTTTTTAACCAATCGTCGTTATTTACCAAAACCGCCGCATTTGGGCCGTCAAAGCGGATAAATTTTTCTAAGGTTTTGCGAATTCCACTTAAATTTTCTTGGATTCTTTCTTCGCTCAAAACTTGTCTGGCTTCATCTTTTCCTGAAGGATCGCCGATTTTTGTGGTGCCGCCGCCAAGTAAAACGATCGGACGATGGCCGTGTTTTTGCAGCAAACGCAAAATCATGATTTGAATTAAACTTCCGGCGTGAAGTGATTTGGCGGTGCAATCGAATCCGATATAGGCAGAGATTGACTCGCGAGCCATTAAATTATCGAGTTCTTCGGCGTGAGTGGTTTGCGCAAAAAATCCGCGCGCAGAAAATTCCCGCAGAAAATTTGATGAAAATTCTGATTTGAAATTCATTTTAAGGAGTTAGTTTGTTGCAACAGAAATGCTCGCGCAATTATCAAAACCGCGCCTAAATTAAGCAATCCATTTTTGAAATGAATATTGAAGAAAAGCAGAAAATCACATCAATGTGGTTTCAAAATCTGCGCGATAAAATCTGCGTGGAATTTGAAAAAATTGAAGAAGAATTCGGTGAAAAAAATCCCGGAAAATTTCAGCGTAAAAATTGGAATAGGTCAGATAAATCAGGCGATGGCGGCTTTGGTGAAATGTCGTTGATGAAAGGAAATGTTTTTGAAAAAGTTGGAGTAAATTTCTCAAAAGTTTACGGCGAATTTAGCGAAGAATTTCGTAAACAAATTCCCGGTGCCGATGAAAATGGTAAATTTTGGGCGAGTGGAATTTCTCTAGTTGCACATATGAAATCGCCTTTAGTTCCGGCGGTTCACATGAATACTAGGTTTATTTGTACAACCAAAAGTTGGTTTGGTGGCGGAGCTGATTTAAATCCGATGTTTGAAGTTGAAAAAGATACTGCAGATTTTCACCAAGCTTTTAAAGCCGCATGCGACAAGGCTTCCCCAGATTATTATGATAATTATAAAAAATGGTGCGATGAATATTTTTTCATCAAACATCGTGGTGTTGCGCGTGGAGTTGGTGGAATTTTTTACGATAATTTAGATAGCGGTAATTTCGAAAATGATTTTGATTTTACCAAAAATGTTGGGCTGGCTTTTTTAGAAATTTTCCCAAAACTAGTGCGCACACACATGTTTGAAAAATGGAATGATGATCAGCGCGAACATCAATTAAGAAAACGCGGATTATATGCTGAATTTAATTTGGTTTATGATCGTGGTACAAAATTTGGTTTAATGACGGGAGGCAATCCGGAGGCGATTTTGATGTCTTTGCCGCCGGTTGCGAAATGGGAATAATTTAAAAACTGGACCCCGTCATACGACGGGGTGACAACGTTGGGAGTGATACTGCAAATTCTGCATTTGTTATCACATCCTCTACTTTGTCACCCCGTCGAATGACGGGGTCCATAAAACTTAAAAACTAATGCAAAAACTCGAAAAAATTTACGAAGGAAAAGCCAAACAACTTTTCGCAACTTCAGACTCCAATCTTCTGATCCAATATTTCAAAGACGACGCCACTGCTTTCAACGGTGTGAAAAAAGAAATTATCACAGGCAAGGGTGTTTTGAATAATTTTATTTCAGAATATATTATGTTGGAAATGGCTAAAGCCGGCATTCCAACTCATTTTGAAAAAAGATTAAATGAGCGCGAACAGCTAATCCGCAAAGTTACAATCATTCCTTTGGAAGTTATTATTCGTAACGTTGCTGCGGGCTCGATGGCGAAACGTTTGGGAATTGCTGAAGGTGTGGAATTACTTTCGCCAGTTTTTGAAATTTGCTATAAAGATGATTCACTTGGTGATCCGCTAATTAACGATGATCACGCTATTAGCGTTCTGAAAGTTGTAACCAAAACTCAGCTTGACCAAATCAAAATCCACACATTTAAGATTAATGAAATTTTAAGCGGAATTTTCAAAAATATCGGCATCAAACTGGTTGATTTTAAGATCGAGTTTGGATTTGATGCGCAGCAAAATATCGTCTTAGCAGATGAGATCAGCCCTGATAGCTGTAGGCTTTGGGATGAAAAGACTTCTCAGAAATTAGATAAAGATGTTTTTAGAAGAGATTTAGGGAACTTAGTTGAGGTTTACTCTGACGTGGCTTCTCGCTTAGGAATTAAGGTAAATTAGAATTAAAAACTGGACCCCGTCATTCGACGAGGTGACAATTGAGGCGGGTTTTATGCCTAACTCTAACTTGTCACCCCGTCGAATGACGGGGTCCATAAACATAAGCAAATACAAATGAAAATCAGAATTATAATCACGCTAAAAAAAGGTGTTTTAGATACTCAAGGTAAAGCAATTGAAGCTTCTTTGCAGAAAAATTTAGGATTTCCTCAAATCTCGCAAGTCAGACAAGGTAAAGTTGTAGAGCTTGATATTGCAGAAACTGATCCAGCAATTATCAAAAATATTGTTGATGAAATTTGCGACAAGTTACTGGTTAACAAAGTCATCGAAGATTATAAATACGAAGCCATCTCTTAATTATGAAATCAGCAGTCATCGTTTTCCCCGGTTCAAATTGTGATCGCGACGCGGTTACAACTTTGCAAAAAGCTGGAAGTAAAGTTTCAAAAATCTGGCATCAAGAAACCAAGATCGAAGACGGTCTTGATTTAATTGTGGTTCCGGGTGGATTTTCTTACGGCGACTATTTGCGTTCCGGCGCCATGGCAGCTATTTCTCCGATTATGATGGAAGTTAAGAGAATGGCTCAAAAAGGTGTGAAGGTTTTAGGAATTTGTAACGGATTTCAAATTTTAACCGAAGCCGGATTGTTGGATGGCGTGCTTCTGCGCAACCAAAAAGGCAAATTCATTTGCCGCGAAGTTGTATTGCGTGTTGAATATGGAA
>Ga0214923_10007214_pt1 | contig 12195 bp, 8 predicted proteins | sample LL1510_MetaG_FD_177993 | JGI IMG/M metagenome (GOLD analysis project Ga0214923, IMG submission 177993) | Freshwater microbial communities from Lake Lanier, Atlanta, Georgia, United States - LL-1510 | ecosystem: Environmental > Aquatic > Freshwater > Lake | place: USA: Georgia | collected 2015-10-15
TTTGTATTATGAATACATTGAAGAACAATCTAGATTATTTTGATTTCTGCACCCATAATCCAGAACCTATAATCGATGATTTTTATATTTTTATAAACAAAGATCAAAACATACAAAAATATATCGATAATAATAAACAACTTAAGAATATTTTAATTACTATCAAAACATTGCAAAATAACAATGAAGATTCCTTAATAATTGAAAAATATTTTTCTAAATTGCTAGAAAATATTAATCAATTTTCAAACAATTCCGAATTTTCTTGTTTTGTTAATGCTTGCGATAATGTTATTTACTCAATCAAAATTGATGCTTTAAAGATTATTGTTGAAAAATATTTGCGAAATAGAATATTAAACGAATCGGTTCCGGAAGAGTGGGTTCAAGCCCTTATCGACAACAATTCTTCTCGCAAAAAAGGCAAATGCGGAGAATTAAAATTAAAAAATATTTTAACAGAATATGGATTTATCGAATCTTTTTCATGGCAAGAATTTTTGCTCAAAAACAAAAATTTTATCAGTTTTTCAAGTAAAAATAATTTAAAATCAGCTAGAAAATATCTAAATATCAATATAGCAACCAAAAAACAAAATAAAAACCTAGATTTTGCAATCAAAATTGATGAAAAGATATATATTTGCGAAGCTAAACACTGCTGGAGGCGGTCAAGATAAGCAACTTTCTGAATTAATAGAAATAACTTCGCTCGAAGAGCAAAATAAAAATATTTACTTTATTGCATTTCTAGACGGCAAATATGCGAACGAATTTTTTAATCATAAGAATTTGCAACCAAAGCTCCAAATGCAAAGATCTGAAGTATTAGAAAATTTAACGAAATATAGCAATAATTATTTTATCAATACTGCTGGTTTTAAAAAATTATTTGGGTAGCAATTTGTGTTGTGTCATTTTAATTTAGAAATTAATTAACACATAAAATCTAAAACTACTAAACTTGCTCTCGAGAAGCAAGAGTATTTAATGGCCTGCTGTTTAGTGCAGTAAACATGATATTAAAGTCTTTCTTTTCAATACTGATTGACGATTTGATAAATTGCCATATGGATTTTGTATTATAAAATATTTTGACAAGAAAATTAGCAAAATTTAAGCGATGAATAGTTTATCCTGCTTTTAGGATTTATATTTAAAATAAAGCGAGTTTAAATCTATAAAAATTTGTTAAAAACAAGAATCTTCTCTAAAATCGTCTAGATCTTAACTTGATATTGTAATTAATCTTTTTAAGGTTTCTATATTTAAATCTTTAACCGAAAAAACTTGTGCATTATTTTTTAAAAATTCTCTACTTTGATAAATTTCATCGGATACAAAAATAAAAGATCCGTGAGATGCGATGATTTTTGCTTTTTCTTCATTAAGATCTATTCCTAATGTAATTTCAATTGAAACATCAATTTTGCTAGTTATGGAAGTTTTGATAAATTGTTTATATCTTTCTCTTAATGTTCTTTTTGCACCTATACCAAATATTTTTCCATCTATCTCAAAGAAAAAATCATATTCTGTGCTCTTGTCGTTTTTATCATGTATTTTTGCGATATTTTTAATTCCTATTTTGTTAAGAATATAGAAAATTCTATCTTCATAATTAGAGCCAGAATCGGATTTAATTGATTGATCTATCGATTCGCTAAACATTAACATAAATATTTGATTAGATTCTAAGCCTATTTTTGTAAATTTTTCTACTTTTTTTGCTAAATTAAGAATATAATCAATTGATTCTTGAGAAATAAAATTAAATTTATTTTGTTTTAATTTTTCAAAAAATAATAATGTTAACAATGCTCCTTTAACTCTTGTTTTATATGGCTTTAATATAGATAGATTATCATATTCAAGAGAGAGAGGATCTAAATCTGATATTTTATCAATTTCAATAATTTACGATATTTTTGCTTCTGCCGAAAGCAAGTCCTTAACTTGATAAAGTCTTAAACTTAAATCAAAAAGATCTGTATTGCAATTAGTTAGTTTGTCTATTATTTCTTTAATCAAGTTGTTTTTTGTTTTTGATTTATAAAAAATATCTTCTATGGATTGTTTTAATTTATTTAGATCAAAATCTAATAGCGAAATATGCTGAAAAATTGCATTAATTTGATTGGTTGATGGATTTAATTTATTAATTAATTTAAGAAAAAAGTAAAATTATAAATTAATATCAACTTTCTGTTTACTGATTTTTAAATTCTCTATTTTCATAATTTTTATAGTTAAACAAATCAAGATCGTTTTGTTTGAATCGATTTTTATTGATACATAATATTATTTGGTTTGCCAAAGCTTTAATTACAGGAACACAAACACTATTACCAAATTGCTTATAGGCTTGATTGTCACTTACAACGATTTTAAATTCATCTGGAAATCCTTGTAGTCTTGCCACTTCTCTTGGAGATAATTTTCGCGGATTATTGTTTATTTGACTTATTAATATTTCTGATCCGTCTTTATAATATCTTGCAGATATCGTGTTTGTATATAAAGAATCTGCATTAAAAATTGAATAACCAAAGCCATTTCCTTTTTTTAAATGCTCAGCTTTTCTTCTTTGATGGCCGGCCCATAATCTATCGGAGATTGTGTATTTATTATCTAAATTTTCTTCAAGAATGTCTGCTAATTTAGTTTTTATTAAATAATTTTCTGGAAACGAGAAATCGATATTTTCTAAAAAACCAATAATATAAATTCTTTCTCTATTTTGAGGAATGCCGAAGTTTTTAGCATTAAGAACTGCTGAATAAACATTATAACCAATTTCTTGCAATGTATTATGTATTACTTGGTAAGTTTTTCCTTTATTATGATTTTTTAAACCTTTGACATTTTCTAAAAAAACTATTCTTGGTTTATGATATTTTAAAATATTAGCAATATAAAAAAATAAAGTCCCTCTCGTATCTTCAAATCCCATTCTTAATCCTGCATTAGAGAACGGTTGACAAGGAAAACCCGCGCATAGAATATCAAAATCAGGTATGTTTTTTAGATTTATTTTTGTTATATCTCCAGATGGCATTTCGCCAAAATTAGCAAAGTAGGTTTGTTGAGCAAATTTATCTATTTCTGAGGAAAAAACACATTTTGCTTTAATATTTTCGAAGCCAAGCCTTATTCCACCAATGCCAGCAAAGAGATCGATAAATTTGAGATTACGAGAGTTGGTCATGTTTTGGTGTGATTGCCACAATCTAAAAGATTTTTTAGATTGTGGCTTGGATTTTGCCAAGTAAATTAGCCTTTTTTGGCTTTAATTTCTTCGGCGATATGATTAGGAACTGGTTCGTAGCACTCGAATTCCATACTGTAGCTAGCCCTGCCTTGCGATAAAGAGCGAAGGTTATTAACATAACCAAACATTGATGAAAGTGGCACTTTCGCAGTAATAACATGAGCAACATCTCGTGCTTCAAGATTTTGGATTTGGCCACGACGAGAGTTAATATCGCCAATGACATCACCCATATAATCTTCGGGGGTTACGACTTCGACCTTCATTATTGGCTCAAGGATAATTGCGCCAGCCTTTTCCATAGCTTCGCGAAAAGCGGAGCGAGCGGCGATTTCGAATGCTAAAACACTAGAATCGACATCGTGATAAGCACCATCAATCAAGCGAGCTTTAAGGCGAACAACGGGATAGCCAGCTAAAATACCAGTTTCTTTGGCTGATTCTAGACCCTTTTCAACACCCGGAATATATTCTTTTGGCACTCTACCACCAACTATTTCGCTTTGGAAAATAAAATTTTCTTTATTGTCGGCCTCGAGTGGCTCAAAAATAATTTTGACTTTGGCAAATTGACCAGCACCACCAGATTGCTTTTTGTGAGTATAGTCAATTTCGGTAGATTTAGTAATTGCCTCGCGATAAGCAACTTTTGGTTGACCAATGTTGGCATCGACTTTAAATTCTCTTTTCATGCGATCAACGATGATTTCGAGATGCAATTCGCCCATTCCTTTTAAGATGGTTTGACCTGATTCTTTATCGGACTCGATGCGAAGAGAAGGATCTTCGGAAGCCAATCTTGATAAAGCCATACCCATTTTTTCTTGATCGGCTGTCGATTTTGGCTCGACTGAAACCTCAATAACTGGCTCAGGGAATATCATTCTTTCAAGGATGATATTGTTATCTGGCTCAACTAATGTATCGCCCGTAGTGGTATTTTTAAGGCCTGCTAAAGCAACAATATCGCCAGCAAAAGCCTCTTTGATATCTTCGCGATTATTGGCATGCATCAATAAAATACGACCGATTCTTTCTTTGTTGTTGTTTTTGGTGGTATTGATAACACCTGTACCACCAGTTAAAGTGCCGGCATAGATGCGAACAAAAGTAAGCGAGCCAACGAAAGGATCTGTCATGATTTTGAAGGCAAGACCAGAAAATTTGGCATAACCGCAATTGATAGTGATTGGTTGCTCGGTTTTGAGATCGATGGCAGGAATTTCTTTGATATCTTGTGGGCTTGGTAAGTAATCAACTACAGCATCGAGCAAAGTTTGTACACCTTTATTTTTAAAGGCAGTGCCATTAATGACAGGCACAAAAGCACCAGCAATAGTGGCTTGGCGAATGCATCTTTTAAGATCAGCTTCGGATATTTCGTTACCACCAAGATAAGCATCCATCAAGGCATCATCTTGCTCTACAGCAGCTTCGACTAGCTGTTCGCGATATTGTTGAGCTTTATCGAGCAAATCGGCAGGGATTTCTTCGTATGTGTAATCTGCTCCCATTGTTTCGTCTTTCCAGACTACGGCCTTCATTTTGACTAAATCAATCAAGCCACCATAATTTTCGGCTTCGTTGATTGGTAATTGAATAGGTATCGGGCGAGCACCTAAACGAGTTTTCATCATATCGACACAGCGATAAAAATTGGCACCAATGCGATCCATTTTATTAACAAAACAAATGCGAGGCACTTTGTATTTATTGGCTTGTCTCCAAACAGTTTCGGACTGAGGCTCGACCCCAGCAACGGAATCAAAAACAGCAACTGCACCATCTAGAACTCGCAACGATCTTTCGACTTCGATAGTAAAATCAACGTGACCTGGAGTGTCGATAATGTTGATGCGATGCTCTTTCCAGAAACAGGTAGTGGCAGCGGAAGTGATGGTAATACCTCTTTCTTGCTCTTGCTCCATCCAGTCCATAGTTGCAGCACCATCGTGTACTTCGCCTATTTTGTGTGATTTACCAGTATAATATAAAATACGTTCGGTAGTGGTGGTTTTGCCCGCATCAATGTGAGCCATGATACCAATATTGCGGTATCTGTCGATTGGAACTGTTCGTGCCATAAAGTGAATTTAGTATTAATTTAACAAAAAAATAATTTTAGTTAAAATTCTAACCATAAAAACTTAGTTAGCAACAATTTTTTATAACATCTCTAATATTTTTTTGTAAACATTTTTTAACTGCTCAATTTCATGCAAGAGAGCATTTTCATTGATTTTGTGGGCAGTTTCGTTAACTAAACCTATTTCAACTACTTCTTTAGCGTAATCTTTGATAAAACGAGCATCGGAAGTGCCTCCGCTAGTGCTTAATTGTGGCTTTATTTGCATTACATCATAACAAGAATTGACAACTAAATCAGCTAAAAAACCTGGTTTGCTTAAAAAAGATTCGCCACTGAGGCGATAATGTAGCTGATAAGTGGCTGGGGAGATGGTTTTTTGACAAACATATTCGACTAAATCAATGATCTGCTTGCCCGTATGCTGATCGTTAAAACGAACATTAAAAGCAAGATCTACTTCGTTAGGAATGACATTGCTACCTAAATTTTGTGAAACAAAATTAGTAAATTCTAGGTTGCTTTTGTCAAAAAACTGATTGCCAGAATCAAGATGATGATCTTTGAGAATTTTTGCCAAATTAAAAGCAATAGTTATGGGGTTTAAAGCGATATCTGGATAGGCAACGTGTCCTTGTTTGCCAATTATTTTGAGATTGAAACTTACCGATCCTCTTCTGCCAATTTTGATGGTTTCGCCAAATTTGTTTGGATTTGTCGGCTCTCCAACTAGGCAATAAGTAATATTATACTGATTTTGCTGCATCCAATTTAGCGCTTTTTTAGTGCCATTGATACTGTCATTTTCTTCGTCGTTGGTAATCAAAAAACCAATACCAAAATTAGGTTGTGGATTTTGTTGTAAAAATTCATCAACTGCAACCATAAAACAAGCTATGGCACATTTCATATCAACAGCTCCTCGACCAAATAATCTACCTTGATCGATAGTGGCAGAAAAAGGTGGATAAGTCCAGCTTTCGAGCCTGCCTTCGTTTACTACATCGGTATGGCCAGCAAAATAGATTGTTGTAGGTGCTTGATGAGGGTTATAAATTGCATGCAGATTGTTGACTTCGTAAGAATTATCGCCAGAAAAATTGATAACGGCACAAGTAAAGCCTAGTTTTTCTAGATAATTTTTGATTAAGTTAATAACCTCTGGATTGTTACCGCTGTAAGAAGGTATTTTGATTAATTGTTGCGATAAATCAATTGCTGACATGTTTTTGAGTTAAGATTTTGGCTAAATATTTACCTGTGACCGAATTTTTGTTTGCCGATACTTCTTCTGGAGTGCCTTTGGCAACAATGTAGCCACCTTTTTCACCGCCACAAGGACCAATATCAACCACCCAATCTGCGGTTTTTAAGACATCAAGATTGTGCTCAATTACCAAAATAGAATTGCCAGCATCGACCAATTTATGCAATACGGTTAGTAATTTGTTGATGTCTTCAAAATGTAGACCCGTAGTTGGTTCGTCAAGAATATAAAGAGTATCGCCAGTTGCCTTGCGACTTAATTCTTTGGCTAGTTTGATTCTCTGAGCTTCGCCTCCAGATAAAGTTGTGGCACTCTGACCAACTTTGATGTAGCCTAAGCCGACATCGCATAATGATTTGAATTTTTCGTAAATATGTGGAATTTGGGCAAAAAATTTAGCACAATCTTCGGCAGTCATTTCGAGGATATCGGATATTGATTTGTCGCGATATTTTATTTCGAGTGTTTCACGATTATAGCGCTTGCCACTGCAAGTTTCGCAGCGAACATAGACATCTGGCAAAAAGTGCATTTCGATTTTGATCATGCCGTCACCTTGGCAAGTTTCGCATCGGCCACCCTTGACATTAAAAGAAAATCTGCCGACTTTATAGCCTCTGGCTTTTGATTCTGGTAAATTGGTATAAAATTCTCTGATAAAAGTAAATGCTCCAACATAAGTGCAGGGATTAGAGCGAGGAGTTCTGCCTATTGGGGACTGATCTATTTCGATGATTTTATCGATAAAATGATGTCCGTATATTGAAGTATAAGGTCCGGGAATCGCTTTTGATTTATTGACAATTCGATTTAAAGCAGGAAATAATGTTTTGATAATTAAACTTGATTTACCGCCGCCAGATATGCCAGATACTGCTACGAATATTTTTAACGGCAACTCAAAATCAACATTTTTTAGGTTGTTAAGAGTTGCTCCTTTGAGAGTTATCATTTTGTTTTCGTCGACGGCTCTTCGTTTTTGCGGAATGTTGATTGCTTTTTTACCGCTTAAATATTTGCCAGTTATGCTTGCTGTATTTTTACAAACTTGTTTAGGAGTTCCTTCGGCAATAATTTTGCCACCATGAATTCCAGCACCAGGACCGACATCAATTAGGTATTCGGCTTCTCGCATCATTTCTTCGTCGTGCTCGACTACAATCACAGAATTACCTAAATCTCGCAAATTTTTGAGAGTATCGATTAATTTATGATTATCGGATTGGTGAAGACCTATTGAAGGCTCGTCTAAAACATACAAAACTCCAGATAAACCAGAGCCAATTTGTGAAGCAAGCCTGATTCGTTGAGCTTCGCCACCAGATAAAGTGCCTGATTCTCTGTTAATGGTAAGATATTCTAGACCGACATTTTGCAAGAATCCTAGGCGACGACTAACCTCTTTGAGTAATCTTTCGGCAATTTGATTGTGAGTAGGATTTAGTAAAGAAGGTAACTTGTTAAACCATTCTATCGATTTATCGACAGACATTTTGCTTACCTCGCCAATATTGAGGCCAGCTATTTTTACTGCTAGTGCTTGCTCGTTGAGGCGATGACCGTTGCAGGCTTGACAAGGTCTAGTTGCTTGATATTTTGCAAATTCGTCGGAGGCGGATTCGTTGTTAATGTCGTTGATTTGTTTTTTGAGGTAGTTAACTATGCCCTCGAATGGCTTTTTGATGCGAACAGTTTTGAGGCCGTCTTCTAGTTTAAGCTCTATTTCTTCGCTACCTGTGCCATAAAATATTTTGTTTTGAATATCGACTGGTAATTTTTTAAAAGGAGTGTCGAGATTAAAAGAGTATTTGGTAGCCATCGCCGTAATAACATGCTGAAAAAATCGTTCGTAGGCTCCAAAACCCTGTAAAATACTGATTGCACCTTGTCGTATAGTGAGGTTTTCATCTTCTATTAGCAAATCTAAGGAAAAGTATTTTTCCATACCAAGGCCATCGCATTGTTTGCAAGCACCAAATGGCGAGTTAAAAGAAAACAATCTTGGCTCAATCTCGGAGATGGTAAAACCAGAAACTGGGCAAGAAAATTTTTCGCTGAAAGCAATTAAATCGCCATTTTTAGCATCTTCGACATTGGTTACGACTTGCGGTTGTTGATTTTTGTCGGCCGAATTCGGTAGCTCAACGATCTCGACATAAACAAGACCTTCGCCTATTTTTAGAGCCGTTTCGACTGAATCGGCGATGCGATTGCCTAAATCTTTACTTATGACAAGGCGATCTATAACGATTTCGATGTTGTGTTTTTTATTTTTATCGAGTATCGGTAAAATATCGTTAAGATCGTGAATTTTGCCATTAACTTTGATTCTTTGAAAGCCTTGTTTGCGAGCTTGCATCATTTCTTTGCGAAATTCACCTTTTTGTCCTCTGATTATTGGGGCAAGTAGATATATTTTACTTTTTTCTGGCAGAGAAGAGATTTTATCGACAATAATCGATGCTGATTGGCTTTGGATTGGCTGATTAGTTTCGGGTGAATAGGGAATGCCGATGCGAGCAAATAATAAGCGGTAATGGTCGTAGATTTCGGTTACGGTGCCAACAGTAGAGCGAGGGTTGCGAGAGGTGGTTTTTTGATCGATGGCAATAGCAGGAGATAAACCAGATATTGACTCAACATCTGGTTTGTCTTGCATATCTAAAAATTGGCGAGCATAATATGATAAACTTTCGATGAATCTTCGTTGTCCTTCGGCATAGATAGTATCAAATACTAAAGATGATTTGCCAGATCCGCTCAAGCCAGTAACCACAACCAACTGATTTTTGGGTATAGAAATAGTTACATTTTTTAAATTATGCTCTTTTGCGCCAACGACTTTAATAAATTTTTCTTCCATAGTTGTGTTTTTTAAATTTCGCCTTGTTTAAAAGCAAGTCAATCTCAAATAATAGCAAGCATTAATAAATAAAGCAATAGCCTAAATAAACAAATATTGAGATTGCATTGATATTTTAGCGAAATAAAAGTATTTTATTAAGAATGAATGGCTCTCTTGTCTGTTGCTAAACAAGCTTCTTTTACTGCTTCGTTATAGGTTGGATGAGCATGGCAAGTGCGAGCAATATCTTCGGCACTGCCACCAAATTCCATAGCAACCACGATTTCATGAATAGTATTGCCAGCTTCTCTAGCAATAATATGAGCTCCTAAAATGCGATCTGTAGTGGCACAAGATAAAATCTTGACAAAGCCCTGCTCGTCGGCGGTTGCTCTAGCTCTAGAATTAGCCATCATTGAAAATTTGCCAACTTTATAAGCAATATTTTGAGCTTTTAATTCTTCTTCTGTTTTGCCAACACAAGCAACTTCGGGATAAGTATAAATAACATTTGGAATGCAATCATAATTGATGTGAGGCTTTTGTCCAGCGATCATTTCGGCGGCAGCAACACCTTCGTCTTCAGCTTTGTGGGCTAGCATTGCACCAGTTGTAACATCGCCAATAGCAAAAATATGCTCAAGATTAGTGCGAAGATGATTATTTTCGATAAAGCCACGATTGTTAACTTTGATGCCTATTTTATCTAGACCTAAGCCTGCTGTATTAGGCTTGCGACCAACCGCAACCAATACTACATTAGCGGTTATCAATTCTTGTTCGCCACCAGCTGAAGGCTCGACTAAAATTTTTGCCTGATCATCGCCAGCAACTTGAACACTGATTACTTTGGTTGCTAATCTAAATTTGATGCCTTGCTTTTCAAGGGTTCGTTGAAAATTGCGAGAAATTTCGGAATCTAGGCTAGGAGTTGTGGTATTTAGATATTCAATAACTTCGACTTCTGCACCCAATCTAGACCAAACAGAGCCAAGCTCAAGACCAATAACACCAGCTCCAATAACGACTAGTTTTTTTGGTACATTCGTTAAGGATAATGCGCCAGTTGACGAGACTATAATTTTTTCGTCGATGGTAATATTTGGTAAGCAGGCGACTTGCGAACCAGTAGCAATAATGATATTTTTAGCAGTGAAATTTTGTTTGTCGCCATTATCGCCTGTAACAGCAATAGTATTAGCATCGACAAAACTAGCAAAACCATTGATATGCTGTACTTTATTTTTTTTAAATAAACCAGCTATGCCATCGGTAAGGCCGGAGATGATTTTATTTTTGTGAGCCATTAGTTTGGCGATATCGATAGTTGCAGGTTGAGAAGATATGCCGACATTTGCAAAGCTATGATTAGCATCATGAAATTTATGCGAGACTTCGAGTAATGCTTTAGATGGAATGCAACCAACATTTAAACAAGTTCCGCCGAGAGTTTTTTGCACTTCGATGCAGGCGGTTTTTAATCCGAGTTGAGCAGATCTGATTGCCGCTACATAGCCACCAGGACCGCCACCAATTACTATGGTATCAAAATCGTATGTCATAAAATTTGATTTAGTGTTAAAAATAGATAACAAAATTTTATTGACAATAAACAAAAAAGCAAGAAGATTTTATTATAATAATTAACAATCAAAATGCAATATTATACTAATTTTATCGGCTCACCAGCTTTATTTAGCGATCGCAACAAAATTAATGATATACAATCAGCAATATCAAAATTACCGAGGTTTTCTTTGTTTATTTTTCGAGAAAAAAGTTTTGAAATTAGCAAAAAAAATGATTTTTTACACTCGATAATCAAGCAAATAAAAGCCAAAAATATCAGACTATTTATTGCTAGCGATAATGATTTTTATAGCAAAAGCGGTTCGTATAATTTTCATTTTTCTGATTTTGATTTGCGATCAAATAAAATCAACCTTACAAAAATATTGCATCGCAAAAAATTTTGTCGTCAAGTAAATATTAGTTATGCTTGTCATAGCTTAAAAGATTTGACCATAATGAATAGATCAATCAAAAATGTCATTGACTATGTTTTTATTAGTCCAATTTTTATAACAACTAGCCATAATTGCAGACCTTTATCATTTGTCGCCAGACAAAAAATACTGCATCATTGTCAAAAAACAACTTCTGCTTTGATTTATGCCTTAGGAGGTATAAATCAAAGCAATCTGTATCAGATAAAAAAAACTGGCTTTGATAGTTTTGCTGGTATCGATTTTTGGTGTAATTGAGACACCCCTCTTGTCTAAATTTTATTTTAAATAAGAGGGGTGGCTACTATTCTTCTTCGGTTCCAGTTATTGATTTAATGCTTTCTCTGTGTCTATGCATCTCTTCTTTAAATTGTTGCTTTTTTTCTGGGCTGAGATTTTCTATTATGCGACGACGATTTTCCATTTTTTTTTGCTGTTCTGGACTGGCATTATTGTAGCGTTGTTGCCATTTGCTATCTTCTTTTTGTTGATAGTTTTGTGAATTGTTTGACTGAGATGATGAATTGTATTGCTCCTGTCTTCTTTCTTGGCGATTATCTTGTCTTTGCTCTCTGTTTTCTTGAGGAATCTGTCTTGGAGCTTGATTATCTTGTCTTTGCTCTCTGTTTTCTTGTCTTCTTTCTTGGCGATTATCTTGTCTTTGCTCTCTGTTTTCTTGTCTTCTTTCTTGGCGATTATCTTGTCTTTGCTCTCTGTTTT
>Ga0214923_10007215_pt1 | contig 12195 bp, 6 predicted proteins | sample LL1510_MetaG_FD_177993 | JGI IMG/M metagenome (GOLD analysis project Ga0214923, IMG submission 177993) | Freshwater microbial communities from Lake Lanier, Atlanta, Georgia, United States - LL-1510 | ecosystem: Environmental > Aquatic > Freshwater > Lake | place: USA: Georgia | collected 2015-10-15
TTTTACTTAGAGAGCTAATATCTCTCTTGTTTATGTCAATTTGCCGAGTATCACCCATGATGATCATCTTTGAATGATCACCTATCCTGGTCATGGTTGATCGCATATTCTTAAGTGTTATATTCTGTGCTTCGTCAACGATTATGATGCTATCGTCAATCGATCTACCACGAATATAGGCTAGCGGTGTTATCTCTAGCAGTTCAGCTCGCTCTAGATCTTGTGTTGCTTCTTTACCAATGATCTTATGGAAATTATCCATGAAAGAAACCATGATGGGTTCCATCTTTTCACGGAGCGTACCTTTGAGATAACCTACGTCTTCACCCTCTAAGACCGTAACACTTTTTGCAACGATGATCTTTTTATACTCGCCTTTGGCCAAGAGTCGAAGAGCCTCTGCACAAGCTACATAAGTCTTTCCTGTTCCCGCAGGCCCTGCGCAAATAATGATTTGATTGTTATCAATCATTCGGACAAACTTTTTTTGATTGTCCGTTTTACATTTAAAAAGTATATTAAGTTTGGATAATGGTTTTTGCTGAGGACTAAGCTCAACATGTTCTTCTACCTTTTTTCTTCTCATAAAAATGTTTATGTATTAAAATAGTTTTCAATAGACCATTGTGTAAAAGTTTTAGTGCCCGTGGTACCTGTTTGTTCAACATAGCCAGTTGCAACTGAGCATACCCAAGTTTGGCCGGTCGAACCAATGGCACCGTAAATAGGATCCCAATACCACTTTATGTTGTCAGGAATTGGTTTAATGAAAGCGGCCGTTCCAGCCGATCCTGTGTAGCCTGTTCCTGTTGATACTCTGAACACACCATCGTGTGTTCGTATGTTTTTGCTTAAGACAGAGTTTTTCCATGTGTCAGTGATAACAACAGGAAGACCGGTTTGAGCATCGTATAATTCTATCTGAAAGAATTTGTTATTTGCGGTGGCACCTGTTACACTGCCTACATAAAAATGATTAGTGCCGCTAAGACTTGTCAGGCCTCCTACATAAGTACCAGCAAACGGCAGCATATAACCACCAGACCTACTTAAAGTAGCAGGAGCTACCTTGGGTGATAAAACGCTAATTGTGTTGCTTCCTACAGCTGCATCGTATATCCTATAAGATGATATCAAAAGAGAACCGTTAATGTCTATGTCAGTAGCCCACCTTGACCCGGTACCAGAACCTTGTATAATTACTTCACGATTAAAAGCTAAATTCGCATCAGGGTCAACTATTTGTACGCAAGATATACTTCCTTCTGTGCTGTTTACGTAGGGAATAAGTACAGCATTGGTGTTTATTTTTGTCCCTGGCGCATTTATGATATAAGAATTCGAAATATCCGTGCTCCTACGTAAAAATATCTTATGACCTACTACATTATTGCTGTTTTCGTCCCACTGTAAAAATATTTCTCCCGATTGTTTATCATATGATGCTATGATTCCTGATATATCAGATGTGTTTTTATTGTTTTCATCTAAAAATAGTTTACGATTCCAACTAAAGGTATCGCCGGCGGCAATTTTCTTTGGATTGCCTTGCATGATTGTTGCGTATATTTTGTATGTATATGTGTACGCACTATAGTCTTCAACATAAGTAACTTCGCCAATACCGCTTACAAAACCACGGATGTAGTCTTTACCACTACTTGTGATTGTAAAAATGTCGCCATCGTTAATTAGTTGCGAGCCGTACGCACCTGGATTTGTTGATCCTGGTTCTAGCATTACAGTGTATGAAATGTCAAACGAAACGGTATAAATAGAGCCATCTTTGGAGTATAGGTATGTGGGGGCACTGCCAACAGTGGTAACATAACTCTGATTAGGAAAATATGACCATATTATATTTTCTACTTCAGAAGTATAAATTATTCCTTGATTTGTACCTAGAGTGTTTCCGTCTTCTATGGGCGGAAGATCAAAAGTTTGATCTTGAACTGCTTGAAAAAACTTAGGAGTGTTGCTTGATAGTCTCATAGATTTCAAAGAAGTCTTTTTTGATATATCTTTTGCTGTTACCGTTAGTGTCAGTTATTTGCAGTTCAACAGAAAATTTTCCTTCATAGACAAAAGTCCACATAAAAACGGGATCAACTATTTCTACTAAAGTTTTGCCTTCGCTATCTCTAAGTATCCACAAAAATTTTGTCTTACCCGCAATTTCACTGGCTTCTGATGTCAATAACACGGTAGAGCCAGTTGGTAAACTAGCAGGGTTTTTTCCTATGTAAGCATCTTCCCATGTCCAGGCACCACCTATTGCTGTTTCATAAGGTAGTCTGTTTGACTGATCCTGTGCTTCACCTGTGTTACCAAAGGGTGCACTACCTATGTAACTATAAGCAAGAGAGAGTTTTTCTGCTGGGTACCATCCACGTTCTCCACCATTGTTTGGATTGATACCTTCTGTAAAATAGACTTGTAAGCCTCTTTCGTTTATGTAAAATTCATTAGGGCCTGTTTCAAAAGCCCCCACGTTGTTTTTTCCATACCCAAATCTGTATAAGGAATTTCTTAAAGGATATGTATGTCCTATATTGGATTTTTTAACAACGCTTCCGGACCAATCATATATTTCGGCCCCATTTTTTGCTGAGATATATCCCAAGCTATCAGACCCTGGTGAATTTGCGTATGCATCAATATAATAAGTGCCAGTATTCTTTAAAAGTTGAAAAGATAACTTGCTGTTGGCGGGTGTAAACCATTCTATATTAAAATTTGATTGTATGTAAGATTCTCTTGCTGCTTCTGAAAGTTTCAATTGATCAATTTTGCCACCTGATGCAATAATGTCAATAACAAAAGAAGGGGCTAGCGGGAAAAAGTTAAGACCTGTTCCCGATATTACTTCTCCTACATAAACATCGGTTTCTAAAAGACCTTTTATATTTCTTACGTAAAATTCGCCAACTTCTATATCACCTATAAAAGATTTCTTTTTTGGTAATTGTGGTGTTACTGTTAAGTCAATTCCGCCTGTCACAGCAGCAGTTGCTGATATTATAGTCGCAGGAGACACATAAGAAGATATAACACCGTGATTGACTTCCGGTAAAAATACAGATCCTGTTACACCTAATATGATAGACGGGTTGGTATAAGTGTCAAGACCGCCTAACATGTAAGAAATTGTATTAGGATCTTTTTCAGCAACTTGGTATGTAAATTTAGTAAGGCCACCGGTTACACCAGTTTTACTTAAATTTTGTAATTCATAAATTGCTTGTGAAGTTATCTGGGGCGAAGACATTCCACCTACTATATCTCTGAAGTAGTAAGGAGAATCGTTATTAAATTGCAGACCGCTACTAGGAGGTGTACTTGCTATTCTAAAATTGCAGCTTAACCTTTGTGTGTAGTCAAGTGTATTCCATGAATGAAAACACGCTTCATCCCAAACAAGACTTCTAGAATTATTCCAAGTTTGCACTAAACTACCTAATCTTTTCTCAGCCTCGTCTTCGTCAAAACTTAAATGAGTTGCAGTAAAAGAAGTTGAACACTGAAGCAATTCACCGGTAGGATCTTCAACAGTTAGAATTGTGTAATCTCTATTTAGTGTAAAAGCTGTGTTAGGCTTCCAGAAACCTGCATTTTTTACCCGTAAGCTAAAATCGCCTGAAGCTATACCATGATCATAAAACCAACCACCTCCTGTAGATGTTGCTGGAAAATTTCCACCGGTGTCTGAAGCAAATGGTCCAGACGAAGGAAACATGTTAAAATCCATTGTAATCACTGCATCTCCTGAATTATTAGATCCCGTGAAAGATCTAGTAGGAAATACCTCATACTCATATTCCATCCAAACACTACCCCCAGCTGCAATAATTGTATCTAGGTAATTGTTCAATCCGCTCAAAGAGCCGCCATCTATTGCATTAACATCAATCACATACACACCGCCCCATGAAGGATCGCTTGATAGCGAAGACCACACATCGTACGCGCTTCCGCTGTCACCGTCGTCAAGATATGCGTGAGTTGTTCTTAATCTTTGCTCGTAAACAGTTAATCCGTTTACATCGTTAGCATAAATATGTAGAATGGTAAAACCTGGTGTAATTTCTTTTACGGGATTTGCCGGTTGACAACCTACCGTTGTTGATATGGGATCTAGGTCTACGATATAAACTTTACCTATATGAGAGTTTATGTCACTTATGTTTGAAGAAGACGGCCTAATGACCCAGGTTGAGTTTAAGTCATTTGACAACCAGTATAGATTTCCATTACTTGCATTATCATTTCTATACTTGTAAATTTTTCCCAGCTCTCCACCTTTATAGTAAGATTTGTCAGTTCCTTCGCCCACCAATGTTATAGACGATGGCGGCCCTATGTATGTGTTTTTGTCCTTTATTCTTAAACGTTTTTTCTTGGGTACATTGTCTACACCTGTTATTCTTATGAAGTCACCGGGCTTAATACCACCAGGATTGTTTTCTTCACTATACACGCGATTACCTTTAACTACAATGTTTTCTCCTATTTCTCTTAAAACAGTCCAGTTACGAGGGCCTCCTACAAAAGATTTAGGAGGAATTGCGGATGACGCAAGGTTAATAACGGTTATGTCAGGATTAGTATAGTCAGCGCTTAAAACACCTAATCTAAAATAAGAATCCCCGTTTTTAATGTAAATAAATTCGTCCGGAGATATTTGTGGATAGGATCTTTGCCCGCTAATTGTAATACTTTTAGTTGTTGCTGTGTAAGAAATGATCGACCCTTCTTTGTTGTCACGAGCTGAAATCTGCGTCACTTCTATAGGTCTTTTAGTTGGATAACTATAATTGTTGACGATGGAAAGCGGACTTGATTCTAGACTTGCCCACGATATTCTCGAATCTTCCCATGTTGTTACCGTGAACACTGGGTTTATCCACCGACCTCCCGCGTTATTCCATGTGTATTTAGGACCTTTTGTTGTGTCTGGCAATTTTGGTTGATGTAATTCATCCCATGTATCTACGCAATCATGTATGTAGCGAGTGGTAAAAGCAAAATCAGCATCTGGTAGATACACTTCAACTACATCATTCTTAATTTCGTTAATGAAGTTGTTGTCGGTATCATAAGCTATCATCTCAACCGTATACTTACCAGCATACGGCAGCATAACTTTATGTGATATTAGATCATCTATAGGTTTAATACCAGAGAAATACTCAAAACTGTGAGTGCGATCCACAGGTTTTGATAGAGTTACTTTCCACTCCATTTGGTACATGTCGCCCCTTCCTAGTTCATCCCAGGTAAACACTTTATTTGTATGGCCTCCGTTAGGAGCTACATTTGGAGGAAACACATAGCTACCTCCGTTATTAGTGACAAAAGCTCCTTGATGAATGTAAACCTTTTCCCCTTCTTTAATGGTTGTGGCAACAGCTGAACCGTTAACTTTTGTAAGATATATTTCAGAAAAACCTGGTATTACTTCTGATGTCATGGTACCGTCAGGGATACCGTTGCCTTTAACGATTCTGCCAACTCCCACTGCGTTAATGCCGCCCGTGGGAATTGTTGGGCTAAGAATAAGAACATCGCTGCTACCAAAAGAATTTCTTTTACCTATGACCGTGTATTCAAGTATCTTAAGTTTTCCATTTTTCAGTTCTCCTGAAACTGCTCCGCCGTAGCCAGTTCCACCGCTTACAGTAAAAGTAGGTAGATTGTTATATCCACTACCTGCACCTAGTATCTCTATTGCTACCAATTCACCTGTTCCTTGTGGTAGAGGATTTATGTGAGCTCTGAGTGTTGCGTCGCCGCCACCTCCTAAATCTTGCCAACGATAAGGTACTTCATCCCATGTAATATTAAAACTAGTTGATAATTCTATTGGAGCACCTATTGGTATGTTAGGAGCGTCGTAATATTTGGGAACAATCTGGCTATTAGTAAAATAACCAGCAGGTGTTTCTCCTAAAGTTGTTAAGTCAAGCGTAACAGAAACATTTCCAACAGAAGGTGAGAAAACTGCGTTAGGTCTACTACTATATTGTATCCCTTTATCTTTTAGAATTACGCTATCGACAGTAAAAGGTATATCAGTACCAAGACAGGTAAAGCCATACGCATCAGGAACTAAGTAGCTATCGTCGTTGGGACGTAATACAGACGCTTGGCTAAAACCAGCTGGGATCACTGTGTAATTTGATCCCTGGTTAGGGCCTGGCAGTATGCCAAAATTTGTAACAATTCCTCCTTCACCTACCGTGTTAATTACTATTCTAATAGGTGATTCATAAGTGCCACCGGCAAGAGTTATTATGTCTCCGGGTAGATATCCTGTTCCGCTGAAAATTAGCGGCGCTACTATGATTACAGGTGCCCCTTTCATCCTAACTGTACAACGAGCTTGCTGCACAGCTTGACCCGGAAAGGACAGCCTAGGAATTATTCCATAATAAGGCCCTCCTCCGTTAGAGACAAAAACTTTATTAATGTTGTACTTATTAGTGTAATTGTAGAGCAAGTCAAAATACGGAGGCGAAAGTAGGTTAGAATCACGATCGTAAGGTCTAATGTCAATCACTTTTGACCTTTTTGTGTTAACTTTAAAATCAATTTCACGGGTAAGATTTACCTGGATAGTGTTGACTAAATCACTCCAAGAATTGACAGCATATCTTTCATAATAAACACCTTCACCGGTTATGTCTACTATTCGTGAATTAAGAGGAAGAAATTTTTCTTTAAGGTAGCGTTTGAGTGCAAACAGCTTAATAAGTATTTCTTCATTAGTGTATTCAAATACATCAACCGTTATCGGAACACCGAATGTATCAAATTTTCCACCGTCTTTGACCAAGTCATAAAAAAGCCCAAATAGGTTTGTTTTCTTATATTGTGAACTAGGCAAAAGTTCTATTCCTGGAGGAGAAGAACTTTTGTTCCTGAGCTGAAACGGTATTTGCAGTTGACGATACTTACCGAAGTATTCATCTTCAGCAGCAACATTTAGCCAATACTCTTTTATCCTTACGTCGTAATATCCAAACCAATTTACAATGTTAACAAGACCACGGTAGGATCCTACATAGGGCCAGATGTTGTCTCCTTCAAGGAGCATCTCTTTTCTTTTTGCATTTAAGAGCTCAAAATTTGGTTTGGATTCGCTTACGTCTGAATCTCGCATAATAAGCTCTTCTTCGGCTGTTACGTTTCTTCCAAAGTTTTCTAATAGTTTACCAAATCTTTCATCTTCTGCAACTGCTTCACATTCATAGAGCCCAAAAAATATGTTTACGGGTTTGGGGTATGTTACATCATCAATGTTTATGTTTGCCACATAAACACCTTGGTGTTCTGCCTGTAAACCTATATTGATTTGAGCTAATTCTTTTTCTAAACGATCATAAACAGTTCTTTGATATATTGCGTTTCCACCAGGAAGCGTGTCAGGTGTTTCTGCATTGCTGGCATTTGACAGCTCAAAAAATACTTCTTTGCTCTTATTGATAACAGGATATTCTTCTTCATAAGTTATGTCAAACAGAAAAAACTCTTCATCACTTTCAGGTGTTATGTATGCACGAAATACGGGTATTACGCTATACTGCATGTCTGACACGAAAGTGTCTTGTATGAAAGCCCTCGTGTTAGGTCTAAAGTAGAGGAGAGTATTCGTCGTTGCTGTTAATTCGTATGTACCATCTATAGGACTGGCTCCAGATGATGAAAAAATCCTAATGGTGTTTCCTTCTCTTAAATTGTGCGGAAAATAAGATATAAAATTTATCGTACCAGCAAAGGTTGACGCATTTGAGAGAGTTACCGTTTTATATGTATTGTCTATTGAAAGTATTCTAGTTGTCAAAGGTATACCTCTACCCTCAACCAACATATTTACCTGTAACTTATTAAGAACTTCATCTTTAAGACCAAATATAAGTGTTAGATCGTCTGAAAGTATTGTGCCCGTGTATTCTATTTTGTTAACTTCTACATATGCTATTTCTGCTGTACTTCCATAACGAATTATATCAAAAGGGCCGTATTCCTCAACCCTAGGAAAAACAAAAGATTCTTCTCCGTTTTTATCATAAACGTTTTCTGCAATAAATATATGATCACTAGATATCAAACCTGTTGAGACAGGATCCATAAATTGATTGACGAAAAGAGACGTGGACGGATAAGTAAAGTTTGTGTTAGAAATAGATTCGGGTATCGTAAATGAAGTTATTACTCCTTCATTGTTAATAACTATGTCTTCATTGGTGGTCATCCACGATTGACCCGTGTTAATGTCAACAAATTCTAAATACGCGCCAAAATCATAATTATATCCGCCTGACAATATTTCAACATGGATGATCTTACCACTATCATCTGCATACGCATTAATGTTAGCGCCATAGCCTTTACCCCCGTTGTATATGTTAACAATAATAGACTTGCTATAATTGGGATTTAGACCATTACCTTTTTTATCAAAAAATCTTAATCTATTGGTAAGTAACATTAGTTGAGATGCTTATAGTTTCTATCAGCTGTGTAATTAAAAGCCTTTTTTATGTTACTTGCATAGTCCATTATGTAGGCAACAAAAATTTGGAATCTTTCAATGATCGATTCTCTTTTTGGGTCACTCAATAAATATGCCGACAAAGACCTCTTAAAAGAATTTCTTCGCCAATCATAACCAATGTTTTTTATTTCATCAAATTGATGATACATTGTATATCGGTAGCTTTCACGCGTCAAATAGACACCTTTACGAGGATCTTTAGCCATTCTTAATTGAATCTATGTTAATTCTGTGAAGATCCATGTTTAATGTCTTCGGTGTATCTTTTCCAAATGCTATGTTTATGCTGCAGGGCTTATCGGGACTTGTAGAGTCGCTGTAAAAAATTCCTCCTGGCGTGCTAACACCACCGCCTATTTGTCCGCGAGGTACTGTTCTAGGTGGACCCGGCCGTCCATACCAGCCGCCGCGAATTAGCGCATACTCACCTCTACCTATGATAACATCGCCAAAACTGTCAAGACCTTTGTCGGGCTCATTTGCGTTTAACTGATTCGACTTAAAAACTTCATTCTCTTCTGATACAAACCACAGGTTGACCGTGTCGACACCGGCCACGCTTTCTATGATTGAAATAAGGTCAGATCTAGGAATGCGATCCCTGCGGCGATTCTTTAAAAAGTAATCGCTGCACTTAGAGATAATTTCCTGCCGAATTGCATCTTTGCTGTAACCTTCAAATGCTGTAACATTAATGTTAATTACGTATCTTTTTATGACAGGATCAATTATCTTAACAAGCGTTGTTACAATCTTCTGCCCGCTTTCTTCAATGAATTTGTAAACTTTATCTTTTTCTTCTTGCGTAAGAGTGAAAAGATTGACAGGAACGCTAAAATAGTCAGCATTGTTTGCTTTTCTTTTATTTACATCAGGTATTAGAAATAAATAGACTACATTATCATCTGTGATGTCATTGTCGTCAAAAGTACTAAATGCGTCAATTACTGAAAATATGTTAAACTTTTCTAAAAAATAAACATATGAATCAGCATTTGCAAGTACATAAGCTCTTGAAGTTTTTGGGGCTAGCACCTTCGTTAAAAGAACAGGCTCGGCATCTGCGCCAAAAACTACTTCTTTATCGAGCGTGATGTTAATAGCCTCATTTACTTCTACCACTTCTCCTGTTACATCAAAAACATCATCGGAAAACTTAAATTGCGGGCTATCATCAAGAAATATGTTACCAGCATTACCTGCGGTTGTTATGTATTCTATTCTTATCGAGGAACCTAAATCAGGTATCTTACCAAAAAAACCATTGCCGAAATACAAATCTATTCCGCCGCTGATACCCGTTTTAACTACCACACCTTTTGACTGATATGGCATGTCATATATTGAATCATATAGACGCCACTGCTCAGCATTAACATAAACCTTAACATAAAAGTTGTCTACCTGTGCACCTTTTTTGGGGTTGATCGGATATGATTGCAAAGCTATACCAGTTCCTGTGACTGTTTGCGATTCTACAACTCCTTGAGTAACTTTAATCGCAACAGAGTTCGACCCGGTAAGATTCATGCGAATGTCTTCGGTATCGGCTGTTATGGTATATGTTAGACCAGTTGCATTGTTGATAAGTTTAGTATAATTAGGTATGATAATAGTGTTGCCGTACATTTTAACAGAAGCTCCGTTGTAAGTAAACTTTAGAGACCCTGTTGCCGCAATAGCCCTGGTTGGATTGTGTCCGGCAATTCTTGCTAGACTACGGATAGACACATTTCGAGTTGCTGTGTATATGTTCAGCTCGGTAATGCTATCTTCTACATAATAAAAGATTAGTTTACCCAGGTCAATCATTACACTAAGTAGCTGACCGTAAGCACTAGCGGGCGAGAATACATCACCCACTTGTAAAAATTTAGTGGTTAGATAGTCACGAGCATCTTCATAAAGTTGCTCAAACTGTATACGATTGTACTTAAAAATTTCTAACGCCATGCCATCGACTTATTTTGCAACGATACCAAGATACTTTGTCCCGTCTATGTATATATCTATATAGCAGATATCCCTTACCGTTCCGGGCACAAAGTTAACCTCTAGGTCGATGTTATAGTTCGAAGCTTCAGGTACATACTTTGCTATTTGCGCATAAAAATCTTTTTGTAACTGATATGCATTAAATGAAAGTTCAAAGAGAAGATAATCAAGATCCAATCCTACGTCAGGCTCACCTAGAATTTCGCCACGTGTTGTGAACATTATCATCCGCAACTTTGTTAGAAGAGCTTCTATAGGATCCCTTGTTTCTAATGTATTATAGTCATAGCGGGGATCATTGACATTTCTAGAGTATATCTCTCTTAGCATATTCTTAATATACTTTTAACTCGTAATTGACGCCTGACTCAATTACCGCTGCTTTTTTACTATTTATCCAATTATCCTTGGAAAGAGTGTATTCGCTTTTAACTTCAATGACTTTATTTTCAGATATTACGTAGATGTCCGGAAAATACCGGTGTTCTTTTCCATTAGCATCAATGTAAATGATTTTGCCTATATGTCCCTCTATCTTTGTATTGGTAACCACAATATCATCTTCATGAACACCACTCTGAAGTAACTCGTCTAACGCAAACGGCTCATAACCCTGCACCATTTCAGTACGTCCGGATGGGAATGTGTATGGCTTTCTTTGGTACTTCTTATCCTGGCAATCGGAAGTAGCACAAAACCACCCTCCATATTTTTCTACATTTGTGTTCTTTGCTTTAGGCATCCTTTCTATTTGATAGCTTTCTGAACTACTTATAGAATTTCTATGTTTTTCGTTTATCTCAAGGTTGTTGAGATGATGACTTGCGCCATATTTTTTTATGTTTGTGCTTTTTCTTTTCTTTATTATTTCCTCTTTGGAGCTATTCCACTTATCCTTTCGCTTTTTAATGCATTCTTCTGTTTGCGTGTTCCATTCAACACCGCGTCGTTCCATATTGGTTATTTTTACTCTTTCACGCCATTCATTAGTTTGTGAAATATTTTCAACACCTCTTGTTTTTATTAAAGATTCTTTTGTTGCCAAATAATTTTGCTTCCTTTGACATTCGTCAGTTCCACAAGTTTTTAAGTATCCTGGGTTAGGCTTTTCTCTAAATGCTAAAGGTTCTTGACAAATTGGGCATGTGTGAATAGCAAAATCATTTGCAGCGTAATGTTTTATTCTTTGTGTTATAGGTGGTGATTCGTAAGACTCATCTAAAAATTGCGTAAATTGTGATAACTCATCTAACTCGCCATTCTTATTTTTCTTTATCTTGACTATAAATGCTGTAGGCCGTTTTTCATTATATGTTGAAAAAGCAATACTTAAAGATGACATATATTTTTATTAGTATATATCATTATGAAAACTTACCAGACTTAATGAAACACGTAGAACCAATCAGGTGAATTTTCGTCGTCGATTCTTTGTTTGATCATATCCAGTTCTTCTTTGCCCATATCACGAATAGTTGAGCCGTCAACTTGAATACCTCCCGGTAGATTAAATTGAAAGAAACCTAATAGATTTCCTAAAGATATTCTACTTTGTGCAACACACCATCTTTGAAAAAACCAATCATCGTATAGCTTGTTTTCTTCAATCTTAACAAGTGTATCAATAAAAAGATTTTTCTTAG
>Ga0214923_10007216_pt1 | contig 12194 bp, 10 predicted proteins | sample LL1510_MetaG_FD_177993 | JGI IMG/M metagenome (GOLD analysis project Ga0214923, IMG submission 177993) | Freshwater microbial communities from Lake Lanier, Atlanta, Georgia, United States - LL-1510 | ecosystem: Environmental > Aquatic > Freshwater > Lake | place: USA: Georgia | collected...
ATCCTGCTAACAGTATTAATCATTGGATATGTTGCAAAGAAGAAAGAGAGCTTCTCAAAGAACACCTGGCTAGCTATGGTGCTATTAACGCTAACAGCGATAGTAATAGCAGTGGTTTGGTAGGGGGTTAATTCTTAAAATTCTGTTCAGAGGCCAGCAATCGCATAAGTGTTGTGAGGCTTGTATAGGTGCATTTGGAAAGCTAGGAAGATGTTTCGAGCTATGTCAACATTTCCTAGGATTGCAACCCCCTCTGTTGCAGTTTTATACTTGATTGCCAATAAAGTTTCTAGCTTAGAGTCATCCAATTCATCTACCCCTGCAACTACATACTGCTGCACTAAGAAGTCTACAAACTCCATCTGCTTAGCCGTGACCTTGGTCTCCATAATGCTTCGAGAAATAACGGCACGAGCCTCCCGCAAAACGGGGGTGAAATGGTATTTAACATACTCAAGGACGTCGAAGAGATCACTTGATCGTGCATCGATAAGGTCTTGGATATCCTCTAATTGCTTTTGTGGAAAACCTGCATTTTCAAGATTATGAAGAAGTTGCCTTCGCGTCGCTGGCACGGACCAAATCGTCCTTAACTCCTCTTCATTCTTGAAGAATTCAGGCATATCCAAAGTATTAAACAGCGACTGGATAAATTCCGCCAGAGTCATAGTCTTGCCATCGACTGAATAGAACATCTTTTCTGTCATATTCTGGAAGGCAAGTTCCTTACCATTGCTGAGGCGCACCACGATTTTCTCGGGTCGTGAAGTTCCAACTCCGCCGCCACCCGGGCCAGCTGGTCCAAAGGGAGGTCCATCAATAATTCCGCCATCTACTGGAATATCAGGATCACCATCCCATTCAGGGTCGTAAAAATTATGTGAAGCATTAAAGAAATCGTGGATTGTGAAGTAGTCTTTGCCATCATAAAGCCGAGTACCACGACCAATTATTTGCTTGAACTCAATGATCGACTTAACAGGGCGCAGAATCACAATGTGCCTGATATTGCGGGCATCCACACCGGTTGAAAGCTTCTGAGAAGTTGTCAAAATAGTTGGAATTGTCTTCTCGTTATCCTGAAAAGCACGCAAATAATCTTCGCCCAGTTCGCCATCATTTGCAGCAACTCTTACGCAATATGTTGGATTAGCATTTTGCTTCTTCTCGTTGATGATATCCCGAATCAATGCCGCATGATTTTGATTGGCGCAGAAAACAATGGTTTTTTCGTTAGTCCCTATATTCTTCAGAAATAGTTCGACTAGATACTCTTCACGCTGCCTAATCTCAATCTTTGTATTCCAGTCACCATCTGTGTACGCCTCGCCAGCTTCGATATCCCCTTCGAGTACATCGTCTTCTGGGTCATACACGTATTCATCTATATTGGTTGTGTATTTCCGTACACGGAAAGGTGTTAGAAATCCGTCTTCGATTCCGTCCTTCAACTTATAGACAAATTTTGGATCTCCAAAGTACTTATATGTGTCCACGTTATCTCTACGCTTTGGGGTAGCGGTTAACCCGATCTGGACCGCGCTCGCGAAGTATTGGAGAATATCGCGCCAGTTACTTTCATCATTTGCGCCACCACGGTGGCACTCATCAACAATTATCACATCAAAAAAGTCTTGTGGATACTCACCAAAATTCGGCTTGCCCTCCGGCCCAGTCATAAATGTTTGAAAGATCGTAAAAAAGATGTTTGCATTTGTCGGTACGGACTTACGCTTGGCAATACTCTTCGGTGAAATACGAATTCGCTCATCTTCTGTAAAGGCTGAGAATTCGTTATAAGCCTGATTCGCAAGAATATTTCGATCAGCTAGAAAAAGTATCCTTGGGCGACGCTTCTTCTCTCCTGCAATTGTCCAACGAGTTTGGAAGAGTTTCCAGGCTATATGAAAAGCAATGCGTGTCTTTCCTGTACCAGTAGCAAGGGTTAAGAGGATTCGCTTATCCCCTGCGGCAATCGAATCGAGCGTCTTCTCCACTGCTAATTGAGCAAAGTATCGAACTGACTGGCCCTTATTCTCAAATGGAACACTTCGAAATTCATCTCGCCATTCATTGATTGGCTCTTTGAGAGATGCAAGAAGTTCTTCGGGCCGCGGATACTTCTCAATGTCCCTCTCCTCACCAGTGATCATGTTGATTTGGCGAATTTTTTGCCCATTGGTTGAGTAGGCATATGGAATCTGCAACTTATTGGCATATTCAATAGCTTGGGCAGTACCTTCTGTGTAATTCAAATCAAACTTCTTAGCTTCAACAACAGCTAATCGAACGCCTTTGTATTCGAGAACATAGTCCGCAATTTTAAGCTTGCCACGTTTTCCGCCGCCCAGGATTCTTCCCTCTGTAATTGAAAACTCACGACGAACTCTAACTTCACGAGAAACAATTGAAGTTCCGTCATATTCCCAGCCTGATTCTTTGAGGGCAGGATCTATGTACTTAGCTCGTGTATCCGCTTCTGTTAGTGACATTAAGCGACCACTTCCAATTCATGGAACGCACTACTCAAAAGCGATTGACGAAGTGCTACAGCAAACTCCTTTTTTTGGCTGATTTGTGCAGTTAGTATCCTAATTTCTTCAAAAACTAAATCAACTTTAGCAACAATTTTCTCTTGAACATCCATCGCTGGAAGAGGAACAGGTATCCGCTTCATATCGCCCTGCGTCAACTTCAACCTAGTTGCACCATTTACATACCCGGTGTAATTAAAAATATTTAGGAAGTGAAGGAGATATCGTTGATTTACCATTTCTGATTTAGCTCTTAGTACATGAGCGTGATTATTTACCCATGCGGGTCCCGAAATCTCATAAGCCTTATGCTTTGTAGAATCGAAGAAAGGTACTCCATCTTCTCCTAGAAGAATCAGGGTTTCATTAAAAATAGCTTTATCAATAGTTCCAACTTGCCCGGTTGCTCCATAGTAAGGAACATTTCCTGGTCGCTGCAATCTTTCTGTACTATTAATTGGAATTCTTCGATTATCTAAAATGTCTACAAGTTTTTCTAGAGGAACCAAGGGTAAGCCCTCTAATGAGTATTCAGCGCTCAGTAAGGACTGTAAAAGTTGATTAGCTTCATCGTCACTTAATTTAAGATTAGCCTCAAGTAAATCAATTTCAGCAAAGGCGCTATCAAGTTTGTTAACGATATCGCGTTGCTTTTCTAGGGATGGAAGTGGGATTAAGACGGTTTTAAGCTTAGCTCCTGAAATCTCAGCGAAAGTTGTTCCTGACCCAAGCTCATTTAGGTATTCTCTGTTGGCATAAAGAAAATAGTATAAATACTTAAAGTTGAGAGTTTTATTAGGAATTAAGCCTTTACAACCTTGGTTCGAAGCCATAGGTACTTCATTGATAATTAGATGTCCGATTGGCGCACGAGATGACATGATTACAGAATGCTTGGGTAGTAATTGTGCGGAAGAATTACGCAGGCCCTCATCAGTGAGAGTCCTCCTTGAACTTCCCAAGAATGGACTTTTCAAATTGCCCATCTCGGCTGGTGTAATCCATGCGTGCTTTCCACCCCAGAACTTTGAATTCTTAGTGTCAGGCGTTCCGCCATTTATAAGCGTGCATACCTCACCTAGCGCAATTAACTTCACAGCAAAGCCTTGATTCGCTGAAGAATTGCTTGATTCTCAGCATCTAAGGATTCAATTTCTGCGATGATATCTGTTGGTGAGCGATGGATTACTTCATCACTTCCATTTGGATTCTTAACTGAGAGATCCCAAGTCTCTGGATTAACAGTTGAAACATCTATTGACCATGACAGATCTGAATCCGCGGACCTCTTCTGTAGTTCGATAAACTCCTCTAAATCCTTGTCATTAAGAGGATTGGTTTTTCCCATATTACGGCCTGGCTTTAGTTGGTAGTACCAAATCTTCTTGGTTGGTTCACCTTTTTTAAAAAACAGAACTACCGTCTTAACGCCCGCTCCTTGAAAAGTTCCACCCGGGCAATCGAGGATGGTGTGAAGGTTATGGTTTTCAAGGAGCTCTTTGCGGATAGCGATAGAGGCGTTATCGGTGTTGGAGAGAAAAGTATTCTTGATAACAATGCCGGATGAGCCACCCGCCCGAAGTATCTTCATGAAGTGTTGCAAGAAAAGATAAGCAGTCTCTCCTGTTTTAATTGGAAAATTCTGTTGAACCTCGGCTCGTTCTTTACCTCCGAAAGGTGGATTGGCTAGAACAACGTCAAAACGATCCTTTTCTTGAATATCTGAGATATTTTCTCCCAAAGTATTTGTATGCATCAGGTTAGGTGCATCAATCCCATGCAAAATCATGTTCATAGTGCCGATAATGTAGGCAAGGGACTTTTTTTCTTTTCCAAAAAATGTCTTCTTCTGCAATGTTTCAATATCTGAAGGTGTTAATTCTTTAGACTGCATTAAGTATGTATATGCCTCACAAAGAAATCCAGCAGATCCAACAGCTCCATCATAAATAGTTTGACCAATCTTTGGGTCGACAACTCTTATCATGGCTTTGATTAGCGGACGTGGCGTGTAATACTCACCTCCATTTCGACCGGCGTTACCCATATTCTTAATTTTGTCTTCATACAAACTAGACATCTCATGCTTATCCACAGATGTTTGAAACTTTAATGTATCGACTAATTCGATAATTTCTCGAAGATTGTATCCACTTTGTATCTTGTTCGTGACTTCCGAGAAAATTTCGCCAATTTTATACTCAAGTGTATCTACCTCACTGGTTGAAAACTTAAACTTACTAAGATAAGAAAAAAGTTGGTTATTAACAAAATCTCGTAGATCATCTCCTGTAAATGCAACGTTAAAATCAATCTTGCCGACTGCGTCTTTTGGACAGGCCCAGCTCTCCCAACGATATGGTTTGTCAAGAAGTGGTAAAGACTTCTCCCCTGCTAGTTTTTTGGCGAGACTCCGTGCGTGATCTAAGTCATCCAAATACTTCAAGAAGAGAATCCATGAAGTTTGTTCAATATAGTCGAGCTCGCTCGAGCACCCTGCATCTTTTCGCAAGATATCGTCAATTTGCTTAAAAACATTTTCAAACAATTTAACTCCTCTTTCCCTAGGTAGAACTTTAGTCATCCTCGCTGTTTTTTTCTCTAACTTCTTCAGCATTCCTTAGGTTTATCCAAACTATCACTGGCTGCAGACTTCAAATCCTTGCGCAGTTGATGCAAAATCTTTGGCAAAGCTTTCTGTACCTCCAGTTCAACCAGAAACTCTTTGGCTATTCCTAGATCGGCAGCCACCAAGAGGCTAGTCAGCTCTGAGACAAGCTCGCTCGCCCGAGAGTTCTCGCTTTTTTCACATTCACTAAATATCTTGGTAAGAGTAGGTAAAAGGTCCACAGTTTGATTCTGTCCAATTGTTCTATTAATGCTCAATGAGAACTCCTTTTTACTCGCAGCCTCAAATACAAATCCTTTTTGAAGGAGATGATTAACAATTAATTCTGCATCATGTGATTTTTTATCCCTATGCAACTTTTATATCATCTCCTTCTGCAAACTTTGCTAGTCGTTTAACTTGAAACTCGACTGTAGTCTTTATTGAAACTCGAGCTGACTCAATCCGGTCAAGAGAAGTTCTAGCCGATCGGACGGCCCCTTCGATCCCATCTAGATTCATCATTGCGCCATGTAGTTGTTCTGCAACTTCATGGAATATTTTTTGATCAAAGTCTGTGCCTTGCAGTTGTCGTGCAATCACGGTGGCTCTTGCAAAACTAATGACACACATCAGGACTGCTGGGTCATCTATATCTGGATCAAAGGCGACAAATAGTTGCTTAGAATCGCTGATACTTATTCTACTTCTATTTGGCATTTGATCGATATTCTGTACAACTGCGATTGCCAACTCTGCACCTCGATTCAACGTAGCTGTCTCAAGCTCCCTTCTCCACTCTTCGCGTGTAAGGTTCATAGACTTAGTTTCTATCACGATATTAATCGATTGATCTCGGGTAAGACTTCTATTTAGCGTTAACAAAACATCGCCTTTTTTGCAGTTTTTGATGTTTCCAGTGATTGTTCCAGTACGCAACGCCTCGTCTCCTGATGCCGTTGCTATTTGAGTAATCATCTCAAAAACAGCTTGCTCAAATGGCAGACCTTTTTTGGTCGTATTTGCCACAATTACCTTGCGAGTTTCTAGAGCTTCTAATTTGAGTCTGAGTTGCTCTAGTTTTTCACCCAGCCCTTTATTCATCTCCAAAGAGGTTTGCAAGATATCGGACTTTAGGGCGCGAAGAGGTGAATTTTCAGAGTCTAAGCTCAAGGAACCTCCCATCGAAATAGAAGCTTGGGATATAACGCGATGCATTTCCTTTGAGAAGGAATCTAGCTTGTCATCTAATTTTTTGGATACTTCTCGAGGCACGATTGCATTGTCCCCAACAAACAAGGCGCTGATGGACTCTCTGGTCTTCTCGACAGTCTCCTTAGCAGCTTTTGCTATAGATCCATCATTTGGATCTACTAGTTTTCTGACTGCTTGATCTATTAAATCTATTGTTTCCTTCGAATTTTGCTCAAGACTTTGACTCAATGATTGAGCTATGGAAGTCATTCTTTCAATTTCAACAGAGCTTGAACTTAGCTTCAGTACCTCACTCCCCAGCTTTAAGAGTGCTTCGAGGGCTTCTACTGTCGATAAATTTGTAGGAGCATCCATGAGCTGAGCTAGAGACTCAGTAACTTGTTTTGAAGCGAACTTCCACTCCTTGATGTGGATCGTGCTGCCACTAATTGCGATTGGATTCAATTCAATTCTTTCTTTACTTGTAGGTGATTAGTTAAGTGTTGCTTAGCGTGGTTTTTAAGCCACGCTAGCAAATTGGAGTTGGGTAAGACTTTCCGTGCTAATTTGAGAAAGGTGCGGCTCCAGGGTCTCGTTCAGTAAATCTTCAAAAGCGAAGGTTGAGTCAACGCTAACTTTTATAGATATTGATTTCTTGATTTTATGATCCTGCAGAAGATTATGAATCTCAGAATCAGTTGTAAATGTAAACTGCACAATCTGGCTTGAGAGTCTTTTTGATATTACTGTTTGTCCTGGAACAATTTCATGCTTGACTGGGCATGAAAATGAATGACTCACTCCGAAATATAGAGCTAGAGCATTGATTTCTTCTTTTGTAGCAGGAAGTAAATTGAAGTCTTCTTCTCCATTATTGCTGAACTTCTTGATTTGAACTTGAATTGGGAATTCTCCCTCAGACCCATAATCTGTAAGCGGAGTAACACTCAACTCCACCACATCAGCGGTCTGGCCTAATGCCGTATCCGGTTGTCTATTCACCTAACTCCATTTCTCGATGTATGCCACATCAATTACTCTTCCTTGGCCTCAATTTTGTAAAGGTTGACCTGACTTGAAGCCGAGGAAGGCAATCTCTACCTCAATGACTATCACTCCGGCTTGATGATTTTTTTGTAAAACTACTTATCTAGCTTGCCGGATTGGCGCTCCGCGGCTCGCCTCATTAGCACCCGAAGGTCGTCAGCCACGTGATCAAAGAAGCCCTTTGGCCACTCACTGAGGTCGCCTTGATCGTCCACGCTTACTGTTCTGTAAGTTGTTCCAGTTTCAAGATCTCTCTCTACGTAAATGATTGTGAAATACCTATGGTCTTCTGGAGTTGTGGCTGCATTTCGGCGAAGCCTTGTGATGAGGTATTCAGAATGTGTTTCAACGATTATTTGTCTACCGGTTTTTGACATCACCAAAAGAAAGTCAGCCAATTTCTGTTGCATCCCTGGATTCAAATGCAGTTCAGGTTGTTCAAGAAGAATGAGATCTCCCGGACTGGCGCTAAGACACAATCCAAGAACTGGTAATATCTGAGACGCTCCAAAACCAACGTTGGCAAGGGTTCTCTTGCCAATCTTTAATGGATAACCCTGACGATTTGGTGCGTCAACGTTGATTTCATTTGCCTCTTGTGAAGACCCTAGCTCCCGATACCAGAGAGTTACGGCTTCTTCCAAAGTCATTCTGGAGTCCCTTAGTTGGCCTCGTTCGACAATTGGATACAGTCTTAATGTTCTGTCAGTGAATAACTTCTTGGCAAGAAATTCTCCGCTTTCTCCTAGAGGAAGATTGGAATTCTCGATCGAAGATCCAATTCCATAGCTTGCTCTTGGGCCTACCCGCAGGGGCCCTAAATAGAGAATCTTTTCGGAGAGATAGCGATTCCAGGACCTTATAAGTCTGGGAAGCGGTGTCTCACTTGATGCGATTCTTGGATTTGCACTTCTTCTTCCATTTGGACCACAGTAGGTAGCTTCCTTGGTCCATTCTGCTTCACCGAAGAGTTCATCAAAACGTTTTTGCAAATCTCTTATAAGTTTCCAGTAGAAATTACTGTCCACGAGTTCATCGCTTCTAGAATTTGCTTCACTAAAATACTGCAGAATACTTTCCGGAAACTTTTCAAATGGGATCAAAGGGAATTGCTCGATAGATGAACTCAAACTTGCAGGATTTCGGTCTTCGGAAGTTCGGTCCTGTTGAACGATTCTCTTGCCATAGTCGGCTAATTGCATGACATAGTCTTCAATAAAGGGTAGGTAACCGTTATGTCGGCCCGCAGCAAGTTCTGCTTCAGTCAAGTCAGGATCTATTGTCATTCCTTCCTCAATAGCCTCAGCAAGCACCTGGCTCTGACTGTCAAAAAGATATTTGACTATGTTTTTTCTGACAAGGCCCGTAGTCGGTAGTCCTGCTTGGAAAGACACAGCTTGAAATTTAGATGATTTTGTCTCATCACTCTCTTCCTTGGTAGTTCTATGATTTTTTAATTTGGCAGAGTGGGAAAAGCTAAAGAGCTCATATTTAGATTTCAGTAAATCTACATTTCTTTGTATGCTTGATTTAACGGAGCTTTCTTCCTCTACAGTTTCCTTTCTGCAATGCTTTACAGAAGATTGGTCAACTACAGCAAGTCCGCTATCTAATAGACGTTCGACGGGGCGCAAACTCAGGTCCCAGATCAGAGACAGTTCACTCGTACGCGCCAACCCAGCTGATGATTCAGAAGAAAAGCGACCAAAAATTGCTCGATCTCGATCTCCCGCAAACCAGGTCCCTCCAAACTGAAGAGTGGGAGACCTTGATTCTGTTAAGTCACACCGAGTCTCTTTAAAAGTTCCCAATTGAACTAGTGGACCATTCAATTCGAATATTCCTTGCGCTTTTGCCGGGCTTCGCTCATCGCTTCGCATCGCATTTTGCGCCATCATCAGAATGCTTTGAATTAAAGTGCTCTTTCCTGATGAATTTGCGCCGACGACAACTGTGAGAGGTGCAAGATCAATTTCTATAGGTTTTGCAACGCTCTTGAATGACCCCAGACGCCATTTTCGTAGATTCGTAAACCGATTTTCCCATTTGAATCCAATTCGATTGTCAAGATTCATCAAGCCGCTACCTCAATTCTTTCTTTAGAGATTGCCCTGAATCTGATCGCATCTAAATTTACTTCTGGATCATCAAAGGCACTTGGATTTTCATGGTTAATTTGAAGGAACTTTACTGCAAACTCAAGCGAAGACTTATTACGAACAAAAGTTAGCAAAGCAAAATTAGCTGCTTCAGCGTCTCTAAATGTCCAAACGGCATCATATTTCTGAGCAGGAAAACTACCAACTTCAACTGAATACTTATTCTCATCAATATTTATAGCACCAAAAGGAGAAATGTCGACTGCGTGCCTTACTGCCCGAATCAATTCTTCACTCAATTTTCCTAGAATAGGATTGCTCGCCAACCTGCCTTGATCAGCTCTGGACAGGTAATCACCCATTAAAGCAATGTCGTATGGAAGGGCAACGTCATTCTTAGAGATAACTACATCTCTAGGCGTTGCAGCATCAGTTGCATTACTTAGAAGGAAAACAAGGCAGGTAGCATCCATGGCATCTACCTCTGCGATGGCTACGAGCCTAGAAGAAGCAATGCCCTTTATTGAATCAAGTTTTCTAACCTGACCAATCTCAATTTTAGGCAACTGCAATTTTCCCATCATTTCACCATAACCCCATCTGAAATTCCTGCTCCCAATATGACAAAAACTTCTTGAATAATTTTCAAGTTATCTTCCTCTCCAAGTTCTAAGGACTTCAAGGTTTTAACTAAAAGCTCTTGTGCTTGCTCAATCCTCTTCACTGCGGTTGTCCTGGAAACTCCAAGAACAGCTGCAATCTCACTTTGAGTGGCCCCCGAAGCGATCTGAAACACTATTTCACTGCCCTCCTGCCCCAAGATTTCAAGGACTTTTTGAGCGTGCGCAAAAAGACCCTCCGATGAGTCAAGAGAGTCCACCCACCTAAGCGTGCCTCTTCCTGCAACTTCATCGAATTCTTTTTCTGTGCTTCCCACAGCTTCCATACTCAGCCTTGGCGAGATTTTTGCCAAGGCGGTCCGAAGTGCCATCTGAATCACATAAGCGGAGACCTGAGGTTGCTCTCTGACTATTTGCTCGGCAAGGCCCGAGAGTGTCTCGCCTGCGAAAAGTGGGGAGAGTCTCTGTTGCCCTCTGTTTCGGAGCCTTTTGAGATTTAAGATTTGACGGGCTATTTCCTTTATCTTTTTGGCGTCATCCTCTGAATTATCTCCAGGACCTTTTCCCTCCGGAGACCACCCTGCCTCCCGCAATCTGGGCTCTAAGTTAGACCACACGTTGTCTACCTGGTTTGGCACTCTTCGGTCTTCTAGAGTGAAGGAGACTTCGTTTGATAACAGCTTCCTAGCGTGGTCAAGGCTCTCTACCGTATCGAAGATAAATCTGGCCTGGCCCCTGGCCAATAATCTCTCGGTAATCACCGTCTGAGCAAGATCGTCTACATCCCAATCAACAAAGCCGAATAACTCCGCAGGGAGTCCAAGGTTCTTTTTCTGGAGTATTCGGTATTGGCAAATCCTCTTTATTTCTGCGCGCCAAAGTTGTCCTGGCCCGCCAATTTTCTCAAATTCTATGCGTAGGTCTTCCCATACGAGCTTGGAAGTCATACACCCGCCTCTGATATTTCTAGCTTGAATCCCGCATCAGATAAATAGTAAAGAAACATTGATAGGAACTTTTCATCTTTCTCTAAACAAAAAAATGCACGTTCATCTAGTTCTTTTGTCCGTGCGTAATCTCTAATGCCAGGTTCATGACTTCTATCCACACGGGTCCAAACATAGGCATCAAGATTGAGTATGCAGCCAGCAGGGTTTGAGTGTGGATGAGCTTTATGCTCTATTGCCTCGGGTGGTTCCCCAGTTCGAGTCGATCGGAGAAATAGGGGTTCCACCTCTGAATCAAAAATTATTCCTAGCTGATTATCGACTCTCACACCACGAAGTCTGAGCCATCGATGATCACTATTTTTTTTGGTTCTTATTCCACGTTCGATATTCAAATATAAGTACCACTCGCCATGCGTACGTTCAATATCAAACCCTGGCTGGCTACTTCTAAAAAGAAGGGAGAGCAAATCTTCGGCCCGAACTACTCTTTGTTTCGTCATATTAGATTATTGCCTAACGCCCCACGAAGACTCGGTATTCCATGAGCATAACACCAAGCACCGCCTGCCTCATCCTGCCCTTTCCTCTCCTGATCAATAGGTTTACAGAAATCCCATCAACACAGAGTATTTTGCTTTGAGATCTAGTCAAGGTTTCGAAAAGTGCGATATAGGTTCACGATGTAGAGCCACAAATGCTTGAGAGGATCCGATCAAATAGATGTAAGACAGCGGAGGTAAAAAATCTATATGGATGAAAGGCACATCACTTTGATACTTAACTACTCCAAGAGCCTATTTCAAGGGGTATGCACGTGCGGCTGGACGTCCACTATTGGCAATTACGCGGAATCTGATCTTCTCAGGGCTATGCACGCACACGCTATAGAAACCTTTAAGAGTTACAATTAAATCGGCGCCAAGGGTCGCTTCTAATTTAACCACTTAAAGCAGAGGCTTCTATTTCAAATATGTCAGTCAACCCCTTTACATTTTCGTTGTGAAGCAAGAGTAGATTATTTTAGATAGATAGGAGGAATGTATAGATAATAAAGAGACAGAGGATCAAGAACTCTGGAAGCAATTACCAAATACTGAAGGTGAAGAACGGGCGGAGTTATTTATCCAGCTCGCACAGCAAGC
>Ga0214923_10007218_pt1 | contig 12192 bp, 11 predicted proteins | sample LL1510_MetaG_FD_177993 | JGI IMG/M metagenome (GOLD analysis project Ga0214923, IMG submission 177993) | Freshwater microbial communities from Lake Lanier, Atlanta, Georgia, United States - LL-1510 | ecosystem: Environmental > Aquatic > Freshwater > Lake | place: USA: Georgia | collected...
TGCGGAACACCTGCGGCGTTGCCTGGTTGGCGTAGGTCGGGCTGACCGGGCTGGCGTCGGTCGGGGCGTTGTAGAGGCCCGTGATGTTGAACGTGATCGTCGGGATCTGGCCCAGCGTGTGGTTCTTCGTGGCGGTGCCACGGCAGCCGGTCAGGGTGTGAACGATCTCGGTCCCGCTGGGTCCTCCGAGGCGATACTGAATGGTGCAGCTGGTGTCGCTGACGCCGTCGATCGTGCTGATCGGCAGGTAGCGCACGTTGGCGCCGATGCTGTAGCCGCTGCCGACGCCAGGCACAAAGGTCGAGGTGTAGGCCGCCACGGTGGCGACCTTCGTGCTGCCCACGTACTGGGTGATCAGGCCCACATGACCGTTGCCGGTGCCGCTGGTGATGCTCACCACCATGCCGGTGTAGGCGTCGTTGACGGCGCTCGCGCCGGCCGCCAGGGTGATGCTGCCCGAGGCGCCGGCCTGAGAGGTGCCGGTCAGGGCCGTGCCCATCACGGTCTCAGACAGGCGACACGACCGCAGCAGGGGCGAGTAGCGCGGGGCGGTGCCAGCGGTGCCGCTGCCGGCGTACTCCACCGTCAACTGCAGCTGCACCTGGGTGTTGCTCAGCAGGCCCTCGTAGGCGCCCATGTAGGGCCGGATGATGTCCCGAGACACCACGTCGCCGGCCAGTGGCGTCAGGGCCAGATCGGAGTTGACCAGAACTGCATTGGTGCCATCCGGGCTTGAGTTGACGCCATAGTTGGCGCCCTCAGTCTTGGCCAGGATCGTCCGCAGCTTCGTCTTGTAGGCCATGCTCGGGTTCGGGGTCGGCAGGGGCTGGCTCGGCTGCGGGGCGATGCCTCAGGCCGGTGGCCGGATCCATCTCCCAGATCCCGCCGATGCCGCGGGTGTCGTCCTCCATGCTACTCAGGCCTCCAGATCGGCTTCGCTCGTACGGTAGTTGAACACGAATGGGACGGTGATCAGGCCAGCCGGCGAATCGGCCTGCAGCAGCTCGCAGGTCGTGCGGCCTGGCATCAGGTCGATCGTCATGTCGCGCAGGGCGGTGCTGGCCATCGTGCGCCGGTGCAGCTCGGCCACGATCGGATCCGCGATCACGTCCGGCTGAGTGTCGCGGACGATCACCACGGCCCGGGCCTGGAGGGTCCAATCCAGGAACGGCAGGCTGGTCCGCACGTCCGGGTTGTCATCGATCCACTCCAGGGCGATGCCGGGCGACTCGTGGCGCTGCAACGGCTCCACGCGGCTGCGCCAGATCCGGCCAGACACCTGCGGCATCCCCGCGAGGGCTGCTGCCCAGGTGGACAAGATCTGCTCGCGGCGGGTGGTCATGGATTGATCGCCTCAATGAACGCCGCCGGCAGATGGTGTTGCTCTGCCGCTGACAGGACCGCCTGCATGATGCCATCTGGGATCATGTCATCCTTGATCAGCTCACGCCACAGCAGGACGAACAAGGACCAGTCACCACCAGCCGCCTGCGATAGGCCTACCGTCAGGCCGCTTGCGATTGCTGATGGCAGTTGATCGTACAACTGCGAAATCTCAGGCCGCAATGCCAGTGCCACGCCGAACTCTTTCCACTTTGGTGCCGGCGCATGAGATTGATCGTAGTCCGCAATCTCCTCAGCCGTTGCCGGTCGGATGCTCCAGGATTGCTGCCAGCTGCCGTCGGCTAGCACCGGCTCATCTGGCTCCAGTCGCTCGGTGCGGGGATCATGATCGGGCTGGGGTTGCACCGTGACGGGATAGACCCCCAATGGCGCTAGGTCCTCTGCTGATGGGTTGGGCGGGAAGCTGACGTTGGGGAAGGTGGCCAAGAGATCCGATCGGCTGAACGGATATTTGATGATGGTGTCAGCGGTCGCTTGCACGTAGAGGGACATGGTTTCAATGCTTAGGGGAATTGATAATAGGTGCCCATGGCGTTTTCTATGCCTTGCCGGTCTGTGGTGCCATGAAAGACACTGTTATATAGGCGAAACTCGGAGATTTCGCCTGTGAAGCTACTTCCTAGGGTTGTTAGCGTTCTAGGGTAGACGGTTGTCGTAAAAGGCCGATTCCCAAATTGCGCGATGGCAAGAGTTTGCTGAATAGAATCGGCAGAGGTTGATTTTGCATAAATGCTTGGACTTGCATTATTAAGCAATGCAGAAAAGATCCGACTGCCGGCTGCATAATCGCTGGATACCTGGCCATGCCCATAAACATTGGGACCGAATATCGTCAGCCATGAAATCCTCTCATCTGTTAAAGCCCCTGTCGTAGGGCCCAAATAAAAGGCGTCGTCGGTCGCCGCCGTTGATCTCCATATCGTTCCATTGTACGTTGTAGATGTAATCCCACCGCTTGTATAAATCTCTGTGTAAATAGACTGTGTATTTGATAGGTTGTAAGTTGAGATAGCAAGGCTCCTGCTGCCATTAAAAACCAGTGTTGGCAATCCGTTTCTTGTCGTCAAGCTACCTGATGAAACAATCTGCGGCTGCGCACTTGTGGTTGTTTGTACCATATTGTTAGCGGTGTTATTGACTTGGTTGTACCACGTCCTAACGAATCCGTTGTTTCCAGCACCAACCCATGCCGTCAGCGTGCCGTCTGTAATCTGTGATGCTGTAAAATCACTTGTTGCATTGTCGCTTGATCTTCTTACCTCTACGATTGAACCGCTATAACTCCCCAGGTTTCTCAGTGCATAAAGCAATGAGGCATTGACTAAAACGTCACCGCCTGAAGACGCCCCCGATGCTGACAATAGTGCGCTCCTGCAGCCAATCATCACGTCCTCCCCCTCAGTGACGCTACTTCAATCGTGCTACCACCACCCACCACAGTTATCACCACCGTCTCAACCTCACCGGCCGTCAGGCTGATCGCTGAGTTGCCATCCCATTTTACCGTGTAACCAGTGTTGCCGCTAAACCATGTCACCGTACCGCTGGTGTATGTGAAACTCAGTACGCCGCGCCACACATAGCCGCTTGGGATGTTGCTCAGGTTCGACAGGTTGATCGTCGTTGCACCATTGATCGCCGCTGCCGTCACGAACTCATTCGCCGCCTGCACATCCAGCGTGTAGACCCCGCTTGATACCGTCACCGTGCTGCGCACCTGGCAGGTGCCGCCGTTCATCGTCAGCTCCCAGCCGCTCACCGCCGCTGTGCCGAGGCCCAACCCAGCGAACTGTGGTGTCGCGCTAGTGCCGAGACCCACATCGCTCGCCACGCCCGTCCTGAACGTCGGTGCCGCCGCGGCGCCGGTGGCGGGGCCGGCAAAGATCGTGCCGGCGGTCTGGACGTCCAGGGTGCCGGTCAGGGTGCCGCTGCTCGTCACCGGGCTGTTGCTGACGGTGAACACTCCAGCCGGTAGAGCCAGGCCGACGCTCGTCACCGTGCCACTACCGGCACCGCTACCGGGCGCCGTGTAACCAATGACGCCGGTCGAGGAGTTATACGTCAGCGATCCGGTCACGCTGATTGATTGGCGTGCCCTCGCTTGCGTGAAATACAGATTGACACTGCCCTCTGCTACCCCATCCGTGCTGCCAGGGCTCGGACTGATTTCAATGTATGCCGATCCACTCCATCGATACGTCTTGTTTGTGTCCAGCGCAACGTAGATCTTCCCTGTCTCTCCAGTTGCCGGGAATGCCGCCTGATTCGCATACTCCAGCACATCGTCAACGTATGACGGCAGTAATGACGATGGGATCAGACCGCTGCCGTCAAGTCGCGCCAGTCCGTTCGCCGCATTCACTGACAGTGACAGGTTTCGTGTTCGTGTCCAGAATCCCTGTGCGTCTTGAGTGCTGGTGTCGGTTACCGTCAGAGGCAATCCAGCTGTTACAGTGACATCTGTCAGGAAACGATTGTCAACGTACGTCTTGACCGCAAACTGCGTCGGTGACGTGTTCGCATCGGCAACACCCGTCGAAGCAATCAGGGACGTGTTGTTGCTGATCTCCTGCAGCTGCACGCCGACCGTCGAGATCCCGCCATTCCGGCTGAATGGACCGACGGCATTCAACCCGCTCAGGTTAAAGCTGCTGGTTGAGATTGTGACCTCACCTGTCGTCCCGTCAACAGCGAACTGATTACCGACCTTGAAGTTACCCCTCTCGTCGGTGTTGCTGCTGTAAACCCTGCCATTATTGGTCTCAACAATGGCATTGCCAGGAATTGAAATCCCGCCATTCCATGGCAGCGCGTCATAGTTCGTGCCGCTTCCAACATGCTCAAACGTATGACTCGGAGCGCTCACCGTTGAACGGTTCCTGAAGTCCAGGATCTGCCCGGCGGTGATCGCATCCTTCAATCCTCCATTCACGCCGGAGAAGAACGCCACCCGATAGCCGGCCTTGTTGGCGGAGTTGTTCGCCACCTCAACGCCGCTGGCATCAATCGGCACACTGCTGGTCACCACATAACCCGATGTCGGGCAGATGAATGCCAGATTTTCAACCGTGACGTTCCCGTTGCCAGCCGGCAACAATGTAACCGTCGTCAGCGTCACCAGGCCGGTCGTCTTGTTGTAGACCGCACCGGCAACCCCGTAATTGGTGCCGCCAATCGTCGCCGTGCCGCCGCTGACGTATTCGTGGTCTGGTCCAGAAGGGGATGCCGCCTCGGTGAATGTCAGGGTGTAATTCCCAGTTCTGGTGTAAGCAAACGTCTTTGCCTGCGGCGCCTTCGTCGCAGAATCACGAGGGAACAGCAACTGCGGGAACATCATCTGCCCTGGGTAGGGCCTCGATGCCGAGTCGCAGATAAACGACAGTCCCGCCAGCGTCACGCTTGCGCCGACCGTCGGGCTGTAGCCCGTCGCCGTCAGCACCGTCACTCCCGTCGTCTTGTTGTAGACCGCGCTTGTCACCGGGTAGCTGCTGGCGCCGACCGTTACCGTGCCACCGCCGACATACTCATGCCCCACCGTGCTGGTGCCCAGCGTCACCGTGAAGCTCGCGCCAGACACAGCAGAAATCGACACCGCGTTGCCGGGGCTGCCCAGGCTCCCAGTGGTCGGGTACTTGATCTGGCGGCCCAGTCGGCTGGCGCTGAATGTCACCACGTCCAGCTGAGTGGCACCCTGGCGGAGGAACTTGTAGGCGCCGCTGGCGGTGCCGGTGATGTCCACCGCTGATCCACCAGCCGACGTGCTCACCTTGAACACGTCAGCGGTCAGGCCGCTGGCAATCACGTAGTAGGTTGTCCCTGATGTCAACCCGCCGGGCAGGCTGCCCTGGGTGGCACTGATCGTGACCTGATCCCCCGCCGACAGGCCATGGGCCACACAGGACAGCAGATCGGTAGCCGGATCGATCGTGACGACCTTCTCCAGCCGCACGGCCCCATAGGCCGCTACCCGCGCTGATCCGGTGAACACCGGCCGCGGGCTGTAGCCGTCGGCCATCAGGCCATAGGTGCCGAAATCGCTCGTGCCGCCACCGGAGAGATTGACGAAACCGCCGGTCTCGCAGCGCACGTGGTAGGTGCAGAAGGTCCCGAAGAAGCTCACCAGCTGGGCATAGCCGTCGTTCAGCACCAGGCAGCCGGGGCCCCCCAGGTTCACCTGGGTGTAGCTGTCCACCACCATCGAACGGATCGGGCTGTTGAGCGCACAGCTCAAGCCGTTCACCCGGATCCCACCGCCGGTGTTGCCCGTGCTCTGCGATCCCGCCAGGCCCGCGTCATCCTCGGCCGTGATGCTGCTGCAGTTCTGGATGTAGGGACTTTTCAGCACATAGGCGCCGAGGCCCACGGCGCCGCGGGCGGCATTGTTCGCCAGCTCGTCAAACTCAACCGCCCATGCCTGGGTGTTGGCGTCGGCCTGGTGCCCGGCAAACGTGATGCCCCAGCACCAGAACCCAGAATCCACCCGGAAGATGCCATTCAGCTCCTGCCCGGCTGCCGGCTGGATGATCGTGCTCCGCAACCCAGCGCCGAACACCGTCACGTCATAGGGCCACCGGATCGGCAGGATCGGCTCAATGAACGTCCCAGGGCCGATGATCACCACGTCGCCCGGCTGGGCCGCCAGGGCCGCTGCACGCACCGTCAGCAGCGGCTCCGTCGGGCTGGTCCCGTTGTTGCTGTCGTTCCCGGACAGGCTGACGTAGATCTTCCGCGAATCCCGCAGCAGCCCTGGCAGATTGGTCAGGTACAGCTTGTCGGCCGCGCTCATTGATCCCGCCGCGCTCGTCGTCGCCGGCGTGATCGCAATTGTCTGTGTCCCGCTATTCCATGTCAGTGGCGCCGTTGCCTGGATTGATGCCCCAGATCCTGGAGCACCCGCAGTGCCAGGGAATGAGACCGATACGCCGGCGGAACCAGCCAGGGAGATGGAGACGGATCCGTTCATGGTCTGCTCTGTGTGCCGACAATGGTCAATGGGCCAGCGAAGGGGTAGTAGCTCTCGCCGCTGATCCGATAGTTCAGATCGTAGGCATACTGATCACTCGCAGGCATTGCTGTTGTCGTCGCAAATGGCAATGTCATCCGCACAATCCCCGCTAGTGCGTTCACCGTGCTAACAGTGAACGATGCAACCAATGCGCCGCTAATTGTTGACTTAATATCAGCGTCAAATGTTGCGCTCGTAATGTTAACGGTCCGACCTACCTTATACTCAATTCCCGTCAAATCTTGCGCTAATGGGCTGATGCCGACACTGGCGCCGCCAGACGTTGCGCTCACCCGAAACTCATTCGTTGTCAACCCGCTGGCGATCACATAAAATCCCGCCACACCCGCCAATCCGCACGGGAAGGTGCCAGCGCTTGACTGAAACCCAACCAGATCGCCAGCGCTGAACCCGTGGCAGCGCAGCGCAAACAGATCGCTGCCAGCGGTCAGTTCAACTGATCTCGCATTCTGCAACAGCTGCACGTCCATGTTGAACGTGCCGGCCTGCGCAATCTCCAACGGCAGCTCAGCAGGGATCATTCGCCGGGAGCATCAGCCCTATCCTAGCGACTCTCACAGCTGCACCTGGCTCGCCACCAGCCGGGCCCGGGTCACGATGATGTCGGCCGATGCGCTCAGATTCGCCAGCTGCATCGACACCTCGCCATTCGCCGGCAGCGACACCATCCACGTCGTCGTCAGCTTCGCATCCTGGCCGCCGCTGCCGTGGATCGCCCGAGTCTCGGTCGCATCGATCACGACGCCATTCACGGTCAGCTTCAGGGCCAGGATATTGTTGTTCCCGGCCGTTGCTTCGACCGATCCAGACACTCGCAGCAGCACGGTGTTGCCGTTGCTGTTGCGCAAGCCCATCGGGTCCGTCGTGCCCAGGACCAGGCCGTTTGCTGTGGCTGCGTCCAGCGTGCCGGTGGCGCCGATTGCCCGGTAGACACCCTGAGCCGCTGAGGGGATCTGATAGCTGGTCAGCCGGCTCAGCTGCCCCCGCACGTCGGCGCCGGCGAGGAAGTACGGCAGGCTGGTCCAGGCGGTTGTGCCGTCGCCCATCTTCAGGCGTCTGGTGTCGGTCTCGATGCCGAACTCACGGGACAGCAGCACGGGGTTGGCCGCCGTCCACTCGGCTGCTGTGCCGCCGCGCATCCGCAGCCGGGTGATCCGCTCGCTCATGGCGCCCCTCCGTTGATCACGTTGTCGTAGATGTAGACCGTGCTCGGGGTGCCACCATCCAGCACCACCTCGCTCTCGGTGTCAGGCCCATCGCCCTCAAGCACGGCCGACCCCGCAGGCGCAGGGCTCTCGATCACCGTCGCCTGCATCCGCACGATGCTCAGCCGGCCGTCATCGATCGGCATCACGCTCCGCACGGTGTAGGGCACGGCGTCGACCACGATCCCGGTCCCGTACTGCAGGTTGCCGAACTCGCTGGTCTTCACCGTCAGCTCATAGTCTGTCGTCAGCACCATCCCATCGGCGATGATCTCGCCGGGCATCATCAGCAGCCCCAAACCAGAAACGGCGCCCGCAGTCACGCTGCTGGCGCCGAAACTGAACAGCAGATCCAGGTCTGCGTCAATCACAGATACTTGGCAGATCCGCGGCCGACGACGCTCACAGCACCGGAGCTGGTGCCCCCGGAGGTGGTGAACAGCACCCGCACGTAACGGCGTAGGATGTCGCTGTTGAGCGTGATGGTGGAGAATCCGGCGGTGTTTGCCGCAGCTGCAGTGAACGCGCCACCGGTCACATCGACGAAGTCGCCGGCGGTGGTGGTGTCGCTGTGCTGGATCTTAGCGGTCAGTGTGACGCCGGAGCCAGCGGCTGCGTGGTCCAGGGAGAACACCACATCACCCTCGTAGGGCAGCAGGTCCACGGTGGCGGCAGAGCCGCCAACCTGGCCGGCGCCGGTGGTGCTTGCCAGGGCCACAACGGCGCAGGCGTGGAGCTGGAAGGCGGTCGTTTTGCCGCCGAGGTTCTGGATGGTCATTGTTCAGCGGGCTTGGTTGAACGGGGTTTGGTCGGAGGGCAGGATGGCGCCGGCTGGGGCGCCTCCGCCGGCACAGCCAGCCGCTGAGAGATCAGCAGCTTGGCGTCAGCGGAGGAGACCTGAATCGGATCAGGCCCCGCCTGGCGCGGCTCGCCTGCAATGCAACAGGCGGATTGGAGGATGATCCAGCTCATCAGGTCCCCAAGGCGAAGCTGGCGGCACGGCGGCACACCCAGTCCAGATCCTGCATCACGGTGTAGATCACCTGACCCTTGGCCGACTGGGTGTAGGGGTCCACAACGATGTCCAGGCCGCTCCAGGTGGCCAGGATCAGATCGGAGAACACCCCGTAGAACACGTCGTTGGTCTGCACCTGGTTCGACACCAGCACCGGGTGGCGGCCAATGGTGCCAGCGTCCGAGACGATGTAGTCCGACCCAGCAGCCGAAGCCCGCAGGGTCTTCATGCCGCCGGCCTCGGTGATGGCGTTCATGATGTAGCGGGCGCTGCCCACATTCACGTTCGCCGCGGTGCAGGCTGCCCGCAGGTCAATGTAGTCGGCCCAGTCGCCGGAGTCGTGGGTGCCGCTGCCCAGGTTCGACGGGTACACCTGCGAGGCGCCGCCGCCCAGGGTCACCGAACCGATGCCGGTCACGTTGCGCAGTCCCAGCGGCTGTGCATTTGAGCCGGTGCCGTACAGGCCGCTGGAGTCCACACCCAGCGCCATCCGCTCGGCCATGTCCTGACGCACCAGAGTGTCGATATCAGGGGTGGTTTGGATCAGGGACCGGCGGGACACCGGCACTCGGACGCCGACGGTCTTCGGAGTGCTGGAGATCAGGCCGAACGTGACATCGCTCGGGGTCACGTCGACATCTTCACCGACCCAGTAGTGCTGACTTGCGGCAGTCTTCCGTGGAATGTCCACATTCCCGGTCAGGCCCGACAGGGTGGTGATGCCGGACTGGAGCAGTGCCGACTGGTTGATCAGCAGGTCGATGAACGATCCGGCCAGCAGTTCGGTGCCGACCAGGGCGCCGCCCTTGCCGAAATTGCCGACGGTCTGGTCGCGCTTGGCGACCACCCAGTCAAACGGGATCCATGCGCCGTTGGCGGCACGGTCAGCTTTCAGCTCGGCGGCGCGATGGCAGTCCAGCTCAAAGCCGGCGGCGTCGCGGAGGGCCTGATTGGTGGGGTCGGCCAGGTGCCGCAGCAACTTCATCATCGAGTAGCGGCTGAGGTCGCGCTGATCCATGCCGATCAGGGCGTCGGCTTCAACATGCAGGCCGCCGGGCTGCAGCTCTCGGCTGCGGGCGCCGATCTTGCCCAGCACCTGCTCACGGGCCTGGTCAACCGATGCGCCAGCGTCGACCAGGTCCTCGGCCATGCCCTCAGGCATGCCGTGCTGGCGGCAGATGGCGTTGATGCTCTTGATGCGCTCGCGCTCGACCTCGGCGGCCGAACGGGCGTCTTGTTGGGTTTCGACGGTCATCGTTTCGGGCGGGGCCGATACATGCTCTTCCATGCTAGAGGGTTGCGATTGTTCAGGTTCCACCGCAGGCGGCGGCGTGGCGACAGCCGGGTGCTCCCGCTGCTGCCGCTCGCTTGATGTCAACGCTGCTCCTATGTCCTGCAAGTAGTCAAGCTCCTCACGCTCAGCCTTTTCAATCTCAGCCGGGTGCTCCCACTGCTGCCGCTCATGCCCCACCGAGTCGTCGGCGGGGATCGACACGGTGGAGACCTCCAGCGGAGCCCACCTCGTCACCAGGATCTTGCCGTCGCCCATGTCCATCGCCTCGCGGATCTCGTAGGCGAAACTCACCTTGCTCGTGATCCCGCTCTCCACGTCCCGCCGGCGCTTCCATTCCTCGCTCCCGCGCTCGTTCGTGTTCGGGCTCCAGCGGGTCGTCACCACGCCACGGCGATCGGCGCCGATCTCAGCACCGGTCACGACACCCAGCACCACGTCGCGGTCGTGGTTCCAAAGATGGACCGCTCGATTGTTCAGCCGGCTCAGGTCCGCAGCGCCAGGAGCGTGGCTCAGCACCTCCTCCCCGTACCACCGGGCCACCGGCGACTCACTGCTGAACGTAAACCGGATGCCGTCCTCGGTCGGCTCCGGTGCCATCGCCACGTCAAGTTCCCGGCGCATGACCCCAGACCCGAAGCACCGCTGCAGCTCATCTGACAGCAGCTGGCGGCCGGTGGGCGCGGGCTCAACGCTCAGCTTGCTCGCCGGGATGATCCAATGCTTGCACAGGGCGCCCGGGGCGATCTCGCCTTCCACCACCTCGCAGGCGGCCGGGCCCTGGTAGAACGCGCAGTTGCTGCACACCATCCCCTGATCCGCGAACGGGCTCTCGGGCATGTAGTGGGCATCGGCCTGGCTGAACTGCCCGACCTCGTCCGCGATCTCCTCCAGCGCCTCGTAGAGCATCCCCTGCGCCACGGTCATGTCCGGGGTCAGCTCCCGCTCACCCGTCGCCTCCTCGAACAGGATCGCCTGGTGATCGTGGTCCTCAAGCCACTTCCGCGCCTCCGCCGGGGTGAAGCGTTCAGCATCGAATCGGATCGCCTGCAGCACCACCGGGTCGTCGCCTTTGATGCCGTAGATGAAGTCCACACCCTCGCCGCCGGCATCGTTCACCCGCCGGAAGCGGTCGAACCCCTCAGGATCCACCAGCCGCGCCGCGTGCTCGTTCGGGTACGGGCGGGCCCCCTGATCTTCCATCCTGGCAATGCCGCGATCTGCCTTGATGCTATCGGCCCTCTCACTCGCCCATCGCTGCCCTGGGTCGCCGCCCCACGCCGCCCACGCAACACGGCCCGGGCTGGGGTAGCCATCCTCGCCGGGGCTAAATCCTTCGCCCTGCTTGTCGACCTCGTGCCGGGCGAACCATGCCGCCATCGCGATCACCGTTTCCTCAGATAGCGGATCACCGCTCAGGATCTGCCCCGCACGCCTGGCGGCCACGGATGTCCCACCGCGGCGCCCCTCGGCCTTCCAGTTGCGGTAACGCTGCGCCTCCTCGCGCATCGCCTCGGTCGGTGTTAGGTCAGGCATTGGCGTCGGGCTGGTCCGGCTGAATCTGGGGCGCCGCGATCTGCACCCCGTACTGCTGCTCCAGCTGGCGCTCGTTCGCCTTGTCCTTCAGGATCTGCTCATAGGTCGTGCCCAGCTTCGTGACGATCTGAGTCTTGCTGGTGTAGCCCGCCTGCTCGGAGATCACGTTTGCCTCGGCCTCTTTCTTGGGGTCCACCCAGGCCCAGCCGCGGGGCTGCCACTGCGCCGCCGACAGGTAGCGGTCGCGTCGGATCTCGTAGTCGTTGATCCGCACAGCACCGGCGAGCACCGCCAGGGGCAGCCACTCTTCGAACACCCGCTGGTGCAACCGCTGGATCAGCATGCTCTGCAGCACACTCCACGAGTCCTGATCCTGTAGGTACTCCTGTCGCTGACTGCTGTAATTCGCCTGGCTCGCGTCGCGGCTCAGGCTCGCGTAGCTCACGCCAGTGCCAGCGGCGAACCGGCGGGTTTTCTGTCTGGCGAACATCTCAAGCTGATTGTCCGGGGCGTTGACCTGGGGCAGCTGCACCTGGTCACCTGGGTTCAGCCGCCGGTAGATGCCGGCCTCAAAGTCCATGACCCTCTGGTCATCCATCACGGCATCACCCTGCAGGTCGCCGTCGGCTGGGATGATGAAGCCCATCAGTGCCGCCGCCAGCCTGGCCCGGATCGTGGCCGCCTGCTCGTAGCCGTCCAGCTGGTGCGCGTCGGC
>Ga0214923_10007219_pt1 | contig 12192 bp, 10 predicted proteins | sample LL1510_MetaG_FD_177993 | JGI IMG/M metagenome (GOLD analysis project Ga0214923, IMG submission 177993) | Freshwater microbial communities from Lake Lanier, Atlanta, Georgia, United States - LL-1510 | ecosystem: Environmental > Aquatic > Freshwater > Lake | place: USA: Georgia | collected...
CCAAACACTGTTGTGAGCACACCCACCAGAGAGAGCAAGAGTCTCTGAATCCACTCGTTGCCCGAGTTGAACTAGTAAGTGGTTTGCGATTTCCTCAAAACGAACTTGGACGGACTTGGCCAGGTTCCAGTGATCCTCGCTTAAGTGATCTTTTGGCTTTCTGGGCGGAAGACCTAAAATAGCTGTGAGATAGGGCGCATTAAACAAAGGGGCGACCTGGGGCTGCGAATTCACAACAGAAAAAATTCGTCTGTTTTTTAAAACAGGAAATGCTTCTAAATTAATCCGAAATCCAAAGGGTTCCACTTCACGAACCAAATTTCTCATTTGAGTGAGAAAAACTGGTTTCCCTAAACTCGACAGTCCCATCACTTTGAATTCATCCCCAAAGTAGGGAAACCCTAAATACTGGGTCATAGCGGTGTAGAAAAAACCAAGCGAGTGCGGAAAGGTGACACGATCTAAAATCTTCACCCCGCGCTTAGTCGCTTTTCCAATCGCAGTGGATACAAAATCACCGAGCCCATCAAACGACAGAAGCGCTTGATTCTCGGAGTTAGAAAGATAGCGAGCACTCAACATGTGAGCTTCATGATGCTCGCAGGAATGTTTTCGAGCATGAGTAAGCCCCATTTGGGAAATCCAAACAGAAAGACTTTGTGGGGCGGAATTGCGACGGCCATGATCCCCAACCAGCAAATGAGGGTGAGAGACCGCTAAACTAATTTTTTTTAAGATTTGATTCCAAGGATTTCTGGCAACTGAAATCACTTGGACATCATGAGGGCCAAGGCCCGCCTCGGCCAAACAGTACCGAGTTGCCTCCGTGGGAAACTCTGCGTAGTGCTTGATGCGATTAAATCGCTCTTCTTCAGCAGCAGCTATGATTCTTCCGTCTACCAACAGAGCAACAGACGAATCCCCGTGCCCATAGCTAATCCCTAAAATGGTTTTTGATCGGCGCAGCATAGAAGGTTGGTTAAATATGAATGAAATATGAAATTATCTTTAAAGTTTAACCTCAATTGTGTCGATACACCATCTGAGAATGAAATCTCAGTTCTATTAAGGCTGGATGCCTAACCCCCCATGACACTCCAAATTCCAGTACAACTTAACTTGGCACTATACGTTGCGTTGGGAATGAGTCTCGCCCTGCCCCTTTTGCTTGTGAATATTAAGATTGCGCCGCGTCTTGGATGGGTAGATTGGCCAAAGGCACGGGGTCTTTCTGAAGATCAAGTCCCTTTGGTTGGCTTGTCCTTAGTTTTAGGTTCCTTTATTTATCTCGGAACTCTTGCATGGTTTGGAAAGGTCAGTGGTTTTTTTGTGGCCAGTACTTTTCTTATCGCTACGATGGGATTTTTTGACGATCTCTATTCCCGACCCCCACTTGATAAAATGTTGGTTCAGATCTTCTGCGTTGTGTGTGTGGTTCTTTTTGATCCGAGCCTACAAAAGGCTGTTTCTCAGGCTTATGGGCCTTGGGGAACCTTCTGGGCCATTTTTTTCATTCTTGGATTAATGAACTCCGTCAATTTCATTGATGGAATTGATGGTCTTGCAGGAACCGTTTTATTTTTCGGAGGCTTCGGGCTTTACCTGTTCTCTCTAGGCTACTCCGAATCGAAAAGCATTGGAATTTACGGCGGCTTGCTAATGGGAATGCTCGTCCCCTTTCTTTATTTCAATGTCATCAAACGAAAGGGATTTCTCGGAAATATTGGAAGTTATACTTTGAGTTACTTACTTGCTGTTCAGCACCTTTCGATTCCCTTAGAGTCGACTAACATCATCTCAAGATTAGCTCTCCCTGGACTCTGCTTTCTGGTTCCGATCGCTGATGCCGCGATGGTTTTAGTTTATCGCCTCGGCTCTCGTCGCTCTCCTTTCCAAGCAGACAAGGGCCACCTGCATCATCGATTAATGCAGTCTTCGCTTCCGCTCAGATACATTCTTCTGGTCATGGGACTCATCGAAATTTTGGGAGTATCTGTCAGCTTCGTACTGAGTCAGAACATTCCTTCAGTTTCAGGATGGTTGGCCCCAGCGATTTGCTTAACCCATGTATTAACTGTTTCAATGCTGATAGTTCTGGTGGAAAAGACTTCGAAACATCGACTTCAGGGATATTTCTCCCACTTGGATCAAGGCAAAGCAGTTTACTATTTAAAATATAAAATAAGCGACCCCAAGGGGGGCTTCCTTCCCGCCTCTACTTTGAGACGGCTAGAAGCTCGAATTAATACGGAAATTAGAATCACTGATCTTTGTTTCATTCAAGGAGCTGACACCCTCTTTGTCATGCTTCGAAACTTATCTGAACCCTTCAAGGGTTTCTCTGCCCGTTTGGACCGCATTTTTGAACAAGAACGGGTTACACAAGCTCTCACGATAGAACAAGGGGAAATCATCAAAGTTTCGGAACCAAGCCCCGCCCATCGCCAAGTCCCTCGAGTAGCCAACTAACCTGGTTTGGGCTATGCTCGGCTCGGTATGTTTTCCCGCTTCAAGAGTACGTTTCCTGCTTTAGCAAGACTCGTAACACGTTTCTCGAACTACAAGCTCAGAGTGGCCCTGGTTCTTTTTTTGGGGCTGGTTGTATCCTCAATCCAGCCACTCAGCGTGAAACTAACAGAACGGCTCATTAGCGAACTCCAAAAGGGAAAAGGCATTGATCCCTCTTTCTTTCGGTGGGTGCCACTGGCGCTGATCCTCATCTTTGTCATTAGTGGTCTCGCCAAATATTTCTACAACACCATCAGGCGCACTTTGGCAGAAGAAATTATTTCGAGTTATCGCGAAGAACTCTATCAAAAGTATCTTACCCTTCCCCTCTCAACGCTCGATCAAAAGAGAACCGGGGAAATGCTCTCGGGACTTCAAAATGATTTGGCCCAAATGTACACAGGCATTGAAACTTTTTCAGTTGTATTGAAAGAACCGTTTACGTTTTTGGGTTTAATGGGGGTCGCTTTTTACTGTGACTGGCGCCTCACACTCGCCACGTTGATGGTGGCACCCGTCATCGCCCTCCTTTTTTCGAGAACGGGTAGCGCAGTGAAAAGATACTCAACAAGAAACATGGAAAACTTTTCCGATCTCATGGCGCTCACGCAGGAAAGCTTAGTCGGAGCACGAATCGTTAAAGTGTTTGGTCTCGAAACTATTTTAATGAAACGCTTTCAAGATATACAAAGTCGATTTCTCAATACGATTTTCAAATCCATCAGAGTTCAGGAGCTCGCCACACCGTTGGTTGAATTTGTAGGCGCCATCCTCATTGCAGGTGTCGTGACTTATGCGGGTTTTGCGACATCTCAGGGCCACCTGACATCTGGCGAATTGGTAGCCTTTATTATCGCCATTGGGCTTGCCCAAATGCCCATCAAAGAGCTCAACAACTGTTATTTAAAATTAAGAAATGCAGAAGCTGGGGCGGAAAGGCTTTATCGCCTTCTTGATGAGAAGGAGCCAACCCCTAAATCTGAGGGACAACGCCACTTTGAGACTTTTCAATCTTCGATTGTGTTTGAAAATGTTTCACTGTCGTACGGAGATAAAGAAGTTCTCCATCAGGTTTCTTTTGAAATCAAACAGGGACAAACTACAGCATTAGTAGGCCAAAGCGGAAGTGGGAAGACCAGCTTGGTCAATCTGTTACCTCGACTTTACGAAGTCAGCTCAGGTTCGATTCGCATGGACGGCATTTCCATACAGGAAATAGAACTCCATGATTTACGCCGACAATTTGCTTTCGTGACCCAAGATACCTTTTTGTTCCATGACACGATTTTAAATAACGTGCTCTACGGAAATCCGAAAGCCTCGCGGAAGGATGTAGAACAGGCCTGCGAACTGGCTTACTGTTCTGAGTTTGTGAAAAATCTCCCTTCCGGCCTTGATACGGTGGTGGGGGATAGAGGCGTAATGCTCAGCGGGGGCGAACGGCAACGGGTAGCTATTGCAAGGGCGTTTTTGCGGAATGCGCCCATTTTAATTTTAGATGAAGCAACTTCGAATTTAGATTTGCGTTCAGAAGCAGTGGTACAAAAGGCCCTTCAACAATTAGCCAAAGGAAGAACGACTATTACAATCGCCCATCGCCTTTCCACTATTCGCGATGCCGATCAAATTTTAGTTTTTGAAAATGGTCGACTGATTGACAGAGGAAATCACCAAGAACTTTCCCAACGGCCAAGCTCTTACCAAGAAGCCCTGACTCTTCAATAATTATCGCTCTTCGTTTTCGTTGGTGTCTTGATTCGAATCGGTTTTTGGAGCAGGAAAAAATGGAATGGGTTTTAGGCTCTTGTTTCTAGGCTCTACCAAAATCACTTTTCCGAAATTGGTCGACTCTGGAAGATTTTCAACCCCATACATTTTTTTAATGAGCATCTCGTGAGCTTCGGTTTCTAGATCTTCCATTACGGCAGTCCTAAAGTGAATAGGAACGTGAGCAAGGGTTGCGTCGATATAACCTAAATATTCTTTTGCAACTTCTTTTGAAAAAGCACCGGCATCGTCATAAGAACGATTTAGCAAGTGATGTTCAAAAAGTTGTTGGAGAGGATCGTTGTGTTTATTTGGTCCACGCATATTCGAAGCCCTATCTTCAGTCCTTGCTCCGTGGACCTGATAATTAATTTTTATTAACTACAAGCTTACTTACGGACATTGGAAAAACTTTCTTTAGAAACCTTTCGTGGAGAGTGTTTCACAATTAGGCACTCTAAATGCTCGTAATTTCTTAACAAATTGAGCGCTATTCTGACGCAAAGGCAAAGAATGGGCAAAAAGGTGGGCGGGGAGTGACCACCTAACCCACTGTATTTATTGTCTTTTCATTGGCCCAGAGGTTGCAATTCATCTGGCTATAGCAGCTTGATTACGCAAGAAATGAATCAGCAAGGTGTAAACAACATGCGCACAGCAAGAATACAAATCATCTTGGTCGGTCTTATCCTTCTAGGAGGTGTGGGTTGCGGTAAGAAGCTCTTTCAGAGCTCGTTACAGCAGACGCCTTCCAGTGTGACTCAGTATCGCTGGAGAATGATCAGAACCAATGACAAAGCTGTGTGGCAATCACTGAATAATTCTACATCCAGAGATTTTTGTTGGAGCTACCTAACTTACCAATTTCAAAGTCAATATACCGTATCAACCAACATTGTTATGAACAACATGGCAATCGGCCCCAAAGAGGGAACTTCGTTTAAGTACTACATTGAACCAGGAACAAAACATTTGTGTATAGACGATCAATCTGTGACCCGAACTGTTACCGATTTAGCTAATTATTGTCGGAATGGGTCTACCAATATATCTCACTTTTTTTATGATCTCAGTCGTCAGGGATTAACCCTTACTAACTTCTCTCCCGGTAATCCCAATAACCCCAATGCCATTTTTTATGAATTCGTAGACGATCGCGGAGCCCTCAATCCAGACGCCCAATGCAATCTTTAAAAAACTTGCGGCCCCCCCGAACCTAGGCTAAAATCTCTCAAACGCGGTGCGAAAGGGGTTTTTCATGAGCATTCGAGCACGACTAAAAACCGACTTAAAAAAGCTCAATGAGTTGAGATCTAAGCTTCCCAAAGAAGCCAATGACCTTTTAGATGGCGTTGGGAAACAGTTTGCTAATTACGAAAAAAGACTTCGCCACTTTGCTAAAGATGTCGAGGGTGTATCGAAGACCATTCAAAAGACCCGAAAAGATATCGAGAACAAAGTTCAAACCTTAGTGGATAAAGAAACTAAGAAACTCAATAAACGCGTCAATCAGTTTTTGAATAAGCTGATTTCGGCTTCTCAACCCAAGGCAAAGCCCAAAAAGAAAAGGGCTACGAGAAAAAAGACAGCTTCCAAGACGGCTCCAGCTACTGCGTAACCGGCCGTGCTGGTCTTTCATGAATTAAAAGATATTGCCGCACGCACGGGAAGTACCAGTGTGGCTATTGGGAATTTCGATGGGGTTCACTTGGGCCATCAAGCTCTCATTTCCGCAATGCTCGAAAAGGCGCGCGCCGAAAAGCTTTGTCCCACAGTTCTTACTTTTTATCCTCATCCCGTGGAAGTATTAAAGCCTCATAAAAAACTGGAGCGCCTCACTACCACTTCTGAAAAATTAGAACTCCTAGAAAAGCTAGGAGTTGAACAAGTATTTGTGGCTCGGTTTGACGAAACACTCTCCCACTTATTGCCTGATGTATTTTTTGAGACTTACCTTAATCAAGGTTTAAGGGCCAAATCTATTCACGTCGGTTTTAACTTTTTCTTTGGAAAAGATCGTAGCGGAGACATTAGCACGTTGAAGCACCTAGGAGAAAAAGCGGGAGTCTTTGTAGAAGTGGAAGAACAAGTGAATGCTGGTGGAGAACGGGTTTCGAGTTCTGCCATTCGAAAGCTTCTCGTTGAAGGCAATGTGGCTAAAGCATCCCGACATTTGGGACGGCCCTATACGATCACAGGACAAGTCGTTCGGGGAGATCAGAGAGGGCGAAAAATCGGTTTCCCCACAGCCAACCTTCGATGTCCTTTAGACAAAATCGTTCCAGCGAATGGTGTCTACTTTACGCGGGTCCTTTGGCAACAGGAGGAACTGCGTGCGGTCACGAATGTCGGAGTCAGGCCTACGTTCACCGCAGGCGAAAATGCCCCAGTCATCGAAGTTCATATTTTAGATTTTGATTCAGACATTTATGAAGAGTTTCTCAGTGTCGAATTTTTAGGCCGAATCCGAGAGGAGAAAAAGTTCTCTGGCATGGATGAGTTAAAAAGTCAGATTGAGCAAGATATTGCACTGGCGCGAAGATCTTTTTAGTTTAAAATCTTTTCTATGATGAAACCACACGTTCTTATCTTGGCAGCGGGTCAAGGAAAGCGCATGCAATCTAAGCTCCCTAAAGTACTTCACCCAGTTCTTTTCCGTCCGATGCTTCATCATGTGATCGACTTAAGTTTTTCTCTTCATTATTCAAGCGTTTCGGTGGTGGTGGGACACGGAAAAGAGGAAGTAAGAAACTCTTGCGGTGGCTATCCTAAATTACAGTTTTTTCATCAGGAAGAGCAAAAGGGCACCGCCCATGCTGTTGGGGTTGCAAAAGATTTCTTAAAAACAGTTCAGGGACACGTACTTATTTTAAGTGGAGATGTGTGTCTCCTTCGAAAAGAATCGGTTGAGGCTTTGCTGGGTACCCACTTCGAAAAAAAGCATGCACTGACTTTCGCAACTACACACTTGGGGAACCCCAAAGGCTATGGACGAGTGCTAAGAGGCGACAAGGGGCAGGTCTTGGGAATTCGAGAAGAGGCTGATGCTTCTTCTGACGAAAAGAAGATCACTGAAATCAATGCAGGGATCTATTGCTTTGAAATTGAATCGCTTTTAGGAGCTCTTGATAAAATCAAGAGTGGCAACAAGCAGGGCGAGTACTACCTGACGGATGCTATTGCCCTTTTAATCCAAGAAGGAAAGCGGGTGGATGGTTTTTCTTTACCAGATGCACAGGAAACCCATGGAGTGAACGACCGAAAGGCTCTGAGCGATGCAGAGAGAATTCTCCAGAAGCGCACGAACGATCGCTTGATGCTTTCAGGAGTCACGATTCATTTGTCCGATACAGTTTTAATTGATCCCAGATGTGAAATTTCTGCCGATGTCGTGATTGGCCCAGGAACTCAAATCAGCCAGAGCCACATTCATAAGGGCGCTGTGATTGAGGGGTACTGCCGAATCCACGATTGCCGGATTGAAGAAGGAGCCCACATTAAACAAGGCTCTTACCTTGAGGGCAGTGTCGTTGGAAGAGAAGCTAAAGTGGGGCCCTATGCGCACTTACGACCTGAATCGAATCTGGGCCGCGGAGTAAAAATTGGAAATTTTGTGGAAGTAAAGAAGAGTACTCTCGGCGAAGATTCTAAAGCCTCACACTTAAGCTACATTGGAGACGCGGAAGTAGGAAAAAATGTAAACCTTGGCTGCGGCTTTATCACTTGCAACTACGATGGCAAAAAGAAACACAAAACAATCATTGAAGATGAAGTCTTTGTGGGAAGTGATACACAAATTGTTGCTCCACTCACTGTAGGAAAAGGAAGCTACATCGCTTCAGGGAGCACTCTCACAAAAGATGTTCCTGCCGATTCTTTGGCGCTCAGCCGCACCAAGCAAGAAAACAAACTTGGGTACGCAAAACGATTTAAGAAATAGACTTTTTCATTCTAAAAGCGTCAGTTTTCTGACGCTTCATGTGTTTTTTTCAAATTTCACAATTTAAGAATTTGTAGTTTGCGTCACAACTTACAACGCGCATCAAGTGACGAATTTTTAGACGGGACTGGAAACTGCGTAATAAGTTACGTAAACTTATATGAAGTTGATTGGATTGTGGCACTCGCGGCCGAAGAAAAAACTCACAAGGAGAAAAACTATGTTAGTACGTAACCGGATTAGTAATCAGCGAGGGTTTACACTCGTTGAGCTCATGACCGTTGTTGCCATCATCGGCGTTCTCGCCTCCGTTGGCGTTCCTCAGTATCGAAAGATTCAAAGAAAAGCTAGAAGAGCCGAAGCTACTTTAGCTCTTGGTGTGATTGCTTCAGCAGAAGCTGGTTTTTATGCTGAGTATTCTGGGTATGGGAATAATATGGGCGGAATCGGAGCAGAACTTGAGAGTGCTCCCAAGAATTACAATGTTGGATTTTTAACCGGTGGAAAACCTGGAGACGGCATCAAATTCTGCGAGTTAAACGTTGGCTGTGGAAATCCAAATCCTGCGACCTTTCCGGGTTACCAGGCCGCAGAGATAAATAGCCCAAAAGCCAAAGATGATAATACGGGACTCGTAACCGATAACAAAGTTGCTATCACTGGCTTCCAAGCAGTTATTACCGGAGCCGGAGGAAAGTTTTTCAATTTAGCCAGCGGTCTCTACGGGGGCGCCGATGGTACAAGCTCCGGAACAACCGATTACGCTGCAGCGGATAGCTTAGCCCAAGCGGATCAATCTTATACCTTTTGCACTAGTGAAGCTAATGCGGTCTCCAAGGGTTGTTTCTTCAGAGCAATTGCTACCGGTAACCTATACGGTAGACTTGGAAGCGATGTTCGAATGGACGTCTTGAGCATCGATCAACAAAGAGTGATCAAACAGCTTACAGACGGAACATAACACTTTCAGGCTAATATAGCCTAAAGTACAAAAGGCCCTGGTTCGAGGTCAGAAGACCTAGTGAACCGGGGCCTTTTACTATTTCGTGATTAATTCGCTAATCGCGTTTGATCGCATTTATTTTACAGTGTAAAATGAACTTCAATGCTGGAGCCGCAATGTTTATTAATCGTAAGGTATTAAAATCAATAAAGAAAACAAAGAAAAGCATCCTCTTAATCGGTCCCCGACAAACCGGCAAATCCACACTGATCAAGACACTCAACCCCGACCTGTCTGTAAACTTAAGTAATGAAGGTATTTATTTGAATTTTGCATCTAATGCCCGTGAACTGGAACAACTCATTCGTGCTCAGAAACCCAAAACGGTTTTTATCGATGAGATTCAGCGACTCCCTAGCCTTTTAAATACCATTCAATCTATTCTCGATGACTGGTCAGACCCCCCTCAGTTTTACATCACCGGCTCCAGTGCTCGAAAACTGCGGCGAGGACAAGCAAATCTCCTTCCCGGAAGAATCTTTTCATACAACTTGGGGCCGCTATCGGCCTCTGAGCTTGAGTACTCTCTCCGTCAAGATGTGATTACACACGGTTCCCTACCCGGCATTTACACTGAAAGAGAGCTCGAAGTTCGAGAGAAATTACTGAAATCCTACGCAGGCATTTACTTAAAAGAGGAAATTCAGGCCGAAGCGCTTACTAAAAACCTAGAGGGCTTTGCGCGGTTTATTTTTGTAGCCGCCGCTGAAGCAACTAAATATCTAGACTTGGCGAAGCTTGCAATGCAGGCAAAAATCGAGCGCCATTCGGCAGTCCGATGGTTTGAACTTTTGGAGGACACATTGATGGTCACTCGTGCCTCACCCTTCACAAAAAGCAATCGGAAGCGGTTGGTCCAGCATCCCCGGTTCTTCTTTTTTGACAATGGCATCTTAAACGCTCTTCTTAAAAATTTTGTCGATTCTGCCGACCGTTCTGGATTCCTGTTTGAAAATCTCTTTTTTAGCCAGCTTCAAACTTCTGCTTTTGCAGCTGATAAGGAAATTGATGTCTCAAGTTTTCGAACCGATCACGGAGCTGAGTTAGACTTTATCGTTGAGGTTTCGGGAACTGTTTGGGCTATCGAGTGCAAAGCGAGTACGGATATAGCAGCTGTAAATACGAAGCCATTCAAAAGTTTTGAAGCAGTTTATCGAAAACCCCATCAACGAGTCATCGCGTACAGAGGAGCTGAGGAAAAAGAAATTATGGGAATTAAAATTATTCCCTGGCAAAAACTCCTCAAGCACATGGGTCTTTAAAATCTAAGCACTCCCCACGCTCATTCCATCTCCTTCATCCTCATCATCGATACTCATCGCACCGAGTGAGTATTTATCGACGCGGTAGCGCATGCTTCTAAAGCTGATATTTAAAAGCTTAGCCGCTTTCTTTTTCACTCCACCAGTTTGCTCAAGCGCCTTAACCAGAAGAGTTCTTTCAAAATCCGCTACGAGCCTTTCTAAATCAATGCCCTTCTCCTTATCGATTTCAATCGTGTGGGCATCGAGCTGGCCAGGAGCCTGTGCTGGAACTTCGAGTAAGTTCCTCGGCAAGCTCTCAGGCAAAATAACTGGACCGGGCTCAAGCGCAACAGTTCGCTCAATGATATTTTCAAGTTCTCGAACGTTACCAGGGTAATGGTACCGCTTGATGCTTTCCATAGCTTCTTGGCTCAAGTGCTTTACAGGAATTCCCAAGCCTTTTGAAAACTTCTCTAAGAAGTGATTGCAGAGCATGGGGATATCTTCTCTTCTTTCTCGAAGAGGGGGGCAATGCACTTGAATCACATTCATTCGATAAAATAAGTCTTCTCTGAACCGTCCTTGTTTTACTTCACCTTCTAAGTTTCGGTTCGTGGCCGATATCACTCTTACTTCCACTCGAATATCTTCTGTTCCACCCACTCGCTTAAAAGTGCCTTCTTGAAGCACTCGAAGCAGTTTCACTTGCATGTGCAGAGGCAGCTCTCCCAACTCATCCAGGAATATTGTTCCACCATTAGCAACTTCAAAAAGCCCCTTCTTATCTGCAATCGCGCCCGTGAATGACCCCTTTTTATGGCCGAACATTTCGCTTTCCATCAAGTTTTCGGGGATCGCACCGCAGTTCACCGTCACAAAGGGTTTGTCTTTCAGGGGGCCATTGTAATGGATCGCTCTGGCAATTAATTCTTTTCCGGTACCGCTTTCTCCAGTGATGAGTACTGAGCTCTTCGTATTCGCAACCCGCTTTACCATTTCATAAATACGGAGCATCGGGGGAGCGCTCCCAATGATATTGTCGAAAGCGTACTTCGTTCCCAACTCTTTCTTGAGTTGAACATTCTCAAGCTTGAGCTTTCTGCTTTCCAAAGCTTTGCTGATGATAATTTTGACTTCATCTATCTTAAAGGGCTTTTGAACATAGTCGTGTGCGCCCAACTTCATGGCTTCAATAGCCGTTTCAGTCGAACCAAAAGCAGTAATCATCACTACGACAGCTTCAGGATCTTGTTCTTTCACTTTTGCTAAGAACTCCAGACCAGACACTTCGGGCATTTGAATGTCCGAAATAATAAGGTCTACTTGAGCCTTCTTTAAAGCTTCCAAACCTTCTCGGCCATTTGAAGCGGTAAACACTTCATAGCCTTCACGCTTCAACATGATCTGGAAAAACTCTCTTATGCTTTCTTCGTCGTCCACTATAAGAATTCGAGCACCCATTCTTACTCCTCGTAACAAATCGATTAATTTGGATGGGTATAAGAGCAAGGGGCGTGCCGAAAAAAGTCGCTGGGTTTGAGCGCAAAGGGTTGTTTCTGGAAAAAGTATTCTGTCTAGTTCAGATCCAAAGTGAATGACAAATGTGACGAAAAGGGTCTCAGGTCTTGGTTTTAGCTAGGTGTGGGAAGGGCCGTATTCTCGTGTATACAGGGGAAATAACCAAGAGATTTTGGGTGTTTACTGCAAGTGGGTGTCTAAGGAATTAAGGC
>Ga0214923_10007220_pt1 | contig 12191 bp, 7 predicted proteins | sample LL1510_MetaG_FD_177993 | JGI IMG/M metagenome (GOLD analysis project Ga0214923, IMG submission 177993) | Freshwater microbial communities from Lake Lanier, Atlanta, Georgia, United States - LL-1510 | ecosystem: Environmental > Aquatic > Freshwater > Lake | place: USA: Georgia | collected 2015-10-15
GCTTCATAAATAGCGTAAGTGCCTGCTTTAACCGTATCTTTCCCGAAAACAATGGCGTCGGATGAAGTTATTTTAGTGTTTTCATTCGCCCCTAAACGCCATATTTCACCAAAGGGGACAACGTCTCCAAAAACAAGTCTATCTCTTTTTCCTGGACGAGAATATTGAATTGTAATATCGGTGAGACCAACCTTCTGTTCAAATTTTGAAACAGGACTTAGCGCTGGTGTTTGAACTTGTGCGTTCATCGAAAAGGACAAAACAGTGAATATCCCTAAAAATAATTTCTTCATTACTCTTAATTTTAGACAAAAGTAAAATTTAAAACAAAACCTTTCCAAATTAGTTCTCAACCATTGAATACATAGACAAATTTTCAAATTTGCTTACTCGCCCGAATATTAGTAATTTCAACACGTGAATAAAATTATTTTTTTAAGTCTGTTTTGTTGTTTCTTAAGTAATGGAAAAGCTCAGGTCTACGACGGAACTTATAAAATCAAAACTCCACATCCAAAAGGAGCCAATTGTGCTCCTCCAACAGCAACCACCTATTTAGAATTGAATAATGTTCGGGCCATGGTGCACACAGCAGGAAATCTATGGCAAATTCCAAATCAAAACCTTAACATGTACGAGGTTCCAAAAAATTCTGGGATAATGGCCTTGTTTACTGCTGCACTTTGGTTAGGAGGTACAGATGTTAATAATCAATTGAAACTTGCGGCTCTGCGCTATCGAAATGGACAAGACTATTGGACGGGGCCTTTAACAAAAATTACTGCTGAAACGAATTACGATGTCTGTAGTAAATACGACAAACATTTTGTGACCACTCAAGACATGATTCGAGAGTTTAATGCTTGGTTTGAAGCAGGAGAATATGATCAACTTAATGGAACACAAACTCAAACGGACCTGTTTCCAAATTATAAAGTTCCGGAAATCGTAAAAGAATGGCCAGCTCACGGAGACGTTTCATTAGGTCAAGATTATTACCTGGCACCTTTTTACGATTATAATGGTGATGGAAGTTACAATTGGCAGGATGGAGACTTCCCTTGGTATGACATAAAAAAAGACAAAGAATGCAACACAGAACGCCGAGTATCCCTTTATGGTGATATGAATTTTTGGTGGGTTATGAACGATAAAGGCAACATCCATACAGAAACCGGAGCAGACCCTATCGGCATGGAAATACGAGCACAAGCTTTTGCGTTCGCTTCGAATGACGAAATCAATAACATGACTTTTTACAATTACGAGTTAATTAACAGAGGAACTCAAACCTTATACAATACCTATTTTGGTTTTTTTACAGACGGAGCCCTTGGAGATCCATTTGATGATTACGTGGGGTGTGATGTGATGCGAGGCTTGGCTTATTATTATAACGGAGACAATTATGATGGAAACAATTCCGGTTGGAAGGGTTATGGTTACTCCCCGCCAGCTGTTGGGGTAGATTTTTTTGAAGGGCCTTATCAAGATGACGATGGTATTGATAATGCATATGGAATAGGTGACGATGAAGCCTTAAATGGAATCGGTTATGGCGACGGAATTATTGATAACGAGCGCTACGGGATGCGCCGATTTTTATATTATTCGAATACTACAAACGGCGCTAATCCAAATCAAACAGATCCAATTTATGCTTCTGATTATTATAATTATTTACGTGGTTTTTGGAAAGATGGTACAAAGTTTATTTACGGTGGTAGTGGGCACATTTCAGATCCGGATGCTAATCCCTTAATACCCTGTGATTTTATGTTTCCCGGAACAACAGATCCACTCGGTTGGGGTACCGGTGGTGTTCCTCAGCCAAATTGGACTGAACAAACAGCCAACAATACGCCAAATGATCGCAGATTTGTGCAATCGGCAGGTCCATTTATTTTAAAACCTGGTGCAGTAAATAATATTACGGTCGGGGTAGTTTGGGCACGTTCTACTGGTGGAGACCCCTTTGAATCCGTGGAATCGTTAAGAAGAGCTGACGACAAAGCACAAGCACTTTTTGAAAATTGCTTTAAAGTATTAGAAGGACCGCATGCCCCTGATTTGAATATACAAGAATTAGAAAATGAGTTGATTCTATATTTGTCCAATGCCCCAAATTCAAATAATTACAACGAATCGTACGCTGAATTTGATCCATTCATTGTGTCGACCGATTCTCTAGCCGATAAGTTCTATCGCTTTCAGGGTTATCAAATTTTTCAATTGAAAGACAATAAAGTTTCCTCGTCTGATTTATTGGATGCTACAAAAGCAAGATTAGTCGCTCAATGCGACATCAAAGATGGAATTTCCAAAATTATCAACTTTGAATTTAATGAGGAGCTTAATGCCAGTATTCCGGTGCAAAGAGTTAACGGCGAAAACATGGGAATCCGTCACAGTTTTAGAGTAACAGATGATGCCTTTGCCCAAGGAGATCGAAGGTTAGTGAATTTTAAAAAATACTATTTCATTGCCATCGCTTATGCACACAATAATTATGAACCATATAATCCCAATGACCCCCAATCTTTGGGAGGACAAAAGAAAAGGTATATCGCGAGTAGAAAGGCGGCTGTTGGTGAAATTAAAGTAATGGAAGCCATACCACACAGTCCTATTCCCGAAGTTGGAGGAACCCTTCAGTTGATTGAATATGGTTCATCGCCACGTATTACGCGTTTGGATGGTTATGGGAATGGCAATCGCGAGTTGGAGTATACAACACCAACGTTGAATACCATTTTATCAGAAGGTTATATGGAAAACCCAACATATGATTATGGCCAAGGTCCTATAAATGTGAAAGTAGTGGATCCATTGAACTTACAGCCGGGTTATTTTGAGTGCAAATTCAGAGATTACATTGCTCCATCAAATGGAAACAGCGCAGATACGGCAAGCTGGGTAATTTACCGCTATGATACCAAGGGCGGCACAATTCAGGACTCTGTGACAAGTGAACAGACGATAGCTGTAGATAACGAACAAATCATACCTGAATGGGGTGTTTCAGTTCAGATTTACCAGGAGAAATATTATTTTCCTGATGGAACAGGAAATATCGCCGCTAAGACTACGGACATGATTTCTTCGTCTATCACGTTTGCAGATTCTTCGAAGCGATGGTTGACAGGAGTTCAAGATAACGATGCGTATTACCCGACGAACTGGATACGTTCGGGGGATTATGCACCAGAAACGGATGTCAATGCTGCGGGCTACGAATGTCAGCCAGATGGGCCTACGTATTTAGACCCATGTAACTACCGCGATGAAGTTGGAGCGGATCCAGATCAAGACTACGAAGGGATATTGGAAGGAATAGTCGCCCCTCATCGTCTAGTGGGTTATCAGGCGGATTATATGCCACTTGCGTATTTTGGAACGTTTACCGGTTCAAGTAAGACGAATGCATCGATAAGTTTTGCTCCAAGTGTGAACATAGTCATCACAGAAGACAGAAGCAAATGGACGCGATGTCCAGTGATTGAAATGGGAAGAACTTCAGCACTAAACGTGGGACAAGCAGCTGCAGGAGCCATGCGTAAGAGTCCAAGTGTTGATCAGGATGGAAATCCGGATAATACGGGTACAACAGGAATGGGATGGTTCCCAGGGTATGCTGTTGATTTAGAATCTGGAGCACGTTTATATATAGCCTTTGGAGAGAATTCCTTCCTAGGAGGTGAAAATGGTGCGGATATGATTTGGAACCCAACCGATCGTTTGGTGAGCAATGTTGGAACACCATTGATGGGAGGCGTTCATCCGGTTTACGTATTTAGCTACAAGCAAAAGAGCATCAATGGGTATAGTTCTGGATTTGACTTCCCGGCGTATATTCCAAGTGAAGCGGAAGCAGTTGGAACAAACTTCTTGCAAAATAAGTGGTTGGAGGTTGAGACAAATAACTCCACATCGAAAAGAGAATTGTACGGAAGTTTGAGTTGGATAATTTATCCGATGTTAAGACAGGACCAAGAATTGTTATCGACGGATGTAAGCATCAAGTTACGCATCAACAAGGAGTACAAGAACTATGTTGGTTCAGGGGAGAATGGCGGAAAACCGATGTATTCTTGGTCAATGGATGAAATTGCAACGGTTACTGCATCGGAAAATCAGTTGAAGGAAGCCTTGAAGATGATCAATGTGGTGCCAAATCCATATTATGCATTCTCCGACTATGAGCGCAATAGATTGGATACACGCGTGAAGATTACGAACTTACCGACAAAGTGTACCATCAAGATTTACACAATAAGTGGAAAGTTGGTGAAGACCTTCAATAAAGATTCCGAGGTTACTTCTCAGGATTGGAATCTCACTAATCATGCAAATATTCCTATCGCATCAGGAATTTATCTGATACATATCGATGTTCCAGAAATTGGCGAAAGGGTGCTTAAAGCTCTTATCTCCATGCGAATGGTCGATCTTCAAGATCTTTAACAAAAAAGGTCCGTTCGCTCATTTTTTCTTGCTCCCAGATTGCGTAACTTTGTTAAAATTCTTTGTCATGAAAATTATTGCCCTTTCTACCTTCTTTATTTCTTTCATTACCTTATCTATTGCCCAACAATACTCGTTGCCGTCTTTACGTTTTGAATTTAGCGCGTATGAGCCGCACATTGATGCTCAGACGATGGAAATTCATTTAACTAAACACCATCAAGCTTATATTAATAATTTAAATAAAGCTATAAGTGGCACTAAGTTGGAGAGTTTTTCCTTAAATCAACTGCTTCTAAATGCTGGAATGCGTTCAGATGCCGTTAGAAATAATGCAGGTGGGCATTATAATCACTCACTATTTTGGCAAATTTTAGCACCAGAGAATAAACAAGGGTCTATTTCTGCCGAATTGAAAAGCGCTATTGAGCAAGAATTTAATTCCCTTGATACCTTAAAATCAAAATTGGGTGTAGCGGCAACTAAACATTTTGGTTCGGGTTGGGCATGGTTGATTGTTACACCAGACAAAAAACTCAAAGTGACCAGTACTTCCAACCAAGACAACCCAATAATGGATGTGGCAAAAGAACGTGGAATTCCAATTTTAGGTGTAGATGTTTGGGAACACGCTTATTATTTAAAATATCAAAATAAACGCGGTGACTACTTAAATAGTATTTGGAAATTGATCGACTGGCAAATGGTTTCAACAAACTTTTTAACTGCTCTCAATGACCCGCTACTTAAAGAAATTGCAGATGATACTTGGCCAGAAATTAAAGAATTTCATAAAGTGATGTCTCAAACTTTTCACCCTGCTGAAAAGGACGACCTTTTACCTCTTCAGGCCAGAAGTGGTGAAATGTTAGCAAAAGCAATTCTATTGAAAGAGTCTGTTATTCCGGTTAATTATCAAAAACCTGAGATAAAAGCTGCCATGTTGAAACTTGTAAAGGATTGTGATGAATTGGATAAATTGGTTAAAAAGAATGCAAAAAAAATAGTGCTAAAGACAAAGATCATACAAGCTCATGACACGTTTCATGTGATACAAGGATTGTGTAAAGATTAACATTGTGTGATTTTTGGAACTTAATCCAGAATATTACGTTTCTTTTATTAAACTTTTGCCATGCGGTTTGAGCTAACTCATGACTTCTTGGATATACTGCGCCAAAAGGTGGCAGAACAAGACACTTCTTGGATTCAAGAACATGTGTTAGAATTGCATTATGCCGATATTGCTGAAATCATCGATAAACTAAACAATGACGAAGCAAAATTCATTTATTTTTTAGTTGAAGAGGAGTTACAGGCAGATATATTGATGGAACTTGACGAAGACGTGAGAGACCGTTTTCTTTCTTCCTTATCCACAAAAGAAATAGCCGACCAGCTTGAAAATTTAGATTCTGATGATGCTGCCGATATTCTTGGAGAATTATCTGACGACAAGATTCAAGAAGTTATTTCTCAAATGGAGGATGATGAGGCTGCTGAAGACATTGTCGACTTATTAAACTACGACGAGGACACTGCCGGAGGTCTCATGCAAAAAGAGTTCTTCCAAGCAGAAGTTAATTGGACGGTTACGCGCGCACTGGTAGAGCTAAGAAAGCAGGCTGAAGACGTAGAAAAGGTGTACAATATTTTCGTGGTAAATGAAACCAATCATTTACTCGGGGTATTGTCTCTCAAACGACTATTATTTGCAAATGCGAAGACTAAAATTGTAAACTTATATCAGTCAAAAAATATAATTTCCGTTAAAACAAGTGATTCGGCAGAGGAAGTTGCCAAAGTGATGGAAAAATACGATTTAGTATCTGTTCCTGTTGTAGATTATCAAAATAAGTTGGTGGGACGGATTACACTCGATGACGTCGTTGATTATATCAAAGAGGAGGCCGATAAAGACTTCCAGCTTGCGACAGGTATTTCAGACCCAATCGAACCCGATGCGAGTATTTGGCGAATATCTTCCGCTCGACTGCCATGGTTAGTAATTGGTATGATGGGTGGAATTTTAGGCGCAAAAGTTATTTCTGGATTTGAAGATAGTATTACCCGAATTCCTGCATTGGCATTTTTTATTCCGTTAATAACTGCGATGGGTGGAAATGTTGGGGTTCAATCTTCTGCGATTGTTGTTCAGTCTTTGGCAAGAGGAGACAAGGATTTTGGTAAAATAATGCCAAAACTAGTACGTGAAGCTGGCGTTGGATTACTCAACGGCCTATTGCTAGCGAGTTTAATTTTTGGAATTGCCTATGTGTTTGAGAATGCGCAACTTGGTTTTGTGGTAAGTATCTCTCTCTTTACAGTCATTTTGTTCGCAGCTATTTTTGGAACACTAATTCCGTTGATGTTGAATAAATATAAGATTGACCCAGCCTTAGCAACTGGACCCTTTATTACCACCTTAAATGATGTAACCGGCTTATTTATTTATTTCTCCATAGGTCTCCTACTGTACAAATAAATCTATAATAAGTCATTAGCCAAGTTTGCTAGTTCTGAGCGTTCACCTTTCTCCAGTTTTACATGTGTAAAAAGCTTTTGACCTTTCAAGCGATCAATTAAATACGCTAAACCATTGGAATTTTCGTCCAAATATGGGGTGTCTATTTGATGTACATCACCCGTAAAAACTATTTTTGTGTTTTCCCCTGCACGCGTTATAACTGTCTTTACCTCATGAGGAGTCAAGTTCTGTGCTTCGTCAATAATGAACATTATGTTGGATAAACTTCTTCCCCTAATAAATGCCAAAGGTGTTATGATGATCTTCCCAGATTCTTGCATTTCAAGAATTGCCTTGTGTTTTTTCTCATTCTCGCCAAATTGGGATTTTATAAATTTTAGATTATCCCATAAAGGTTCCATATAAGGCCCAATTTTATCGTTAGCATCGCCAGGCAAAAAACCAATATCTTTATTGGAAAGGGGTACAATAGGTCGTGCCAGAATTGTTTGATTGAATTGTTTGTGCTGTTCTAAGGCCGACGCCAAAGCCAATAGTGTCTTACCTGTTCCCGCAACACCTTGTAGCGCAACCAATTTAACTTCAGGATTCATTAAGGCATGTAGCGCAAATGCTTGTTCCGCATTTTTTGGTTTTATACCATACACAAATTCCTTCTCAATACGCTGGATATGATCGGTTAAGTGATTATAGAAAGCCAAAGAAGAAGACTTTCCATTTTTTAAGATGTAATAACCATTCACTGCTTTTTTATTCCCTAACAGACCTTGCTCTTCGATATGACCTTTAGTAAATATCTCGCGTATTACCTCAGAATCCACCCCGTCAATGGCATAAGAGCTCGTGTCTTGATCGTGAATAGTAACCTTTCCCGTTTCGTAATCTTCTGCGGTTACTCCTAAGGCTTTCGCTTTTATTCTTAAATTGATGTCTTTGGTAACTAATACGACCGTTTTTTTAGGCTCTTGCTCCATCAAATGAAGGGCGGCATTAATTATTTTATGATCATTTTTTGCCGAGGAATAAATTTGTTCAGCGTTTAACTGCTTCGGATCAGACTCCATAATAACACGGAGCTTTCCAAGTCCTTTTCCAATTGAAATCCATTCTTGAAGTGAACCACTGCCCGATAATTTATCAATAAAACGAATTACTTCTCGCGCACTGAAATTCTTGGTATCATTTCCTAGTTTGAATTTATCCAATTCTTCCAATACCGTAATGGGTATTCCTACAAAATTATCTTCAAAATTGGTGATTGCGTCGTGATCATGTAAAAGCACGGATGTGTCTAACACAAAAATTTTATCTTTCTTCCCCATTCAAAATGTTTAGTTGAAAGATACACACTTTTAACTCCGTATAACTTTATTTTTTTCAAAGTTTTTAACCGATTAAGTGTTAGTTTCGCGCTGTTATTTTTTGCTTAATAATTGTTTAACAGCCTCTTCAATATTAGAATACCTAAAATTAAAACCCGTGGCTTTTATCTTTTCATTTGAAGCGTTCATACTTCCTAAAATTAACACCGACATTTCACCGTACAGCCATTTTAGAAGTTGTACGGGAACCATAGGCATGAAAAAAGGTCTATGCATTGCTTTCGCAAGTGCGCGCATGACATCTCTATTAGAATCACAAGCAGCCACTGCATTGAAAGTGCCGTGTAATTTGTTTTCTATACAATGAACAATTATTTCGCATAAATCTTCCACATGAATCCACGGCATAAGTTGTTTCCCACTCCCCAAAGGAGATCCTAGCCCCAACGAAACCGGCCTCTTCATCTTTGTAAGAACTCCTCCGTTATTGTCAAGTACTGAGGCAATTCGCAAAATTGAACCTGGAAGATTTTCCAAGAAAAGCCGTGAAGATTCCTCCCAAGATTTTATAACTTCAGACAAAAAATCAACTCCATAATCATCTTCTTCTGAATGCTTAATAATTCCATCGTCAAATCCGTAACAATTTATTCCTGACGCACCCACATAGTATTCTAGGTTGGAAAAGTTAATTCTTGTATTGAACAAGAATCTTGTGGTGTTCACTCTTGAATCAATTATTTCTTTTTTACGTTTGTTTGACCACTTTTTTTCACCAATGTTCTCACCTAATAAATTGACAATGACATTAATCTTGTCTAAGTGTTTCCCTTCTATATTTTTTGAAATAGGATTCCAATATAAATAACCGGCTTTTTTTTTGCTGCGTGAAAGTATAAGTACGTTAAAACCTTTATTTTTCAAAAACTTCGAAAGTGTTTGACCAATCATTCCTGAACCACCCGCTATTAGAACTGTTTTCATAAATAATTGTATTAAATAATTAGATTTTTTAAAGCGCAATATTATTTCATTAACATTACTATAAAATATTAAAAAACAAACATATAACTATTATTTAATAAAACAACAATTAATAAAAAAAATAATGAGAGACTAATGGGTTTTTGTCATTGTTTCGGATACACAAATAATGTAGTCTGCCTTTCCAAAATGTTCTTTGTCAAGTTTAGTAATATCATCTTGACTCACAGTAGAGATTGTAAGTTTCTTTTTAACCAAGAAAGATGTGTTTTGCATTAGATACCATAGAATCCCTTGATAATAATCGGAATGAAAGGCACCATTAAAGTGTAATACTTGAAAATTGAGTGAAAGGTATTTTTGTATATGCATAGCCATTGTAGCATCTTTAAATGCTTGAGCCTCCATCATCCCAATTCCCATTCCATGACCGCCCATTTTACGAACCTCACGATATTGAGACAAGGTAGAATCTAATTCAAAGTCTAGCGAAGCAAACTTATTTTTCTCCGATTCAGGGAGTGTATCTAAGGCAGCTCTTCCTTTTTTGAATAACAAAGAAGCATATTTTCGTTTTACGTTACTGGCAATACAAGGGATTCCTTTTTGCTTGGCCAATTCTATAAGTGGTTTGTAATCAGTTTCATAGTTGGGCCATAACCTACAGGAGTCACTAAATTGCTTATCGGTTAATTTTCCTGATAAATAGTCGTCGACAAGTTGTTGTTGATCAGACTCGAACATTTCAAAACCTAGACATAAAGAATTTGAACCAGATAAAAATTTAGCTGTTTCAAGTTGTAACCAATGTGTAATAGGATTGTCGTGAAACTCACCAAACAATATACAATCTGCCTTTTTTGAATCGTTCAACATATTATTGACGGTAGTTTTTTTACCTTTAGAAGTGTAAACAACAAAAGCTTTTTCGAAGGATTGAGCGTTTATGAAAGTAAATGAAAATAAAAAGCTGATAGCGAGAAAACTTTGTGTCATATCGTTTAATTTTATAAGGTTAAAGTTAAATTAATATTCGTTATATTTGGCTGAAACTATGAAAATCAAGCAACAAGGCATTTCTATATTTATACTGTTTTTTACAGGTTTTATTTGGGCTCAAGGCTTCCAAGTAAATTTTCAAGGTCAGAAACAACAAGGTATGGGTTGCGCTGGAACGGCTTTATTTCAAGACGGCGCAAGTATTTTTTTCAATCCGGGTTCGGTAGCTTTTTCTAATGAAAACTCAATTAATATTGCTTCGACTCCTATTTTTGGAAATGTATTATTTGTTGATTCTGCTACGGGAGAAGGATATCGAACAAAAAATCCGGTTGGAACACCCTTTTCGGCATATGGATTATTTCAAGCGCATAGACACGATAAATTAAAACTTGGTTTAGCGGCATACACGCCATTCGGATCAACTGTACAATGGGAAGATAACTGGATAGGTCGATTTGCATTAACCAGATTAGAACTTAAGGCAATTTTTATTCAATCGACGCTTTCCTATCGCATTGCTGACGTAATTGGCATTGGTGCAGGATTCATTGTGTCAACAGGTAATGTGAATCTTCAAAAGGATATACCTGTTCAAGACTCATTAGGTAATTATGGACACGCTGAACTATCTGGCAAGGCAATGGGTTTTGGATTTAATGCCGGTATACATTACGATTTGAATAAAAAACTTTCAGTTGGTATCACTTATAGGTCTCAGATAAATATGTCATTGAAAAACGGCGCAGCAAACTTCACTGTTCCAACTTCTTTAGACCCTAATTTCCCGGATGGTAAGTTCACTGGAGCTTTACCATTGCCAAATGTTACGACACTTGGATGGGCTTACAAGCCCAACGACAAATTGAAAATGGTGTTGGATATTAATCACGTGGGCTGGAAAGCTTATGATACGTTAGCATTTGATTATGAACAAAACACAGCGTCTCTTTTAGATACTAAGTCCCCTAGAAATTACAAAAGTATTTTTGCTTTTCGCGGTGGTGTACAATATCAAGTCATTGATAAATTAGATCTGCGTTTTGGAGGTGGATTTGGCTTTACTCCTGTTCCTGAAGAAAGTGTTACTCCAGAAACGCCAGATGCCAATCGTGCCTATATCACCGGAGGGTTAACCTACAGATTTTCCGATAAGTTTTCAATGGATGCATCAATTTATTACACTCAGTTAAAACGAACAGCTACAAATGCAGAAACAAATTTGTTTGGTACCTATCGTACAAAAGCAATTGCGCCAGGTTTTTCACTAATTTATAAATGGTAAGATGAGCAACAAATTATATTCGTTGGGGATACTTTTAATTTCATTAGCAGCTCTACTTTCATGTAAGCCAAAATATGAGAAACCAGAGGTTTCAAAAGGAGAAATTGATCCAACCCGTTTTGTAATGATTGGGGGTGCGCACTCGTCAGGTTATATGAATGACGCATTGTATTACGATGGTCAACAAAATTCATTGGCAGCGCTTATTTCCAACCAAATTTCGCTTGTTGGAGGGAATTTAATCAATCAACCTTTTGTCAATTCAACTTCCGTAGGAATAGGATTAACTGGATTAGCTCAACTAAAATTGGGTTATAAAACGGATTGTAAAGGAGCAACTAGTCTTTCACCAGTTAGAGTTTCAGCAACAGGTGATGGATATATTTTTAGTGATAATTTGTACTCTTCCTCTACTAAATTTGGAAACTACGGAATTCCGGGATTAAAATTAATGGACGTTGCGACTGCAAATTATGGCCAGTCTAATTCGTTTTTTGCGCGAATGGCATCGTCTACAGCAACTAGTGTACTAAATGATGTTACAGCAACAAATGCTACCTTTTTCACTTCTTTTTTAGGTGTTGAAGATGTTTTAGATTTTGCAAAATCAGGAGGAACAATTACTAATTTACCTTCTGTAAATAATTTC
>Ga0214923_10007221_pt1 | contig 12188 bp, 12 predicted proteins | sample LL1510_MetaG_FD_177993 | JGI IMG/M metagenome (GOLD analysis project Ga0214923, IMG submission 177993) | Freshwater microbial communities from Lake Lanier, Atlanta, Georgia, United States - LL-1510 | ecosystem: Environmental > Aquatic > Freshwater > Lake | place: USA: Georgia | collected...
GTGACAGCGCGATCAATTCAGATGCTGCTGCAACAACAATCCAAAAAGCTGGGTGAGATAGGAAGTCCACAAAAACTGTGGCGAACGTCACATTCAGTCTAGCTGCTATCTAACCTCGAGTTTGCTGACTCTGTTTTCGATTTGGTTAAGGCGTTGAAACATCTCGCGGTTGGTTTCCTTTATATCCGTGTGCAACGTCTCGAGGCTGGCAGCAATATGCTCAACAGCACTGGTCAGACGCACGATTGCAGCAGATGTTTCTTCATTACGCTTAGAAACGCCAAAAACCCCCATTGCCGCCACGCTGATGCTGGCACCAGCGATAGCAGCAAATACCTCGACCACGGCTCAGGCTAATGTTGCCTTTAGTCTAGCCCTTGGTGCTGGCTACTTGGATTCCCGATGGTTGGCATTTATCGAGAAAAGCGACTACTCGGCTTCAAGCTCGGCAGCTTGGGGCGGCGGGCGGCTTCGTAGCTTCTATACTTCCCCAGTCTTTCAGAACTTCACAACACGCCTCCAGCCCTTGATCAGCGCCCCACTGTGCGGCGCGGGTGGCGATGTGATTTACCCAACAAACAACATCTGGAGATAGATTTTTTTGAGCGTCTACCCACCACTGCCGCACCAGCTCCGGCGATGGCGCAATGGGTTTGGGATAATCTTGTGTCATCGTCGATCCTCCAATCGGCGGTCACAGGGTTACGGCGCTACAGGCCATTGCACGTCCCAGGGGAAGCCCGCTTGAGCGGTTATGTCACGCAGTTCTTGGCGGTAAGCGGCCCATGCGGTGCGATCTACTGGTGCATCAGGCAACTGCGTCCAGTCGCAGTCACTGAGCCGACTGTTGCGGTCATAGCGCACTTTACCTTCTTTAGCGGCAGTGCGTTCAGTAATTTCGTCTGGTGTAGCAGGTGTCACTGCCCACGTCATTTCCCACGTATCGTCAATCAGCGTTGGGTTGCTCTCAGTACAATTGTGTGTTGCTGGGTTGTAATCTGGAGGTGACTTGTAGATAACAGGAAATACATTCCACTCGGCTAATGTCGCATCAGTGGGATCAGCGGGAAAGCTTACGTTGGGATTGTCGCGCCTCAAAGCCTCAATTGAGTACGGATAAATCGCAACGATTTGATTTGGGGCAAAAACGTACATCATTGTTCAGTAATTGGATAAAGAGCGATCACTACACACCATAGCGACCACGAAGAGCATTAAAGTTTTGTGTGACTTCTGCTGCTGATAGTGCTTTGCCACTATAAACTTTCAATGCTGCAAGATTTCCATCAAAATAAGTATTTTGAAAAAAACCAGGTCCTGCACCCACCTGCAACAAAACAAAGTTTGAAGAATGAACGGATGACGAAGCACTCATAACTTCTACTGCATTTTTATACGCTTTCATAGTTGTGCCGTCAAAAGATATAACTACGTGACACCATTGTCCATTTGTAAATAAAGTGCTTGTTGATGTCTCAGTTGCAGATGCAGTAAATAAAGCAGTACCAACACTCCATTGTCCAAGTGAATTGGTTGTAAAAGTAAATCCTTGCCAATAAGTTCCTGCAGTTCCACTTGAATTCATAAGAATCAATTGGTCATAGTTTGATACTGCAGTTGGTCTTGTCCACCAATCAACAGAAAAAGTTGTCCTATCGCATCCGGATCCGCCCAATGTGGCAGACATATAATCATTCGTTCCATCAAAAAGTATTGACCCACCATTTGCACTGCTAAAAGTTGGACCATTCACAAGAGTGCCATTATTACCATAACCACTTAAATCAGTCCACGTAGTTCCACTTCCAGAATAAGACGCTGAATTACCTGCATCTAAATTTAAAACTAGACCTGTTGTTACAATGCCTGATGCTGCAGCAACGCTAGATGCCCTTAGCCCATGTGAGTGCATCATTATGCAACATCTCCTACTGATGCGCCGTACACCTGCGTGCTAACTTTCCAGAATTGAATCACGCTATAACCAGTAGTTGCGAGTGTTGGTGCGCTGCCGCCCCTCCAGATTACGCCACCACTGCCCCAGGTGGCATCAGTCCAAGTTAATGTATAAGCCGTGCCATCGTTTACCATTAACGTAATGGACTCACCAGCAGCAAAATTAGTTGCTTTTGGTGTGCGGCTGGCGCCGAGCGTGATGAGCTGAATTGAGCCGTTGCCGGGGTCAACTTCAAACGCTGCGCCGTCAGTGATCGTATAAACGTCCTCAAGGATCGTGCCGATAATCGCCGGGTCAGTTAGCGTCTTATTTGTAAGTGTGTTTGTTGAAGAAACGGTCGGTATAACAACACCTTCAACTGCTAATACACCAGCAGCACTTCTAGATAAGGTTGTATCAGTCGCATGACCAAGTTCAATTGAACCTACACCTAATGCAGTTGATGTTGATGCTGTTAAACCACTGATAGGGAGTCCAGTGCAACTTGTTAATGTACCGCTAGATGGAGTGCCAAGTGCTGGGGTGGTAAGAGTGGGTGATGTTAAAGTCTTATTAGTCAGCGTCTGAGTTGCTGCGATGTCAACTAATGTTGTTGTGGCATCAGGTAAAGTATATGTTCGCGCTGTTGTAGGACCACTAAAAGTAAGAACTTGAGATGCAATGGGTAGTATGGTATTGGCATCGGGCAGTGTTACAGTGCGTGAAGCTGACAGTGTTGTTGGTATTAACTCAACGGTTAGTGAAGTAGTACCACCAGCTCGTCCACGAAGCAAAACTCCATCTTGCGTGGCTGCTTGTCTAAAAATTTGGCCGGTGCCATTAATAAATGTATTGGCACCTGTCATGGCATTATTGCCAGATAGCGTTACATCGCCACCGCCACCGCCACTTACCGTTGCCCAGCTCAAAGTACCGCTGCCGTTAGTGCTTAATACTTGCGATGCCGTCCCATCTGTTGCAGGCAGTGTCCATGTGACGTTGCTCGCAACCGTTGCCGGTGCTTGGAACGCCACCCAGTTGCTGCTATCAGCATCACCAAAGCGAACATCGGCTTGAGCATTTACGGTGATGTTTCCAGTAGTTGTTATGTCTTGAGCACCAAAGTTGGGGCTGATTTTTGTTCCGGCAATAGCCGCTGATGCGTTGATGTCAGCATTAACAATGACACCTGCAGCAATAGCAGTAACGCCTGTGTTGCTAATGGTTACATCGCCAGTGATATCCACGGCGGTTGGAACATTGCTGGCATTACCAACAATCAAACGACCGGCGGAAAGAGCGGCAAGTTTGCTGTAGTCGATTCCAGCACTTGCATTGATGTCACCATTAACAATCGTGCCATCAGCAATCATCGTGCTGGTAACGCTGCCCGTATCGCCGGTTGTAATAACCGTGCCAGATACGTTCGGCAGTGTGATTGTGCGGTCAGCGGTGGGATCGGTAACAGCGAGTGTGGTTTCGTAAGAGTCCGCCGTGCTGCCTTCAAATACCAGCGAACCTGTGGTGCCGATTTCCAGCACCCCAGTCATCGTCCCACCCGCTTTGGGCAGGGCAGCGTTGCCTAGGTCGTAGGCGGATTTAACAGCGTTTGGTGTCGCGGCGGTGGTGGTGCTAGTGCTGCTTGTGCTATCAGTTAATTGAACAGCACCAGCAGCAGAGGTGCTAGCTGATGCAATCGATATTGCAGGCGTTGTCGTGCCAGTAGCAACACTGATCGGAGCAGTGCCAGTAACATTGGTGACAGTGCCGCTGCCTGACGAAGTCCACGATAACGTACCCGAACCATTCGTCGAAAGCACTTGCGATATTGTGCCATCAGCAGCAGGAAGCGTCCACGTCACATTGCTCGCAACCGTTGCCGGTGCTTGGAACGCCACCCAGTTGCTACTGTCGCTATCGGCAAAGCGCAGGTCAGATTGGGCATTTAGCGTTATATCACCAGTCATTGCGCCGCCTGCTTTAGGCAATGCAGCATTGGCTAAGTCATAGGCAGTTTTAACTGCTGTGGGCGTGGCAGCTAATACGCTGCTGGTAGTGCTAATGCTATCGCTGAGCTGCACCGCGCCTACGACACTTGTTGTCGCAGCCACGATTTTGCTGCCTGCAATAGCAGCACTAGCATTAATATCAGCATTAACAATAGCGCCCGACGAAATAGCAGTAACGCCTGTATTACTTATAGTTATATCACCAGTTACTGCGGTGCTCGTTGCTACGTTTGCGCTGCTGCCTAGCACAATATTGCCGCTAGTTAACGTCGCAAGTTTGCTGTACGCAATAGCAGCATTGGCAGAAATATCAGCATTAACTACTGAACCTGATTGTAATTTGTCCGTATTTAAATTGGTAAAATTTGCATCTAGTTCATTGTGAGTTAATGGACTGCCCTTGCCTGCGCGGGTAATAATAGTGCTCATGATGTACACATCCCTTTGGTCTTGATTATTTTAGCAAGTCGTTGTTTCATTTTCATGGCTTAAAACTTGATGCAGGCTAGCAACGCCACGTTACGTGGTCTGGTCTCAGCGCCGCCAGCAGTAGAAGGGGCGCCTGTTGCAAGATTAAAGTTAAAATAAGAGATGTCTTGCGGGTTATCGCCTCCGGTGTTTCCGCCAACATAATTTTGTTCTATGGGTTGAAACGAGCCATAAGCGTTAGTGTAAGGATTATTGGCATTGTTAAATCCAACGAATGTAGTATTATGGGTATGGCTAACAAGTTTCGTAAGATCGCCTTGCGCACTACCAAATGCTCGTGACGCATCAATGCCACGCGCATCATCCCAGCCACGTATAAATTCACCACGCAGATCGGGCAGGTTAAATGTCGTGCTGCCATCGCCACTGCCATAGGTGGTGCCGGTAACAGCAAATAATGCAGCATACGTGGTGCGACTGACCGCAGCACCGTTAGCTTTCAAAAATCCTGTCGGCGCTGTGCTAGCAGCAAAATAAAATACTGCGCCAGTTGGTACACCACCAATAGTGGCAAATGCGAGAGCACCTGAGCCATTTGTTGTTAATGCCTGCCCGTTACTACCATCAGCCGCAGGTAGGGTCAGCGTCAGGTTTGCCGCAACCGTTGTTGGGGCCTGCAACGCAACATAATTACTGCTATCAGCATCAGCAAATCTTATATCTGATTGCGCATTTAGCGTTACGTTGCCGGTGACCGTACCGCCTGTTAGCGGCAAATAGCTGGACGCCACAAACGCTGTAGTTGCTATCTGTGTAGTGTTAGTGCCTGCTGAAGCGGTTGGTGCTGACGGCACACCAGTAAATGTAGGACTGGCTAAAGCGGCCAAACCTAAGTTGGTGGCGCCTAATGTACCAATTGTTACCCAGCCGCTATTACTTGCATTGCGTTGTTTTAATAGGTTATTGGTTGTATCAGCATATAACTGATAGGCAAACATGGTGGCCGGGTCTGATGATCCGCTATTGACGCTGACGATAGCAGCCAGAGCATTATTTAGATCAGCTCTAAATGCCGCCCCGGATTGGTTGCCAATGCCATAATCATGTTGAGCCACTAGATCACACCTCCATATCCAACCGCAGTATAGGTGAAGCTTCGCGCTAGGAAGCTGCCGCTTTGCTTAAACGCAATTGTAAAGCCGGTTCTGGTAACGCTTGTGATTGTAAAATCCTCATTGTGTAATAAATTATATGCCGTAATGCCAATGGATGGTGCAGCGTAAAACGCTTTTGTATATGTCACGTTATAAGCAGCGGTACTTGTTGTCAAAATACCTGATACCTCAACACGTTGTTGTAATTCGACTAAAACACCAAGTTGCGATATTTGTATATTTTGCGTAATATCTTCAGTTGATGCAATTATCTTAAATTGAAATCCACGGCCACGCACTATAGCATTACTAAATTCACGCCAGCTACTCCATACTGGCGAGCCTCCTGGGTCATCAGTTGTATAACGTACATACATGGCAACAGATACTCTATCTGCAGCAGTACCATCAATAGTCTCCCATGTATCAATTAATTCATTTTGACTGTCCCATAAAGTAATAGCGCTAAAACCTGCTGATGCAATACGCCTTTGGATATTTACATCATAAGTAGCACCAAGGTCTAATGGGTTATTGTCATCTAATCCTAAATAAAATTCAGGTTCCAAGATTAACATATAACCGATTTCTACATACCCATCTACAACATACAAAGGTGATCCTGTATCACTGATAATTAATGCATCGTATTGAGCATTATATTCCATGTTTTGAGAACTGCTGTTAGCACTATTGAAATTAAAATCTTCTTCGTTTACATTTCTTATTGTAAGTCGTGGTTGCTGTATAGTTAAATCAGCCGTAATAACTGTTGCATTAATACTGCGCCTGTTGCCATCATCTTCAAATTTTAGCAAGTAGCTACCATTTAATAACGGCACTTGCTTTTGTGTTTGGTTGCCAGCAGCCGACGGTACGATCTCTTGCGATTCATTCCATGTTGCGTTTGCTGTTGCCTTGCTATGACGTATCAATACTTTACCGCCTACCAACACATCGAGTTCAGTACTACGCGCCCAACTTAAAATTGCACTTGATTCATTAATTGCCACTAATGACACACCGCTTACATCTGCTGGTAGTTCAGTCTTGCCAACTGTTGTAATAATTAATTCTGCATAATCAGTTGATGGTATCCTTAATGGATTCAAGCTATAAACACGAATATAATAAGTATCAATATCAGCTTCTAGGATTTCATATTCTGCACTTACCGTATCAACTAAATTCCAATTTCCGTCGCCGCGTTTCCATTGAACACGATATTCGCTAACACCAACTACTGGCTGCCACCGAACAACAACTTTAGCTGTTGCTCTATTATTTGATATATAAAATACTTCTTCATAATTAATGCCAACTGGTATTTCAGGGCTAATTTCAGTAACTGATATATTTGGATTTTGTAATGGTCTATTTTGTTCTACATATGCATATTTGCTAGGATTATGAGCTAATGCTGTAATTTGATATTGGGCACCTTCGCTTTCAGTTACAGTAAGCACCCGCCATGTTGTAGCTTCAACATCTGTATTTTGCAACATCCATACACTACCAACATTTGGCGTTGTAGAATATGCTGCTGATACTGTAATAACAGCACCTACAACACTTGTAATATTGCGTTCTTCAATGCTGCCATCAGGCATAATAACAGTTAGCTTTGCATTAAATAAATCAGTTATATCTGTAGCATTTGTATTATCAACTGTAATCTGAGTAGTTGTTGCAGCAGAAATCCGGCCAGCACGTCTGATGCCAGCTTTTAATGGATCTGCAATTTTTATTACCTGCCCTGGCCTTACAATAACGCCAGATTCAACACTTGCTGTAAATGTAACAACTTCTGTTTCATTTGCTTCTGAGTAAAGAACCCATGCACCCAATCTGGCTGCTTGTCCACGACTGGTGCAGGCAAATGCACGTAATTCTGTTTTGTTAACTCCATATTTGCTAATACCAGCCGCATCTTCTACTATCTCATACGCTATATCTTGCGTTTGTGTATCTAAGTACGTAACAACTGCAACTGTATGTCTAGTTTTAAGACTGCTACCGCTATAACTAAATCCAGCTTCTGTTACATTAGCCATTGTAAATAAATAAGACGCATCTCGTGGTGCATCTTGCGATATAGTTAACGCGCCAGTTGCCCAATAGGGCATAACACGCATTACACTGGATAAATCATTAATTAATTTATAAGCATCATCCTGGTTTTGGATTAATACATTACAACTAAAACGTGGTTCGGTGCCGCCTAAGCCATTTGATACTAAAGCTGATGCATAAGCTGATGCAGCATAAAAAGCTGGCTTATCAAGTTGCGAATCAGTTATATGCTGCCCAAAGCCATATCTAGTATTAGTAAGCAAATCAAATAAAATCCATGCTGGATCTGATGTCCATACCCGTGCATTTTCGGCTGTCAGTGTACCATTAAATGTATAGCCGTTAGGATAAATAATACGGCCATTGGTTTGATCTATTGTGACACCTGTTGGCACACGCACCTTAACGCCACGAATGCGATAAGCGCGACTTGGTAATGAGCTAAATTGCTGCGCATCAAATTTAATTGCAACAATTGCGCTATTAGGATATGTAAGCTTTTGATATGTAATCTCTTGGTAATATGTCCACTGAAATGCATTTACTAAGGTGGCTGGGTCGGCACTGTCGGCTGTCAGTCTTGTAATCTTTACAGCTACCGAACCAGTCCAACCGGTAGTAAAATCAACCCTATAATCACGCTGATAAGAATCAGCAGTACGGCCACTAACCGTCTCAGTTGCTACAGTAGTATATGCGCCACCATTATACGAAAGCGCAATTGTAAATGAAAAACTAGCACCTAATATATCACCCTGCGTATTAAATTCTTGCAATGCTGGTACTGAAATAGTAATAACAACACCGTTAACATTTACATCAGTTATTGTTCTTATAACTGGTGTTGCCTGTTCTACAGTTGAGTTAACGCTAACCGGTTCGCTTATATTGCCATAACCCTGGATATATGTTTGCGATTGTGTGCCATAGCGCGGTTCAATGGTTACATTCTGGAAACTATAATCAACTGGTTGTACATTATTTAAATCAGCACTAGCCCTTAAAATAGGTGTTTTATTAAGATAAATATCCTTTAAAGCCGCAATATTATATGCAGTAGTGCCTTTAGTTAATCCAGCCGCTGATGGAAAGCCTTCAATTTCGCCTTCACTAAGCAGATCTAAAAATGTTGCATATTGTGTACTAGCTAAACTATCTGCTGTGCGTGTTGGTGTGCGTGGTCTATTGGCTTCAGCCTGTGCCTGCGCCTGATCTTGTTGTTTTAATAATGATACATAAGTTGCTTGGTCTGAACCCTTTAGGTTCATTGCCAGCGTTATCTCAGCGGCTGAAGGCATTACACTACCTCCAATGTCGAAATATTAGCTGATATAACAACCGAACCAACAACCGTTTCACCATAAACAATAGGTACTGGTGTACCTTGCACTGATGTATTTTGGATGCCGCTAAAGCTATAAGATTTTTGTGGGTCCATTTCCGATTCGCGCATTGTCTGGCCTGTATACGTAGGTGAATAACCACTTAGCGATGATGGTGGTGCAATACGTGGCACTGGTGTCAGCATTTGCGCTACACCACCTAATGCAAGGCTTGCGCCAATACCAACGCCAACTGTGGCAAATGTACCCAAGCCTGCGATACCACCAGCAAAACCAAACGCAAAACCGGAAGCCAAGCCTGCTGTCAAAATGCTTAAACCGATAATTGCTACGCCAGCCAAAATTTGACCTAATCCGCCTTTACCGCCAGCGCCTGCTACTACTGGAATAATACGTATAACATTTTTACCTATAGGATGGTTGATCTCGTTTTCGCTAATGCCATAACCGCCAACTAATATCCGATAATCATGCTGCACCATATGCGCTTCTAAACCAGCAAAATTTACCAATAAATACCGAACTGCTTCTGCTACATCACGGGCTTCAGCCATAAATGACCGCACACCCATAAACCTAGCCAATTCACCATAAACACGGATTTCGCGTAGCATCACCAGCCATCTCCTGCTACCAGCTTACTCGCATCGACATGACGTAACCTACGCCCAGTCAAACCTGGCCTGCAATGGTCTCTAACGCTTAGCTGATCACGCAAATGATGCAGCATCATGCCATTACCTATAAACACACCAACATGATTTAATTGTTGGTCGCCAATCCGCATCAATAATGCATCACCAGGTTGCAGCAATACATCATCAGCTAATTCATAAAATCCAGCCGCTTCCCATAAGCCATCAAATAATGGCTGCGCTTCAAATTCTGCTAGTGATGGCCGCTCCCAATCTGGCAGCAACAAGCCATGCAATGCATACCAGTCACGCACTAACGTCCAGCAATCGCTGATTGCCCATACCCATTGCCTACCAATCAATGGTAGGCATTTACCCCAGCTACCATCAACAGGATTAACAATATGCCACGGCAATTGGCTGCGTTCGCAAAATTGACGATCCATGGCGCTAGGTTCCGGTGATTGGTCAGGATGGCTATGTACTATTGCAATAATATCTGCTTCATCTTCAGCTTTTGCCCAGTCGCCCGGATGGATAATAAAATGATCGGTATTGTCCGCAAGATTACGGCAAGCGCAATATACCGTATCGCCAGCAACATCAATAAGCAAACCGCAGGATTCATTTGGTGCCATAAGTTTCGCATGATCAATAGCTGCATCACGCCATGTCATTGTGCAAATAAACCAACACCAGGGAATGAACCAAATGGTAATTGAGCATTAACGCCAAATCTAGTAGCGCAACTGGTCAACCGCTTGCCGCATACATCAGAAGCAGCAGAACCAACTGGATTATCATTAGCGTCATAATATGTAGCTGCTGTATAACTACATTCAGTTGACCGATATACCCATTGGCATAAGTTACTAATACATTGACGTTTAGGTGCTCGCACACCAACTAAATCAAATGCTGCTGCTAACTCCCATTCTACAAAATCACGCGATTCTGTTACCTTACGATCTAAATAATAAATCTCTCTAGGAAATTCAGCGGTAGGATCAGCACCAGCATTACCTGCTGTAAAATTAGCAGCATCTAGATAACGCGCTAATGTACGTATCCTAATAAATTTAGCGCCATTTAAATCATTACCGGCACTTGTTTCATTTACCACTAATAATATACTGGTCACATATCGCAATACATTACTTACTCTTAGTGTTGGCCGTGGCAGTTGACCATTACCGTTATAATCAAAACCTGTAGCTTCAACCGGAAATGCAATATAAGTATTCCCAGCCCATATAATATTACCATTATTTACTTGATTAGTGCCAGCATGAAATCTAAATACCGTATTAGCACCATGGATAGCAGTAACAAGATGAATTTCAAACAATTCAATAATTGCTGATGGTGCCAGCTTTTGTAATTCAGATACTGGTACACTCATGGCTCTACTACCTGCTTAAATGTTGCCTGCACTGAATTATTATTATAATTTTCTAACGTCCTGCTCCATTCCCGGCATACCCATTTAGTGCCGCCACCTGATGGTGGTGTCCAGTTAAACGATTCAACACCAGCCCGTGTATCAAGGGATGCTTCAATCGAGTCTGCATCAGCATTAGTGTTAGCCCATGCTAAATAAGCCATTATGGTTCAAATACTTGGCGGAAAGTAACATCAATTTTGCTGCGCTGGAAATCATACATTTCACGTCCCCAACTAGGGCATATCCATTTATATGCTGTTGCTGTATTTGGTGGTGTCCATTCAAAGCTATCATTATCAGCAGCGCGAGCATCTAAAAATGCTTCAATGATATCAGCATCTGTGTCGGTTACATTAAATACAAGTCTCCATTCTTTTGGATTTTGGTTTAGACCATAAGTCAATCTGGATTGATAGCCATCACCAAACTGAACTGTACGTACATTTGGCTGGCTACTTTTAGTAGCTGAATATGATGGGTTATAGCTAGGAAATGTAGCCATTATGCAAGTAATCCTCCAGGTCGTTTTTGTTTAATAAGTTCTAGCTGGACAGCAATGCCAATTGCCTTACCTAGTGCATTGGCTTGCCCGCCGTTCCCTTGTACGTTAGAACCACTGGCATCAACGTTTACTACAATATTGTTAGTGCTATTTGCGGATTGATAAGGCACGACCTGATTCATGGCATCATTTGGAATTATAGTACCATAGCTGCGTGGCACGAATAACTCTGGACCACGCTCACCTACAATATATGGCGTATTGCCGGTGACTGGACCACCGGAGGCTTTACCTACCAATGGCACACCACCAATATTAATGCCACTTAGCAATGACTTTATACCAAATGATATTAGCATTTTGCCTATATCTTTCAATACGTCAGATAACACTTCTTGTAAACTCTTGGCACCAGTTATTGCGCCATCAATAGCACCAACAATTCCACCTTCAATGCTAGCGCCAATGCTTTGCACTATATTAGCAATTTTTTCCTTTTCGGTTAATAATTGCTTGGTTGCATTAATTTGATTTAATGTATCTGCAACGTCCTTTTCCGCTAATCCAGCAGTTCCTGCCATAATATCACGAATCTGGATTCTAAGCATTACTTCCGCTTCATTGCCTGCAAGACGTGCTTGCAAAAGTGCAAGTTCATCTGTC
>Ga0214923_10007223_pt1 | contig 12187 bp, 11 predicted proteins | sample LL1510_MetaG_FD_177993 | JGI IMG/M metagenome (GOLD analysis project Ga0214923, IMG submission 177993) | Freshwater microbial communities from Lake Lanier, Atlanta, Georgia, United States - LL-1510 | ecosystem: Environmental > Aquatic > Freshwater > Lake | place: USA: Georgia | collected...
TCAAACTGGCTGGATTGATCAAGATGTGCACTACTACTTTGATACTAAAGCTACCTTAGGTTATATATATGAATTAGGTAATGGTGGACCAATCTCACCAGCAAGTAGAACCTACCCTTAATCTTCTTCAGTACTGTGTTGGGACCAAATTATTCAATAATCACAAAAAAAGGAATGTATATGACAATACCAAGAGCTGAAAGATTGCGTATTACCCAGCAGGTTTACAAAGAGTGGCAAGAGATTTACGGGGATCGAACTGATCCTGAAGCAGAATCAGCTAACTGGGAGATGCTTAATAAAGCCATCGCAGAAGCAGAGGAGAAATATAAAGATCGACCAGCTAACTCTTAATTTACCTGTTAACTTTTAACCCATTTCTTATTCCGTTTAATATGCTCCTCCCACCTACTTTGCACATTTTTCACCCCTGAGTAACTTTTGAAGTAGAGGATCTCAACCTCATAACCACAGGTGCAGTGGACAAAGCATTTAACCTCACCATCAATTTCTGGATAGATTAATGTTATAAATAAGGCTTACCTTGTGAACTAGGATTGAATATTTTTACAATCTCGCTTATCGTATTGTTCTTTTGAAGCATCAATCCACTTCTGAGTGTCATTTTTGTCAGTACCTGCATTCTGCATCGCGTAGCCTTTGAGAAAAACTTGTCCCCACCAAAAGCAGCCCATTTTTAAATCATTATCTAACAGAGCAATCGTTGAGCCAAGGCTGTGCATGCCTTCTAAATCTCCTTTAGAAGCTGATTTTTGGTACCAGTTTTTTGCAGTTGCCAAGTCATAATCCAAATAAATACTTATACGTGCCATTAAATTCATTGCTGCGATTTGACCTTTAGCTGCCGATTTACTAGCCCACTTCTTTGCATTTACTGGATCTTTTTCGTCGTAGTAAACAAGAGCAAGTAAAGACATGCAAGGAACATTCACTTTTTCTGCGCATGGCTGTAAAGCATTTTTTGCTTCACTATAATTTTTTTGTTGATAGTAAATTGCACCAACTCTTTCATCCATTCCAGGTACACCAGTACTGGAATACTTTTTGGCATAAATAAGTGCTTGATCAAAGTCTTTAATATCAAATTGCAGTAGGTCGATGGCGTATACTGCTGACTCCTTGTCACCATTATTTGAAGCTTTATCAAACCATTGCAGCGCTAATGTGAAATTATTTTCTGTTTTATAGCTAACGCCCAAGGCTCTACCCGCCTCCAAAACTCCACCTTCAAAGGCTTTGATCCAGTTATTTCTTGCAAGAGTTTTATTACCTTCTCTAAATTGAAAATATGCAAACTCGTTTATACATTCCAACTTTCCTTTTGTCGCACAGCGTTGGAATACGCTTCTAGCATTAATGTCATCAGAAGTTAAGCGATAACTAGAACCTAGATAATACTGGGCATTTATAGAACCACTAGCAGATTCCTTAGAACATAACTTGATTGCTTCTTGATATTTTTTTTGATCAAATACAGATTTGCAGCTACTTGAAGTTGGAGAACTTTTTATATCAGAAGGTGAAGGTGATGGCTCGGTAATATTAGGAGGAGTTAGAGTCGGCTGAACTGGGACCAAATTTGAGTTATTCGATATTTCTCTATTTATCATATTGGAGTCATTTTGTGAAGTTAATAAAGTTATTACTCCGACAGTTGCAACTACTGTAATTAGTGTTGCAGCTACAAGCGACCTTATACTCTTCTTTATATTTTTCTCAAATTTTGGTTTAGCGACTAGTTTATTTTTAGAACTACCCATAAACTTTTTTACAATCTCTATATCATAATTTTTTTGATATCTCCTAATTATAAAATTAATATCATCAAAATCTGTTCGCTTTTTTGAATCTTTATAAAACATTGGAATTAAAAGAGATTTCTGGAGCTCTGACAGCTTGTGACTCAGAACAGGTGATTGATACCGTATTTTTTCTTCCCATTCCCTATTCTTACTTCCTGGAAATGGAAGATCACCAGTTGCCGCAAAATAAAAAGTTGAGCCTAGAGAAAATACATCCATTGGAGCATCTGGTTCTAAACCGAAGAAATGCTCGGGTGACATATATGGATAGGTACCAACAACTTGTTCTGCTGTGGATATACGGTCAGACCCTTTTTCATGAGAGAAACCAAAGTCAATTAATTTAGGACCCGCATCGGAGATAATTATGTTTCTTGGACTGATATCTTTATGTATAATGTTTTTAGAGTGACAGTATGCAAGAGCAGTTGTAATTGACGAAAAATAGTCTAACCATAGCGCCTCTGAAAGTGGACCAGAAGTTTTTACAAGTTCTTCAAGGGTAAGACCATTTATATATTCTATTGCAATATATGGTACTTCCGTCGATAAATCAGCTTCAAAAAATTTAGCGATACTTGGATTATCAAGTTTCTGCAGGTTCTTGATTTCATTTCCAAAACGTTCATATGTTTGAGGTTCATTAATTAATTCACGGCGTATTACCTTTATCGCAGAGAATGATTCACCTTTTTTCCCCAGATAAATCGTGCTAAACCCACCATCTCCTAGCCGACCGACAAGCTCCCATTCTCCAATAAATTTGGGATCTGATTTAAAAAGTGGGGTTGAACGTTTTTCCATTCAAAGATAATACTTCATCATGCCTTAATACTTCTATAGGTTTTTTATATAAATGATTCTAAGAGCACCTTCAAATTATCGACATCATTTTTTTTGGGCATTTCTAGCTCAATAATTAACGTACTACTCTCTGAAGACATATTTATCATTAATTTTGCTTGTTTTGGGTTCATAATCATCTGCCCTTTCATAGAATTCAATGCTGGCAGTATCAAATCTTGGTCGATCCCGATTGCATCATGTGTTATTTTCAATTTTCTGCCGCTAAGATCGTACTGACTTGTAACAAGCTTTAAATTTCTTGAATCAAGCTTGGATTTCTTTATGGCTGACTTAAAAGTAGCTTGTTTGGTTTTTTCAGATAAGATTTTTTTAATTTGCTCTTTATTTAATGGACTGTATTTTATTAAGTATTTAGTTCGCTCGTGAATCGAATCCTCTTTTTTTCCATTCCAACTCAAATTAATTATTGGAGAAATTTTTTCATTAACATAGGAATTCCAGTGTTTGGAGTAACTTGAAATAGATCTAGTACTAACCTGGCCTTGCGAAGCTGCTTCTTGTTCAAAAAAAATTTCAATATTTTTTGCCCATTCGTATAGGCTTTTTTCACTCTGGATTTTAAATTCGAGCAACTGTTCTACCTCGTCCCGATCTCCTCTAGACATACTTGTATTCTTAACTTTATTAATTATTGATTGGACTGATCCAGTTCTAAAACGTACATAATTCAATATGGTAACGTGACTCGCAATTAGACTAAGCAATTGGTTTGCCACTTCGTCTACGTCTTTAATTTTTAATTGCGCAGCATTTAGCCTGATCACAAGGTTATTGAATCCCAACTGCCCTCCAGCAATAGCCGCAGAAACTAGACTGTTTAAAACAGCGGAAGGAACAGTTTTCTGACCAAGTGAATCTAAATAGGCATTTATGTCAGTCCCGACTGCCTCTTCAACCAGCTGTCTCGTCATTCTCAACTCATTAGAGCACTCTTTTTCCAAGATAGAAATGGCCTCATGGCCCGTAAGCACGCTTGAATTATTGCTCATTTCAATACTCTATCAGAGTGCTATCAAGTTCTACAAGGCTCACATACCCTGAGAAACACGCCGTATTGGGCGTATATACAGCGGGTATTGACATCTATCAATGTCTATCAATATGATAGCCATATATCAGTCAAGGTGGCTGAAAGAACGGAAATGAAATGTTTAACAAGAACTTTGCAAAAGCATTAAAAATCAATGCTTTAAGAGCAGTATTTGCTGGTTTCACAGCGACCACTCTCAGTCTCGGACTTTCTGCCTGTGGACCCGTTGATCAAGTGAAATCAGCTTTCGCTGAGGATGCAATCCCTCCAATGCCAGCCCCTGAGGTAGCTACATACGTCTTGGACTTATCTGGGTCAACAAATCCAACCGCTCAGTTGGAGGCTTTGGGATCAGGTATCTCTGATTTCATAGCTGGACGCTCTCTTGGTAACCCATTCTCCAAGACGGTAGAAGCTCCTCGGGGACTGAGTATCCAATTCATCACCACAAATGCCGCACAAGCACCACGAATAGTTTTAGTCTCAACAAAGGCTAGTCAGGATCTATATAAATTCGTCACTGAGAGTGTGCCAAACCTTGAGGGTTCACGCCAATTATGGAACGGGTTAATTAATGCGCGGACCCAGATTTGGCAGGATGAGAATCTCGAGGCAAATACTGCAGCATGCATAGAACAGGTTATTCAATCACTTGGTAAGCAACAGCTTCTTCCAGATGCTTTGCAAGAACCAGCACGATTGATCTGCCAGGACGCTAAGAAAACAGCGAATGCACTTCAAAGACTAAATAACTTTGTTGCAAATCCAACCGTTGATATTGGCTCTGATGTAGAGGGTGCTATCCAAATTGGGTTAAAGAACTTAATGAATAGCAAAAATGAATTCCCATCTGCTCGACTAACTCTGGTTATTGCCTCAGATTTAATTGATGAAGTGGGATTAGACCTACCAAAGAAATTAACTGGTAGTGACAACAAAAAAGCCTGTGGCTTTGGAACTAAAGATGCATCACAAATATCTGCTGATTACTCAGAGGTAAATGTGGTCCTAATTGGGTCCAGAAATTCAGTTGCATCGACCCAATTGCTTGATCGAGTTAGCTCTTATTGGAGCTGCTACTTCAATCAAATTGGTATCACCAATATAGAAGAAAAGTCTGATCTTTCAGGCTTCTAAACCAACTAACAGAACAAGGAGAAAAACATGAAAGCTAAAAACACATCATCAGCACCAAAGGTGCTGGCTAAGGAGGCACGTAAGCGAGGACGGCGGGATGGTAAGAACCAAGTCCCACGTCAAGAATGGGGCGTAAACAGCGTCCCGTATTTGGGACAACTACATAAAAAGTTTGCTTCTTTTGGAAGAGAACTTGATTTAGAGGTTGAACAAAACAAGCTATCTCGAGAGGCTGCGAAGGTAAATGCGATTCGTGGTGAGATTCAACAGAAAGGAATCTCAGATGCACTATCTCGTAATTTAGCCCAAGCAGAGTCTGAATTAGCTAAAGCTCAAGCGCACTTAGATGGGGCAGTAGACGAGGTGCCAATGGCTAAATTTGCAAGAATGCGATTGATTACCAATACCGCTTATGTGCCATTCTTGATCTTACTTTTTGTTGGTGAGTTCACGATTACCGCACCTGCCTTCAGAGTGTTACTGGGTGAGAAGCGCAGCACTTCAATGCTTGTAACTCTTGCGGTCAGCGGCCTCTCTGTTGGTGCTGCTCACATTTTAGGTGTTTACCTGAAGTCTCTATTTGATAGATCTAGACCAAAGAGTGGGGTATTCAACGCAATATTTATTACTGTTGCAGCTTTTTTAACTGTAACAATTGTTTACCTATCTTATATACGAGCTGCTAATTCATCTCTTTATGCTGGAATGATCACAGATATTCCTGAAGCATGGAGAGTTGAATTTCTATGGAGTTTCTATACCTTCCTACAACTAACATTCATAGTTGTTGGAACTGCAATCTCATTTATGCATTACTCAGAGATTGAAACCACACTACGTCGGGCGAAGATCAAGGTCTGGTTCCTACGTAGATTGCAAAACAATCGCGATAAGAAGAAGTCCCAATCAGGTTCATCTGTTGAGGGAACTCAAGTAGATACTTCAAAGATGCTTGATCAAGAGCTTGAGGTATTAGAAAGCAAGAAGATCCTACTACGCGCTCAATATGAAGAAGTATGTGCAATTTATCGTGATGCGAATATTCATTCTCGTCGCGATGAAATGGATGGCGCTCATGTATCACTCCGACCATTGGAGTTGGACTTTCGTAGCACCGGGATCGACTTCCACACCTCAGAGCTAGTTGGAAATAGATGAATAAATTCTGCAAAAAGATTGCGGCTATAATAGTTGGAGCTTCTTTGATTGGAGGAGCTCCAACTGCAACTGCAGCTAGCAACGTTGCCAAGATAGTAGATGGTGACACAATTACGATGAGTAACGGAGAAAAGGTAAGACTTTTACAGATAGATTCTCCAGAGCTTGCTTCTAAAGAATGCTACGGAGATGAAGCGCGAGTAGCTCTTGTTAAGCTACTTAACCAATCTGGAAAAGTTACCTTATCTATTGATCCAAGCCTAGATAAGATCGATCGATACGGACGATCTTTACGTTACGTGTTTATCGGTAAAACTAATCTGAATCTTAAACTGGTAGAGATCGGTGCAGCTGCTCCGTATTTTTATCGGAGCGAAAAAGGTGTTTACGCAGCGCAGATTCTTAGTGCAGCTCAGAACGCCCAAAAACTCGGGTTAGGACTTTGGGGTGCATGTCCTGGCACTCGTTTATCGCCCAACCATGCCGTTACGACAAAGGCATAAAGAGAGTAATTGCGATGAGCGACAAACAGATGCAGTATCGAGTGACCAGCCGGCTCATAATCGATTTTCAAATAATCATTCAAGCCCAGAACAATGAGGAGGCTGAGTACTTCGCAACCGACATCCACCTAGATAAATGGTCGGAGGTTGGCCGTGAGTGGGAAATTCTTGATGTTTCAAGGGATTACTTCTTGAAATCTGTAAAAAGTATTGAACAAATTGCTCCAGTAAATGTCAGTCAAGGAGAGTAGGTTTTAGATATGGAAAATAACGTTGCTCAGAAGGTAATCGCATTTGTAACAATTCTCGCCCTGCCTTTTGCACTTGGTGCATTTGTACTCGCCTGGGCACCCGCCCAACAATTTCACTTAAGTGATCCTAGGGGAGATGGTTATGTGCCACCTCGAAGTATTGAAAATCTTGTATTAAAAGTACAAGACTCAACTGTTACTGTATTTTGTAAACACGCAGATCCTAAGAAAGACACATTCGGTAGCGCCTGGGCAATTGACTTAGAAAATGGACAAGGGGATAAGTATCCAACTACTTTAATTACTAACCACCATGTAATAGATTATTGCTTAGATGGACAAGGAACACTCACGGTAGCTGCTCTCTACGGGAAAGAGTTGCCAGCAATTATTGATAATTATGATGTTGAAAATGATCTTGCCTCAATTGCCACATCCATTAAGCTAAAACCTCTAAAACTCTCAGAATATGAGCCATTGCCTGGTTACTGGGTTGCAGCAATTGGTAGTGCTGATGGTTATGAAGGCTCTGTCGCCTTTGGCAATGTTCTCAATGGCTCAAAGTATGAAGTACTAATTACTGTTCCACTTTCACATGGAAACTCCGGTGGCCCATTAGTTGATAATGAGGGCAATGTCGTTGGCACCAATAGCTTTGGCCAAATTGGTGAGCAATATAACGGAGCGATGTCACTTAATGCCCTGTGCGTAAAGATAATGAATTGTGAAGGTGATGTGTACTGGGCGAGGAATAATTGATTTAAACCCAACCTTTCCAAGTACCAATATGTTGTTCCCACTTCTTTTGTAAATCTTTAGCGCCGCCATAATTTCTATAGTTGATGATCTCAACCTCATAACCGCACCTGCAGTGCGCCATACAAATCACCACCCCTTCAACCTCTGGGTAGGTAAGTGAGAATTTATGTTTTCCGTGTGAAATATCAGTAAGAATTATTGATCCCATTATTAACCTCCTGCTCATCCGATGGTGTCTTTCATCATCAGCAGGTCTTCCTCTAGAACCACCGTGCGCAAGAGAGGCTCGGTTGGTACTAAGCAAGCTAAAGGGCTTAACGCTTAAGTTCTTGACCTACCTTAAGTATAAGGCTCCCAGCTGTCAGTGTGCTCATAGAGAATTCAGGAATGGCTACCAAATAGAAGAGCTTTAAAGTCAGTTGCTGGATAACCATTGAATATGAATTGATTGTTCAAGGAGTAAACACCGAAGAAGCTAGTTACTTCATCAGTGTAATTGAGCTCGATTAAGGGTGCGAAGTGGACTCTGATTGGAAAATTAATAAGGTTATAAGATGGTTTTTTCTTAAAATAATGTAGAGCCAAAAGCAGGCAGCTCTAAACTGTGTCAGTAGCTCTTAGTAACTTATAGATATGGAAGGAATAAAGCTTTAGAAAAGCTTCCTTTGTTCGTATATAGCATTAGAATAGAATTAAAATTTTAAGGAGTAAATATTGGCAAAGGGCCGGACAGTTGCAGCAAACGAAGTAACTTTTATGGACGAAAAGATTCTTGACTTCTGTGAGGCTATCAGTAATTTGTTGCTGAATTTTATTGATCCAGAAAATCGGCAAGTGATCAAGGATGAGTATGGAAAAGTACATACGCGTTCGAGAGATGCCGGGGCTGGAAGAGGTGCGGGTAAATGGCAAAGAGATGCAGTTACAACTCGAGGTACAACAAGCAAAACGCCTATATCAAATAGAAATCTAAGATGGCATCCACTAGTGCTTGCGAATACTGCACCACCATGGGCTACTCCGATAGAAAAAATTGAAATAATTACCGAGGCAAACTCCCCGCTTTTAATTTTCCACCTAAAGGATTCAAAAGGTAAAAATATTGCGGTACCTCCAACCGAAGTGCACCTCTTAGAAAAAAGATATGTTGCTACAACTGCGAATTTCAGTCCATTAGCATCAATGTTAAGAGAGTGGACGGATGATGATTGGACTAGAAATGCATGTGCAATAAAAGCTGACGAGGCATGCCACTGGCAAGATTCGATAGAAACTTATGCTCTGCTGGGACTCTCAACTTTGTATAGCAAATTTTCTTACAGCTCATATGAAATTTTTATGGAAATGAATGAATTATTGAGAAGTTTTAGTACTTCTGTTCCCAAATTTATATTGTCAGACAGGTTCCCCAAAGATATTGAGGAGATTAAGAACTGTCCAATATGTCGAAATCCACTGGAAGATAACCTTGAGCGATTTAGGTTTTCAAAAAGAGGTTTAACTTGGCAACCAATTTGGGCAACAAATAAACGAAGCGAGGGAGAAGACTCAAGTCTACAAGTGATGCATGTAATGCCTCTAATTGAGGCGGAGATAAGACATAATTCGTCAAATGTCAGATACGGTCACAGATGGTGCAATATTGCTATGACTGATCATGACTTGGATGAAACATTGGCATTTATGAGGGAAGTTATTAAAAAACATGAAAACTAAGAAAAAAAATAACAATGCTGTGCAGTTAACAATAGGGGATTCAAAACTATTAACTGGGAGAGTTGAATCAGAAAATAATTTAAAATCTCTTTTTCGTGATATTCGGGACTATTTTGCTGGCAATGTCACAGGTATTAGTCGCGATGAAACGATTGCGCAAAATATAATGCGAATTTTATTTTGTAAAATTTTTATTGAATTAGAAATGCCAAATCAATTTTTACAGCAAGATTTTTTAGATGATAAATCTTTGAACAAGTCAGTAATTGAACTTTTTGAAAAAGTAAAGAAAAGATTTCCAGATTTATTCGATAGTCAGGAAACAATAGAGGTTACAGGTAAAGATCTAAGCTGGGTAGTAAAGAAACTTTGGAAGATTGATATGTTGAGTGCTGATCGAGATGTAGTAGGAGACGCATTTGAAGAATTAATTGGCACATCATTCCGAGGAGGCGAAGGTCAGTTCTTTACTCCAAGAAACGTTGTAGAGATGATGATCGAAATATTGTCACCTAAATCCGGAGACAGAATTATTGATCCGGCATGTGGAAGCGGAGGTTTTTTGGCACATAGCGCGCGATTTATGCTTAAAAATGGATTTAATGATTATCAAATAATTGGAATTGATAAGGACTCTTTTCTCGCAAAAATTGCTCGAACCTATCTTTCGTTATTGGATCCTGGTAAAAACAAAGTGCATTGTGAAAACAGTTTGGAAAATCCTCTAAATTGGAATTCAAAAAGTAGTGAGGATTTAAAATTAGAATCATTTGATATTGTGCTTACGAATCCACCCTTTGGTGCAAAAATACCTGTATCAGGCAGAGAAATATTAAGTCAGTACCAACTTGCTTTTCGCTGGAATTTGAATGATGGTATTTGGGAAATTTCAAAAGAATTATTTGATAAGCAACCCCCACAGATAATTTTTATTGAGAGATGTTTACAATTTTTAAAGCCCGGCGGCAAAATGGCAATAGTTTTGCCGGAAGGCATTTTTGGGAATCCATCCGATCGCTATATCTGGGAATATCTAAACAAAGTTGGGCGCATTGATGGCATAGTTAGCCTTGCGCAGGAAACCTTTCAACCAAGCACACATACAAAAACAAGTGTTCTTTTTTTTACTAAGAAATGTAGAACAATTAAGCCTTTAGACTACTTATTTATGTCTATTGCGGAAAATATAGGGCACAATAAGAATGGTAAATTGACTTACTTAACTGATGATTCCGGTATTTCGATTTTGGATAAGTCTGGAAATCCAATACCTAATGATGATCTACCAATCATTTCAGCTCGAGTTAGGAAAATATTAAGCGGTATAGATTCAATAAAAGTTGACAAATTAGGATACACAATTAAGCGTGATTCAATTCACGAGAATATATACATTCCTGAATTTTATAATCCCGAAATTTTATTAGAATTAAATCAACTTGAGAAAAGTGGAAAATATAGGATTTTAACTATTGGTGAACTAATCAAGAATAAGTCACTTAAAATTACTAGAGGGAAAGAGATCGGATCTAATTTTTACGGTACTGGCAATATACCATTTGTTAGGACTAGTGATATTGTGAATTGGGAGATTAAGTTTGATCCTATAAAAGGAGTATCTCAGGACGTTTATGATATGTTTAGCAAAGTAATGGATATTAAAGAGAAAGATATTCTGTTTGTTAATGATGGAACCTTTTTAATAGGTAGAACGGCAATGATCACTCGCTTGGATTTGAAAATTCTGATTCAAAGTCATGTAAGAAAATTGCGACTTTCTAATTCATACGATTTTGATGCATTTTATCTCATGTATTTAATGAATCTAGATATTGTTCAGCGACAGATTAAAGCAAAAACTTTTGTTCAAGCAACTATTTCAACAATTGGAAACAGATTAGATGAAATCAAATTGCCGATTCATAAAAATAAATTGCAGATTGAGAAGATTTCAAAAGAAGTTGAGGCAATAATTACTGAAAAAGCAAATTTGAGAGAGCGGACAATGAAATTGTATAAAAGTTGAAACATCTTGAATTCTTGTTAGTAAATTCTTTCTAACCCTTCTCTCTGCCCCACCCGCTCCACCACCAACACACTCCCATTGGGTAGATCGGTCCATCCCTCTTGGTTCCAACCTGAGGATGCCACAACAACCTGGCCATCTTTCTTGGTGTATTTAAGGTGGTAGTAATCGGTATCATTTTTAAACTTCTCTGGGATTTTGTCCTGGTTATAAATGCAGGCAGCAATGAAGTACTCACTGTTAATAATCATCATATTAAGTGAGGAGTAGGAGCAGTTGTTTCTAATATAGGTAAGACCTGCCTTGACACCTTCCACAAAGCCATGCTTCTCTATTTGGGTTAGAAGGTAGAGAAAGTAGCGCTCTGAATCAGTTGTGCCCTTAGCTAGTTCTAAATACTTCTTATCTATTAATGGATCTAGGACATCAGCAGGTGAGATAGAGCCATTGTGTATAAAGGTGATGTCTTTATAGGTAAAAGGGTGGGTGTTATTTTCATTTACCGGCATGCCTTCTGTTGCCCACCTAAGGTGGAGGAGTGCGGCATTTGATTTATGGCTAGCTAATTGATCCTTAAAGTGCTCACTTTTATTAGCAGCAAGGGGCTCTTTATAAAGATCTGACTTATGGTTTTGGGTGGTTGCAATACCCCAGCCATCACAGTGATCCTTGGCAAGATTTACAAACTCATCAAAATTATTACCTACTGCCTCATTAAAGGTGGTGGGGGTAGATGAGCTGTAGCCAAGTAATCGACACATGATAGTAAGTGTAATAATTTTTTAAATCTATGCGGGATTTGGCAGAAATTGGGTAAAAAAGATCAAAAAAAGGGGGGTTAGGTTCTTTCCATCGGGTCAAAATGGGCGCAAGATAGGTGGGTGTGATCTAGAGCATTACCTGGTTTTCCCCGCCAG